>Ga0310344_10000888_pt1 | contig 23292 bp, 20 predicted proteins | sample HC15DNA20200_MG_FD_203801 | JGI IMG/M metagenome (GOLD analysis project Ga0310344, IMG submission 203801) | Marine microbial communities from station ALOHA, North Pacific Subtropical Gyre - HC15-DNA-20-200_MG | ecosystem: Environmental > Aquatic > Marine > Oceanic | place: Pacific Ocean: North...
TATTCGTTGGAATATATGCGACACGAACCCAGATATGGTTGGTATTTTGCCGTTCAAGCATTATTTGCCGCAGCCATGCTATGTGTCGTTTTAGCAGATAATCTGCTGTTTTTGTACATAGCATGGGAACTCGTCGGATTAGGGTCATACCTCCTCATAGGGTTTTGGTGGGAGAGAAAGTCTGCGTCTGAAGCTGCTAAGAAGGCCTTCATAACAACCCGAATAGGTGATATAGGTCTTCTGATAGGAATAATTTTGTTGTTTAGAGCTACAGGCTCATTTGATATTTCGACAATTATTGGTATGGCTCAGTCAGGCCTGGTGGATCAAGGTACATTAAGTATTGCGTCATTTCTGATGTTTTTGGGTGCTATGGGTAAATCTGCTCAATTTCCTTTCCATGTATGGCTTCCAGACGCTATGGAAGGTCCGACACCAGTTAGTGCTTTGATACATGCGGCTACAATGGTTGCAGCTGGGGTATATCTTGTGGCTCGAATGCTCCCGATGTTTGAGTTGATTCCTGGAGTTATGCTTTTCATAAGTTCTATTGGGCTCATAACCTTTATATATGCGGCAAGTTTAGCAGTCGTATCACAAGATATGAAAAAGATTCTGGCCTATTCGACGATAAGTCATCTGGGGCTTATGATGTTGTCTCTTGGTGCTCTTGGCCTTGCCTCCGCTATGTTTCATCTAGTTGTTCATGGCTTTGCAAAAGCCTGTTTGTTTTTAGGGGCAGGGAATATCATGCATAGCATGGATGATGAGGTGGATATAAGAAATATGGGAGGACTCAGGAGGCTAATGCCCATGACATCTGCGGCTTTTGTCATAGCTGCGGCATCTCTCGCTGGAATACCACCCCTTGTTGGGTTCTTCACAAAAGATGAAATTCTGGTCCAGATTTTTGATCATAGGCATATTGGATTTTCAATTGTTGCTATTTTGGGGTTCGCGATTAGCGCGTTTTATGTGGGTAGACTGGTTCTATTAGTATTCTGGGGAAATACAAGGATGCCAGGAACGAATAAGGCTCATGATCCGTCTATGGTGATGATGGTTCCGTTTCTAGCACTTACAGTTTTGACGGTATTTATGGGACTTATGGTCATAAATTGGAATAATACCCTTCCGAGTTTTAGTGCGTTTCTCACAGGGGTAGTAATCTCTCATTTTAAGCCGTGGTTAGCTGTGGTGTCATTTTTAATGACTGTGTGCGGTGTTGGTGTTGCCTGGGTCATATATTGTAGAGGAGTGAAGATTAATAACTACCTATGTCATAAATTCTCTTCAATTTACCATGTACTCCTTAACAAATATTTCATAGATGAGTTTTACCAATTTTTGATAAATAGGATTGTGCTAGCTTTTAGTAAATTAATTTCACACTTTGATAGAAGGGTGTTAAACGATGGGATCGTAGACAGATCTGCATTGGGGATAAGGCTTATAGGCATGTGTGTCAGAGTACTTCAGACTGGGCGCGTATATAATTATGGAATGACAATGGGGATTGGGATCGTCGGGCTTATGGTCATCTGGTGGTTTTTTGTAGGTTAGGTGTTGAAGGGTATGCATGAGAATATGAATTTAGCGTGATGGAATTTTTAGACTCGCATATTTTGTTTATGATTGTTGTATTGCCCCTATTAGGGGCGATGACTCTAATTGTCGTACCGTCTGTCAGAGTGAAATTAATTAAACAGATAGTGTTGGCACTTAGTAGCGTTGTAATGCTTTGCTGCCTTTACGTTTTTGTTTTCTATTTCGCTGAATCGGACGGTTTCAGATTTTCCAATAGTTGGAACTGGTTAGAATTACCTGGTTCGTGGGCCATGGGTGAACTGGGCATATCTCTCTCTTTTGGCGTGGATGGAATGGCAGTAATGATGATATTGCTCACCGGAATAGTGATGTTTACGGGTGCAATTATTTCATGCAATATAAGTACCTGGAACAAAGATTTCTTCATACTCTATTTATTGTTATTGTCAGGAGTATTTGGGGTTTTCGCCACCCTGGATCTGTTCTTTTTCTTCTTTTTCTATGAATTGTCGGTAGTTCCCATGTATCTCTTGATCGGGGTATGGGGTAGCAGTAGCAAATTCAAGACATTTAGTCGTACCAAGGAATACGGCGCTATGAAACTAACATTGTATTTAGTTGCTGGCAGCGTGTTAATCTGGATAGGGCTTATTGCTATATTCGTTGAGGCGGACCTAGGAACATTTGACATACAGGCCTTATCGCAGGCGGATTATTCATCTGATTTTCAGCGAATATTCTTTCCTGTTTTGGTCGTTGGCTTCGGTATTCTTGCTGGAATGTGGCCCTTTCATACTTGGTCTCCAGACGGACATGTTGCGGCCCCGACTTCTGTAAGTATGGTTCATGCGGGAGTGCTGATGAAGCTAGGGGCGTTTGGTATCATTCGCGTGGCAATGTACATTCTTCCAGAGGGAGCAGAATTTTGGATGCCAGTCGTGGTTGTGCTTGGGACGGTCAACGTGTTGTATGGGGCTATCTCAGCCATGGGGCAGCATGATCTAAAATATGTAATAGGATATTCCAGTGTTAGCCATATGGGATATGTTCTTATGGGGATAGCAACATTGCATCCACTTGGCATTACTGGGGCTGTTCTCCAAATGTTTTCGCATGGAGTAATGACTGCTTTATTGTTCGCCGCGGTTGGTACTATATACGCCAGTACTCATACCCGAGACATTAACACTTTGAATGGACTCGCCAAGAGAATGAGTAAGGCATCAAAATTTTTCGTATTGGCAGGTCTTGCCTCTCTGGGTCTCCCAGGACTTAGCGGATTCGTAGCGGAACTATTAGTGTTTCTAGGCTTATTCCATACTTATCCAATATTGGGAGCATTGGGAATTGTTGGAGCCACTATAACGGCCGTTTATATATTGCGGCTTATTGGCAGGGTATTCTTCGGGCCTATCAAAGATCCTTTGAGGATCGAGTCTGACGCATCTCCAAGTGAAATTCTATCGTCTGGAATATTGGCATTGGGCATTTTGGTAGTGGGTGTATTCCCTTTCCCATTTATTAAAATCATTAACAGTAGTACAGAGGAAATTCTCAGTAAGTTTATATGAGGTTTGATGGCTAACAGATGGACAGCAATATTATCTTACTCTTACCTGAGGCGCTAGTAGCAGGATTAGCCTTTTTGGTGCTAACTCTAGATCTTTTCCTGCCAAATGCGAGGAAAAATATTCTTCCGTGGTTGAGTTTCTGGGGTTTGTTGGGAGTTTTAGCATTCGTTTTGTATTTTCATTGGAGTGTTGATCAATCTGTATATGAAGGGTTAGCCCAAATTGACTCATATTCTCTGATTTTCAAGGTGTTTGCATTAGCATTTGGCATGTTAGTCATGGTCATGTCGTCCGATTATGTGCGAAGAAACCTAGAGCATCCAGGTGAATATTATGGGATTCTCCTTTTTGCAATCCTAGCATCAATGCTCATGGTGTCTGCTAGTGAACTTCTAACTGCCTATATAGCGATTGAATTATTGAGCTTTAGTATGTACGTGCTAGTTGCATACGATCGGTACAATCCCAAATCCAATGAAGCGGGCGTGAAGTATATACTTCTAGGCGCATTTTCCTCTGCTATTTTGTTGTACGGAATAAGTCAAATATACGGGAATTTAGGCACAACCCATTACACGGATATACACAGTGTGTTGAGTTCAAGCACATATATGGAACCAGGAGTATTTCTAGGGATAGTTCTTGTTATAGCAGGTTTGGGATTCAAAATAGCTGCGGTCCCGTTCCATATGTGGGCGCCTGATGTCTATGAAGGTGCCCCCTTGCCGATTACTGCTTATCTATCTATAGGATCTAAGGTTGTTGCTTTTGCACTTGTATTTAGGATTTTTACGGAAGCTTTCTTACCTGCGATAGAAGAATGGCAACTTTTGTTGATAATTCTATCCGTTTTGACCATGCTTGTTGGCAATTTTGTCGCTTTAGTTCAATCTAATCTAAAACGATTACTAGCGTATGCAAGTATTGGACAATCAGGTTACTTAATCATGGGGCTAGTCGCGCTAGGTGGAGCTGACAGTGAAATGGGATTCGTACACTCTAGTCTGGTTTTGAATGGGGTATTACTTCATTTGTTTGCATATTCGTTAGCGAGCGCAGCTGTATTTTTGTGTGTTTCTTCAATCTACAATATTACTAAGAGAGATGACGTGGGTAGTATGGCAGGCATAGCCCGAAGATCTCCATTGGTAGGAATTGTGCTTACGGCGTCTTTCTTTTCTTTGACTGGATTGCCGATATTTATTGGCTTCACTAGTAAATTCTATTTGTTCAGTGCTGTAGCATCACAGGGATTCCTGTGGTTATCGGGATTAGCAATCTTCGCCAGCCTAATATCATTGTATTATTATCTTATGGTTATTAAGCAGCTTTATATGGTTGCGCCTGTTGACGAAAGCCGCATCGCTGTTCCCAGGTCAGCATCAGTCTCCTTGATCGTATTACTGGTCGTAATGACCGTTTTGGGAGTATATCCTTCCATAGTAATGGATGTAATTCAACGTGCGAGCCAGTCTCTACTTAGCTAACTATGCTCGAATACTGAGATACTCGACTATTGCCCTTGCTAATTTACCTAGAAACATCACCCATTGATGTTGCCCGAGGCGATAAATTATAGCCTGGGTCAGTATTGTATCCTGCAACATCGTTTCGCTCGTCTACGTAATCTCCTGCGAACTGAGCGTCTATTTTCTTTTCAAGTTCAGCCACTTTATCTTTATTAGATTCACTAATTTCGTTTTCTTCGTAGGGATCTGATTTTATATTGAATAGTTCGTATGCACGTTCCGTCCCATCTCCCTGCGAGTTCACAATTAGCTTCCAATCCCCGGATCTGATACATAAACCCTGGGAGGCTCTGAAGTTCCAGTAAATGTCCCTAGGTTCGGCAGTTGTGACTTCTCCGGTTAGTAGCGGCCATATATCTTGTCCATCCCATTTTGGATCATTAGCTGGCTTCATATCTACAAGATTTACCAGGGTCGGCATCCAATCAGATACATGTACAGGATTTTCCATGCGTCCGGGCTCTAGATGTCCTCGCCAATTTATTAAAGTGGGAGTTCGCATTCCTCCCTCATAGAGCTGAGCTTTGTAGCCCCGTAAGGGTAGATTAGATCCTAGTCGTGGGCTAGCTTCTTGCCATCCTGGGTAAACGTCCGATTGGTGAAGTGGATTTGAGCCAATCGCACCATTGTCTGTTGTGAAAATTATTATGGTGTTATCTCTCTGGCCGGTGACTTCAAGAGATTCGACCATTTTGCCTACGGCTTCATCCATATGGCTTGCGTAACCCGCATATCTTTTGAATGAAGCATCTTTCAACGGGTCGTCATCGTAATGTTCAAAATGGTAGTTATCCAACCAGCGTTGGGTAGATTTTACAGGGACATGAACGGCAGTAAACGGAACGTAGCAGAACCAGGGAGTTGTCCGACTTTCCATCCAGTTTATAGCTTCATTTGCCACTAAGTCTGTTGCGTGACCTTTCTCGTTAATATTGGCGCCGTTTCGATGCCAAGAGAATGAGTATTCTCCATTTCTGTAGCGATGGCTGTAGGGATCCACACCGCCTGTTCGGGAACCGTAGGAATAGTTGAATCCGTAATCATTTGGTCCGGACCCAGAGGTAGATCCGAGATGCCATTTTCCAAATAGGCCGGTGTCGTAGCCTCCGTTTCTAAGAACGGAAGCCAGGGTTTGATATCCATCTGGCATTACAGGTCTGTTGGAAGGAACCGTCGCGTGGGGTCCAAATCTACTTGGGTATCGACCAGTCATCAGCGACGCCCTAGTGGGAGTACACATAGGTTGTACGTAGTGTTGCCAGAGTTCGACGCCTTGCGCCATCAATCTGTCAATAGCCGGTGTTCGTATCAGGGAATTGTGGCAACTAACATCGCCCCAACCCATATCGTCCACAAGGATAAATAATATATTAGGTCTATTCATTAGTTTATCGGACACCTCACTAGAAAATATTGAATCCAAATTAAGGTTATCTTCGGACTATACATCAGTGTTCATAAAAGTGTCTAGCAGGTTAATTTGCTTATGGTTACGGGGGTGGAGCGAGAGCGATCACGTACCCACAGCTTTAGGTATTCATCATTACAAGAATTGTCTGATGCGAGGGCATTGTATCTTCTCACTTTACTCGGCGTTGGGAAAGAGTCGGTGCAAAAACTGATGACGTTTATTCGCAAAAATATACCGGGAGGAAAGTCAGGATGACACAATATAAAAAATTCCAGTGGAGCTAGGTACCGATAATGTTGATTGCTATAAATTGTGACATAATACGGCCTAATTGTGGCGCACGTAGATTTTTACATATGAGAATTCGATTGAGTTAGTAAACAGGATTATTTGGAGGTAAAGAAGTTATGTCTTCCAACGAACACAAGGTTCCTTCTTTTGAGGAAATACGTTCTTATTTGGATAAGAACAATTGGGGTAGATGGGGAGATAAAGGCGCTGCGGGGGCCATGAATTTAATTACTGATGAGAAGAGAAAAAGGGCTGCTGGGTTGGTTAAAAAGGGGCAGACGGTTTCGTTGAGCAGGCCATTTCCAGTTGAGCCATCGTTGGAAAATCCTCGTCCCGCACATCAATATCTTACTGTTTGGGACAGGCCTAACGATTCAGGGGCGGCCGTCGATTATTATGGGATTCTCTATCATGGCACAGCTACCACTCACATTGATGCTCTGTGTCACGTTTGGGATGCAAATGGTATGTGGGATGGTCGTAAACCTGAAGATACTCTTGGTTTTACAGGTGCTAATTATGGAACGGTGGACGCATGGAGTGATGGAATAATCACAAGAGGTGTCTTGCTGGATATACCAAGATATCGGAACGTTCCTTACGTCACTTTAGATCGTCCGATACATGGGTGGGAATTGGAAGACGTGGCCAAAGCTCAAGGAGTGAAAATTGAACCGGGAGATGCAGTCTTCATATATAGTGGCAGAGAGACATATGCCAGTGATCATGGAGGAACTTGGGCCAAAGGGCCTGGGGAGCCTCGTCCTGGATTACACGCCTCTTGCCTCCCGTTTGTAAGAAATAATGACATATCCATTCTGGGATGGGATATGATGGACGCACATCCAGACGAATACGGTCTTTCGTGGGGAATGCATGCAGTCATATTTGCATACGGTGTGGCTTTACTAGATAACGCTCTGTTAGAGCCTTTAGCGAATTTTTGCGAATCTGAAGGGAGTTATGAATTTATGATTACTATTAACCCCTTGAATGTAATTGGTGGAACCGGGTCCCCGGTGAATCCGATAGCGGTATTTTAATAGTTACCAGTTGTTGAAGTTTATTTATGATGCAGAAGATTAGTTCAAAGCATTGCTTTAGATTGAAGCCAAAAGCGCCATATGATTTTGAATTAACTATTGGTTGTATGATGCATTTTCAGACTCGTTATTCCGCTGATGTTTTTGAAAATGGTGTCTACATCCGTGTGCTGGAGATTAAAGATCACTCTGTTTTGGTAAAAATCCGGTGCACGGGTACTGTTTTGGAACCAGAACTGGAGGTTGAAATTCATGGCCGACCTCTGGAAGAGAACACAGTAATTGAGATCAGGAAGCTTATATCTTTTATGCTGGCTATTGAAAATGATCTCTCAGACTTTTATAAATTGTCGAATTTAGACCCGTATATCTCCTCTATTATAGGTCGGTTGAAGGGTCTTCAAGTGACTAGATCTGCTTCAGTGTATGAAGCTTTGGTGTCCTCGATTCTAGGCCAGCAGATAAATACAGATGTTGCTGCCCTCATGAGGGCAAGATTCGTTCATAAATTTGGAATTTGTTTTCAGTATGAGAAGGAACTTTACAGAGCCTTTCCCTCACCACATACAGTGGCGGCAGCAACTATTGAGCAATTAATGGAGATAAAGTTTAGTAGACGTAAAGCTGAGTACATACTAGATATATCCAGAGGGTTAGATTCTGGAGAACTTGACTTAGACAATCTCCAGAATAAGGGGGCGGCAGACATTGTACGTGAATTGACCAAGATTAGAGGAGTGGGGGAGTGGACAGCTAATTTGCTTTTGATTAGAGCATATGGGAATAGTGATGGATTTCCGCATGGAGACTTGGCGATTCAGAAAACCATGGGTAAATTAATAAACGGAAAAGATAGTGCAGCATTGTCCTCGGATGCGGCCAAACTATTCTCAGAAAGATGGAGACCGTATAGAAGTTACGCAACTATGTACTTATTTGGAGCTTCGCGTCTGGGGTTACTTAGTTGACGTCCTCGTTAGTAAATACCCATCGCCAAGCAAGGCGCATCCATTTATATGTGAACATCAGTTGTGATGGGTGTTCTGTGCGCTCCGTTTTTGCCATTTCGTTTCAGGCGTAAAATGCCCACAAATTCTTTGACCGTATTCCATTCATCATTTGTGAGATCTTTGAGTTCATTAAGTCTATCCAATTGTGATTCTTCTATAGGTAAGTCAAGTTCTTTTTGAGATATATATCCCGCTGCTAAGGCCAACCTTCCATAGAACAATCCCAATACTATAGATAACGTCTTTAGTGTCGTTACTGTAGGTCTGAATTTGCCGCTTTCAAGATGACCCACATAGCCTTCACTTTTGCTCAAGGCATGGGATAGTTGTCTTTGGCTCATCTTGTTTTCGATTCTGGATTGTCTAACGGTGTTGGCTAGAATGGCGAACGGTCGTTCTTTCATTGTCATTCGAGCCTCCATTGATTTGCAATATAGATAATGTAAACCGATTGGACCGATCAGTCAAATAAAAATAGAGGTAAAAATGGTTATCAAAATGTTTTGCCTAAAATATGTCTTAGGATTCACAATATTTGCCTTGTGTCGGCCTGCTGTCAGGCATAAAATCTTCTGACTGATGAATGCTTTCCGTAAAAGACTGTTTGACTCCAAAGCCTATAAGTGGTGGTCCTTTTGTGCCATCGCTCTAGGGACATTTGCTTCAGTAGCTGACTTTGGCCTTTTGATTGTGTCCCTACCAACTATTTCAGAATATTTCCGCATAGACTTGCCCACTGGGCAATGGATAATGATTGGCTATGCACTCACTATCGGTGCACTGCTTCTCCCAATGGGGAGACTCGCAGATATGATTGGTAGGCGGCGAGTGTTTGTCATTGGCTTTGGCTTATTTGCTGTTGCCGGTTTATGCGCGGGCCTTTCCGAAAGTGTAGGGACACTAATATTTTTTAAGGTTCTCCAGGGCATAGGAGCTAGTATGACACAAGGAACGGCTATGGCTATGGCCGTTTCTGCATTTCCCAAAGAAGAAAGAGGCCAAGCTCTTGGCTTGCATGTCACTATCGTTGGACTAGGTAATGTAGCTGGCCCCGCACTCGGCGGATTCATAGTAGGAGAATTTGGTTGGCGTTGGATTTTTTATTTTTCTGTGAGTATGTCCATATTGGCCATAGTTACTGCTATGGCAATATTAGATCCACAAAAATTTTCCATAAAAAATAAGAGTAGAGATTCCTTTGATTGGATTGGAGCCGCGTTGTCCACCATATCACTCGTGGCGCTACTTTTGGTTATGACCGCGGGTCCATTGTATGGATGGTTAGAAATAAGAGTCGGGTTTGGCTTGCTAATTTTGGTTATTGCAATTACCGCGTTCGTCAGGCATGAATTGCGAATAGAAGCTCCTATGATTGATGTTCTGATTTTCAAAAAGAAATTAGTATCTCTAGGTGTTGTTGCTCAAATTATTGCTTTTATAGGGAATTCTTCTATACGATTTCTTCTTCCTTTCTATTTACAGGTTGTTCGTGGATACTCTCCCCAGTTCATGGGGCTTATTTTTGTACCTGGTGCTGCTTCCATGATTATTGCCGGCCCCGTTAGCGGCCGTCTTTCAGATAAGTTTGGATGGAGGAAATTTACGGTAGGTGGATTACTATTGTCCTCAGTGGGTATATTTATACTCTCGAATTTAAGTCAATCAAGTTCCCTGTATATGATAATAGTTGGCTTAACCCTGCCTATGGCAGGTATAAGTGTGTTCTACCCTGCAAATAGCTCTTCTATTTTGAGTAGTGTTTCTGACGAACAATATGGAGTAGTGTCAGGACTTGTAAACTTAGTAAGAAATGCAGGTAATATCACTGGAGTCGCTGTTGCGACTGTGATTGTTACCGGGGTAATGGGGTCCATGGGAGTGGCACCCTCACTTTCAGCAATTTCAGCAGATGATGGAGGAAGGATATTCATGGTGTTCATGAAGGGCCTGCAAATGTCTTATAAAATTATCGGCTGTTTAGTGATACTGGCTGCTGTTCTATCATATATTCGAGGTCGAAATATAGGGTCTTCCAACTAATACTTTTGACGCTGTCGTAGTTTTGTTAAATCCGTCGCAATCTCGGGTACAGGGAAGCTACTCCTAATGTGATAATTATTAAAGCAAGGCCGGATGAAAACAAAGATATAGAAACTCCCCATAGGGAAATGAGGGCTCCTATTTGAAGATTGCCTAGAGGCTGTGTTCCAATGCCAACCACCCAGACTCCCATAGCACGGCCTCTCTGATTGTCGGGAACCAGTGTTTGTAGGAATCCTTGTGTGAATATGTCCGATAATGCCATCATGCCACCCATTACAGATATCAATACAATAGTTATAATTAAATCGGTTGATGCTCCTAATAGAACTATACAGGTGCCGAGCGTTCCAATCGATATTAGTAACCATGTTCCTTTTCTAGGTATCTCCGCAAGTGATGACAGAAGTACAATGATAGTTATGGCACCAGTGGCCCTAGAGGCATTTAATATCCCAAGCACGCCGGCTTCTTCATTTAATACATCTCTTGTTATACTGGGAAATGCGGACTGAGTAGCGAACCCAAACATTTCTGTGCCTGCGATAATGAGCAGAATTATTGCTATCGCTGAATTCGCTGCTATTGCAGATCGAAATTCCAAAACAGTGTCATGTAGTGATTTTCGAATTCGCTCGGTGGACTGATTATCTACCATCACTAGAATAAGTCCTAGTGCTGCCCCCACATAACTTATGCTCAAAAGACAATATGCTATTCCAGGTCCGTCCCGTTCCATTAAAAACCCTATCACTAGGGAGCCTAGAAGGGCTCCTATTCGAAAGCTGAGGCCGATCGTTGCTAATCCACTGATGGCATTGAACTTGCCTACAAGATCAACGGCTAAACTTTGGCGGGCAGGCTGGCAAAGTGCCCAGATGGAACCAGTCACTAATGTAGAACCAAGTAAATGCCACACTTGTATATGATTCGTTAAGATTAGTATCGCCATTAATGCTTTAAATAATGCAAGCATAAAGGTCAGGATAATTAACAACCTCTTTCGATCAAATATATCCGCAAGGATGCCGGAAGGGATCCCTAGAAAGAAAAGAGGTGCGGACCTAAGGCTCATTGCTATACCAACCATAAAGGCCGAATCTGTAAGTTCCAGGATGAGCCAGCTTATAATAAGTTGCTCTCCCACAAAACTGACCGAGTCAAATATGGTTGCGACGGAGAGTGTTCTAAAGTTTGAATATAAAAAGGCCGGGGGAGTTTTGAATGTGATGTTACGTACTCCTGAATTTGGGAAAACATGGGAAATATTTTGGCGAATTAATCTTTGGGTTCTATTCCAAGATTATTGAATTCTCCATGTATTTCTGACTTGGTAGGCATGGCTGTAAGTGCCCCTCTACCACGTAAATTTAGGCCTGCAGCGACGCTAGCTAAATGGCCCGCTTGATGAACAGACATACCTTCAAGAATGCCGTGCAGAAAAGTTCCTTTGAAAGTATCACCGGAACCGGCTGTGTCAATTACTGAACCATAGGTATAGGCGGGTATGTCAAAAGAAGCGCTTCTTGTCATGATAAAAGTACCATTTTCACCACATGTCACTGCGGCTAATTCTGGTCCATATGCCAAGGCTTTTTGGGCGGCCTCTCTGGGGTCACCGGTGTCGAAGAGAATTTTTGTGTCGGCTGGACAACTGGGCAAGAAATAATTCACGTATGGCATTATTTCTTGCATAGCTTTTCTCGCCTCAATTGGGCTCCATAACTGGTGCCTATAGTTCGGATCGTAAGACACTTTAACATTGTTATCTTTAGCAAGTGATGCCGCACGATAAACAGTTTCTCTTGCATTTTGAGATATTGCCTGAGTTATACCACTAATGTGAACAATTTTCGCTGAAGATATGTAGTTAACATCAATATCATGTGGAGACATGGTACTTGGAGCGCTTCCTTTCCTATAGTAGACGAATTCTCTATCACCTCGTGGTAATTGCGCCACAAAATGTACGGCGTTAAATCCATCTATTTTGCGGACATGGCTAGTGTCAATTCCCTCGTTTTCCCAAGTTTTTAACAAGTAATCTGTAAATGGGTCTGAGCCTAGCCTAGTTATGTAGCCGGTTGATGTCCCTAGCCGAGAAGCAGCTACTAATATATTTAGAGAATCTCCTGCTAACGAACGAGTAAATGTTTCCGCTTCCTCTAGGGGTTGGTCACTGAACAATTCGACCATACATTCGCCGATGCTTATGAATTCTGGCATTTTATATTGCTCTTTTATCTTGTGGTTAGGAATTTTGGTTCGGGGCGCAAGCTTCCATTACTGCTCTAACAGAGTCTATATTATTTCTTGCTGCAACTACTCTTACTATAGCTGTATCTAGTCCACTGCCAATGCGCTTAAATTCTCTCATCGCATTGTGAGGGGTACCATAATAACCAACGGTTTTTAATAAGTTGGCTGGAAATGCTTCGGCAAGTTCGTCCTGTGTCGCACCCCTTCGCCTCATTTTGTCCAATTCTGCTAGGTCATCTGTAAAACCCATTCTTTCAAAGTGGGCACGATAACCCATTTGGCGTTCACGCTCCGAGGGTATTTTGTCCCCAAGTGCATAGCCCATGGTAGCTTTGGCAAATGCTATTCTCGCAGTATCTTCGTCGTCGTCAACACATATTCTTATATATTCGGCAAGTTTTATTTGGGAAGGATCACGGCTGGCTTTTTTGGCGCCTGCGATAATTTGTTTTCTGCTCCATTCGACCTGTTCCGGACTGCACCAGTTTAAACAAGCTCCGTCTGCAAACTCCCCAGCAAGGTTTAACATTTTGGGGCCTAGTGATCCCAGATAAACGGGAGTTCGTGGAGGGGGTGTTATCCCTAACTTGGTTCCTTCGAGTGTGACGGTCTCTCCTGCGTATTTGACTTCGTTCCCGTGCAATAATGACATTGTAGTAATCAGGTAGTCCTTCATCAGTTCTAACGTGGATAGATTCGGCATGCCAAGGGCTTTTCTTGTGCGAGGTCTATAAGCACCACCAGATCCTATCCCCATTATGAATTTGCCATGAGTTATGTCACTAACTGTGCCTCCCGCCATTGCGAAGGCTACAGGCGTGCGGTACATTACGGGGGATACTGAAATCCCAGTGGTCAACCCCCCATCAATAACATTGCATGTGGCCGTCCACCTATGTAGAGATAGTTGGAATGAGTCGTGTCCAGTGCCTTCTGGTGTCCAAAGACTTGTATATCCTAAATTGGCCGCTTCCATGGACAATTGAGTTTGGTCTTTCCAACTAAGATTTAATGTGGAATCCAAACCTAATCCTATTTCCATATGACTCACCTTTCTCGATTCTTGGATAGATATTATTATGGTAGTTAGATAAAAGTAGCTCCTATCAATAATGAAATTTCTATTTGTCGTGGATGTTCGGTTTGAGGTTAATTCTACTTAAAAAGGCGAAGGTTAACCTTCGCCTTTTTAAGTAGAATTATATTCCCTTCAGTTTTTAGTAGGTAAGGATACTATGGCAGAGCCGGGTGTTGTCTTTTTCCCTTCATGATCTTCAAGCCATATGTCACATTCCACTAGATCTTCCCCATCTTCAGAATATTTCCGTTTGACTACTCCTTTTCCGTACATAGGAGTTCCTGGAACATCCATGCCTCTGTATTGAGTTACTAATTTTTTGAGATGTCCTTCCTCTCCTATCCAGTCTGTCATGAGCTGGCCTAGCCAAGAGCCTTTAAGAGCTCCATGTAGTATTATATCTGGTAAGCCATTATTCTTCGCATAATTTTGATCGTAGTGGATTTGGTAATAATCACCTGATGCACCTGCATATTTAACCAGTTGTTGAGATGTAGGATTTTTTTCTAGAACTGGTAAAGCCATACCTTCTGTAACATCCTCAAAGTATAATTGTTCAGCCATATGTCACCCTCCTCTAGTTTCTTATAGTGATTGTTGTGAGTTTAGGTTGAGATTCTCCAAGAGTTTATTCTGGCGGTTCATAGCTGATGCCGGTTGTTCTCTGAAGTGCCACAATTTTCTCGAATTGGTTTGTGTAACTTGTCTCCCTGATTGTAAATAACATATTCCCCAGACGACCTGGTCTCTCAAAGAGGTCTGCGATCTTGGTTCTTACTGTAATTCGATCGCCTGGTCTTACCGGTTCGTAATATTCCCATTCACTTCCGCCGTCGACGACAGCATTATAGGGATTATTAAAGTCAGGGACAGGATTAGATATAAGAGATCTCATAAATGTGGGTGGTGCTATGATTCCTCCATATGCCGAATCTCGTGCTGCCTCCTCATTGTTGAAAATTGGATTATTGTCACCAATTGCTTGTGCGAATTTAACGATTGCGCCTTTTTCTACTTCATAAGTTATTGGATCCGATTCCACGCCGACTACGGCACGCATATCATCTGAAATCACCGATTCTCCGGTCATATCATTTGCTCCTGTTTATAGGCTTCCCTAGCTTTTCCATTGTGATCTGTAAAGGTATTGTTAAGAGTGTAAAATGACGGTGATCTGGTGTCAAGGAGTTCGTTTTTATACTTGAAGTTAAAGGTATGCAACGGGCTTACATGCCTGTGCTGGACTGTATTTCCATTACAGTGGATGATCCTTGAATTATCTATTCAGTAACTGCTCCTAGTTTTTGTTCTTTGTATTGGTCTTCCAGATCGTCGATAGAATTTCTATCCCAATAAATAATATGATCAACTATTTGCTCAATATTCCATTCCCCTTCTATAGGCGATTGATTCAGTTCAGAGTCAGAGAGCCCTATGAGTGATCCGATAAGCATTGATCTGGCGACATATAATTCAGCAAGTAATTTTGTTTTGCGGTCTTGCTGCAAGCGATCCATGGCATCTCTCAATCCGACGATTTGTCCCATGTGCTGCCTTTCATGTTCTATATTGTGAGTTAGAAGGTCCCATACATTTCTTCCGCGAGCACAACTATGCCTGCTAGGTTGGTCTAAGTAGTCTTCTGGGATATCCAAAATTTTAGAAAAACTTTCTTGCATAGATAGCTCAAGGCGTTTAATCAGATCTTCTATCTTACTCATCTGTAACCTCCAAATTTGATTGTATGCTTAGAAGTGGTATGCGAACATAAATTAAAAGACATTTTTGTACAATTGTTGATTTGTACCTATTCAGACTTATTTAGTGGAGCCAAACTCTGTAATAATCGTTTTATTCCAGCTCCATCAAATGCCACTGTGATCTCACTATCTTCTCGGGATGGTTTAACGGATACGACCATTCCTTTTCCAAATATATCATGGTTGACCTTGTCGCCTACCTGAAATAATACTTGGCTAGTAACTTCTTTTTTAACATTGCCGGAGGAGTAAGGAGAAGATTTTGTTGAAGTCGACGTTAGTCTGTTGCGCAGAGATGTTTTTTGCTCTGAATTTCTAGTAACTTTTCGATTTTCACTAGTCAGAGTTTCAGGAGAAATGAGACTAGGAGGGATATCTACGAGGAATCGAGAAGGGACGCTTGGCTCAGAGCCACCTCTAAATCCTCTTCTGAAGGCCCTGAGGAGGTACAATTGCTCTTTTGCACGGGTTATACCGACGTAGCACAGCCGACGTTCCTCTTCCAATTCTGAAGGATCTCCAGAATCGATAGATCGTATATGAGGCAATAGTCCTTCTTCCATTCCAACAATGAAGACGACCGGGAATTCTAGTCCCTTCGCCTGGTGTAAGGTTATTAACGTTATCGCCTCAGATCTTTCCTTGAGATTGTCTATATCTGATATTAGGCTGACACTTTCAAGAAAAGATGGCAGTCCTTCCTGCTGTCCTAGAAGGGCAAATTCAGCAGCTGTAGATTTGAATTCTTTTATATTTTCTATACGTTCTTCACCTCTACGTTCTACATTAGCAGAATCCATTAAATATCTCTGGTATCCAGTTCGTTCCATAATTAAATCTATGAAATCTACTAAATTAAGTTCTGATTTTTTAGAAGTAAGATCATCTAATATTTTCAGGAAATCGGCCAGCGCTTTAACAGGTCGACTTGCTAACCCTGTTTCTTCCTTTTTATGTTTCTCTGAAGTAATTACTCTCAAAGCAGATATGATAGATATCTCTTTATTTCTAGCCATTCGTAATACTTGATCAAGTGTTCGTTGACCTATTCCCCGAGTTGGAGTATTGATGATGCGAGTAAGGCTAATATCATCATCTGGATTGATCATGAGTCTCAAGTAAGCTACAACGTCTTTTATCTCTTGTCGTTGATAGAACTTGAGGCCACCTATGAGTTGGTAGGGCATACCGTACCGCACACAGGATTCTTCAAGAGCTCTAGATTGTGCGTTGACCCGATACATTACGGCTATATCACTCAAGTTGTAATTATTCTTGGGGCTTTTCAGTAGCGTTTGTATTTCATTGATCACAAATTGAGCTTCCTCTCTTTCGTCGTATGTTTCGGAAACTATAATGGGATTTCCTTTACCGTTTTTAGTCCACAGGTCCTTTTCAACTCGTTGCGTATTGGTTTTGATCAGACTGGTGGCCGCATCTAGGATTGTTTGCGTGGAACGGTAATTTTCCTCCAGGGAGATAATTTTCGTCGAAGGATAATCGGTCTGAAAACTTAATATGTTTCGTATATCTGCGTTTCGCCAGGTGTAAATGGACTGGTCTGGGTCCCCAACGACGCATATGTTTGAGGTTTCTTGAATAACCTGTTTGGCGAGGGCATATTGAGCGATATTTGTATCTTGAAACTCATCAATCATTAAATGAGCGAACTTATTTTGATATGTCCGTGCTACTTGGGGGACATCGCGAAATAATAAGTACGTCTTGAAAATAAGATCGTCAAAATCCACAGCAGAATTGCTTATGAGCATCTCTTCATATCGTTCATATGCCCGCGCAACAATCTCATCCCAATAATTAGTTGATTGGGATGAAAGACCTGATACTCCTATGAGCTGGCTTTTGGCACCAGATATTGCAGAGAGGATGGACCTTGGGGGAAAACGTTTTGGGTCCAAATTAATATCTTGCAGGACTTGTTTCATTAAGGACATTTGATCAGCGTCGTCATATATAGTGAAATCTCTATTTATACCTATATGTTCATATTCTGTCCGGAGTATTCGGGCACAAAATGAATGGAACGTGTTTACACTTAAGGAGTTTAAATCGTTGCCTAACATTGGAGAAAGGCGTTCCTTCATTTCACGTGCGGCCTTGTTGGTGAAAGTTACGGCAGCTATACGGAAAGAGGCTATCCCTACAATATGTCTGAGATATGCTATTCTACTGGTTATGACTCGAGTTTTACCACTGCCTGGACCAGCTAATATCAGCACAGGGCCATCTATGGTTTCCACTGCGTCCCTTTGCCGGGAGTTTAGCCCATGGAGGATCTTTTCGGCTTTATCAATAGATCTGACCATTTGCTCTTATACCTCCCTGTAGGAAGTATAGCATTACTTGTAGGAAGGTAGCCGATTAAATATTCGGGAATATTGGCAAAGATTCTCTGTTCAAGATCGATGAAAGGGACCCTATTCAACATACAATGGATTCTCTAGAGTAATAACTCTATTTTCTGATTGGATGGTATTTCTAAGATACTTAGGCGTTGCGAACATTCCCTTGTGGGTTATGCCGTCATAGAATTTCAGTTCACCTGAAATTCTATTCTTTATGAGAACATCTAACTGCGCCGATTCACCAAATTTGATTTGTTGCTTATTAGAGGCAACGACGAATCCCCAAGTCGAACCGAATGATGGGACAAATGCCTCGTATGGTAGAACGAAAGGGAATATTGTAGAAATAGTATTAACTACGGCAGAAAAGCATTGGGAAGAAAAATTTGGCCCTGTCGGGCCAGATTGTATTGCTATAATGCCCTGAGGATTGAGTTTTTCAAGTAGGAGCATGTAGAACTCTTTAGTAAATAATGTATAGGCTGGTCCGACCTCCAAAGGATCGGGCACGTCTATTATAGCTACATCAAATAGATTGTTTGTAGTCGACAAATATTCGAATGCACCTTTATGTATGAGCTCTAATCTTGGATCATCAAATGCTCCTTGATGATGATTGGGAAGATACTTCTTGCATAACTCGACCACTTCTTTATCTATGTCAACCATAACTACTTTTTTAACACCTTCGTGTTTAAGAACTTCTCGAATTGTTGCTCCCTCACCACCTCCTGCTACGAAAACCTCCATCGGATTCGTATGCCCAATCATGCTAGGATGTACTAGGGCCTCGTGATAGACAAATTCATCTGTCTCAGTAGATTGTGTTTTGTCGTCTAGAACCAGGGTTCTTCCGAAGCAAGCTCCTTCGTGTATGCGGACATGTTGATATGCAGTAGTACCGTCATGAATGACATGGTCAATCATTTCAGCTTGGACCAGTTTTGATGTTATTAATTCGTAATGCCAAGATCCCTTAGGTATTGTTTCCATAACGTATCTATCGTTCTTCTAAACGTGTGAGGGTCGTTTTTGCGGAATTAGTCCACGTTTCATTTCAGTCACGGTGGGGGTTTCGCAATGTAATGCATCAATAATCAATTGAGCTGCCTTTCGAGGTTTTAACTCTGTCCCACAAGTAAAAATATCCGCGGCAGCGTATTTGTATTCTGGCCATGTGTGAATGCAAATGTGAGATTCTGCTATGGCTACGACGCCGGTAACTCCCACAGGGGAGAATTTATGAAACGTCTCACCTACTATTGTTGCCCCTGCTTCCCTTGCTGCACTAATTAAAGCATCACGAATCAATGTTTGGCTATCTAGAATGTTAGGATCACACCCTTCTAAATCTAGTAAGAGATGCGAGCCTAAAGATGTGGCACGTGAACTCAAGCCTTTGTCCTCCTATGTCGCATTTGGTCGAGCCAAATGAGCATGCATTATACAGGAATTTTGCTCATGGGATGAAAGGCAATGATTGCCCAATGCCCTACACTGTGTTGCTTATAGAGATTATTTGATTCCGATTACGAACAAGCCAGTATTCCAAGCTATCAGAAAGTGCGAGCCAACTTGCTTCGATTACATTTTCAGAAGCACCGATTGTGCTCCATGTAGATTCCCCATCTGTCGATTCTATTAAAACGCGCACAATAGCTCCAGTGCTATTGTTTTGGTCTACGACCCTCACTTTGTAATCAACTAATCTAACTACAGATAGGCTTGGATAAAATTGGAAAAGTGCTTTCCTTAAGGCATTATCTAGGGCATTGACAGGGCCGTTACCTTCAGAGGCTGTATGAAGTATTTCTTCGTTGACTCGGACTTTTAACATCACCTGTGACGAAAGATTATCTTCCTTTTCTTTGCTGCGTTTTCTTTCGACGATGGACATGAAATCTTCCAATACGAAAGGTGGAAGATAATCTTCTTCCATTCGCCTAACTAAAAGTTCAAACGACGCTTCTGCTCCTTCGTATTGGAATCCCTGATTTTCCCGTTGCTTTATTTCTTCTACTAATGCCACCGCCATAGACTTCGTTATCTTTGAGTCTAAGCCTAATTCTTGTATTTTCCACAATATATTGCCTCGGCCAGATAATTCTGAAACCAAAACCCTTTTTTCATTTCCTAAAGTTTGTGGAGACACGTGTTGGTAGCTTTGCTCGACTTTGGTTACGGCTGATGCGTGAAGTCCACCCTTATGAGCGAATGCGCTCGTACCAACATAAGGTTGAGAAGTAATGTGTGGCATATTCGCTAATTCGGCAACATATTTGCTGATGTTAGTTAGTTGGCCAAGTTGATCATCGGATATACAGTCTATACCCATTTTTAATTTGAGATTTGCTATGAGAGAGATAAGATTGGCGTTACCACACCTTTCTCCGTAACCATTAATTGTACCTTGCACCTGAGTTGCACCAGCCCCTACTGCTGCTAGTGCCGTTGAAACAGCCATGTCCGCGTCGTTATGTGTATGTATGCCTAGAGGCACTGAAAGTTCCTCTTTTACTTGCTGCATAACTTTTGACACCGTGCCAGGAAGCCCCCCTCCATTTGTGTCACACAGTATGACGCACTCTGCTCCTCCGATCTCTGCTGCTTTTATCGCCTGTAAAGCATACTCCGGATTCTCTTTGAATCCGTCAAAGAAGTGCTCAGCATCAAAGAATACTCTTCGTCCCTGCTGTTTCAAGTAGGATATTGAGTCCGATATCATGGAGAGATTTTCTTCTAAGGATGTTTCAAGCACCCGAGTAACGTGCAAGTCCCAACATTTCCCCACAAGTGTTATAACTGACGTATTAGCGTCTAATAACGCTTTAAGGTTAAGATCTTCTGACGCTGCGATGTTAGCTTTTCGGGTACTACCGAATGCGACCATTGTTGCTGTCTTAAGTTCTACGTCTCTAATTATTTCGAAAAACTCCTCATCCTTGGGATTGGAGCCTGGCCAACCGCCTTCAATATAGTGGATGCCTAATTCATCGAGTTTTTGCGTGATTGCTATTTTGTCTTTAACTGATAAAGAAATTCCTTCATATTGGGTCCCATCTCTAAGTGTAGTGTCATAGAGTGCTATGTCACTCATGTTATCCTCCGTTACTTCACCGTTTGTCGTGTAAAGACCCGTCCCAATAGGAACGGGTCTTTACAATCATCATTACTACCAGATCTATGTAAGTCACTGCAATTTCGTATATGACTTATCCATACCAAATAGACATATATCCACAAATTCTATGTGGTTGCCAAGTCTAAAGATAGCTTAGAGTGGCTTCTTATTAAGTGTCAATGAAATAATAGTTTTGTCGTTGAAAATAATCTACGTCCAATAGAGTCTAGAATTTGGCAATTTAGCTGCTCTATGCCAGTTTCAAGGGTTGTCTTATCACAAGTCCACTCTTGAATATGTTATATGCGCTTATCAGAGGGGTCGTATCATTTTCTAAGGCTACGATGACATGGAAAATGGTATCGCCTGACCAACCACTTTGAATTGCCATTTTTATGTCGGATGATGATGGGTTTTGAACGCCATTGGGATGAGAGTGATAAAAACCTAAAATATTAAGACCGTTCTGTTTTATATCTGACATAGCTTGAATTTGCTCGTCAGATTTCATGATGAATTTTGAAGAATTTCTTGCGGTATTAGTAATCCTGTAGTTTTGTTGTATGGCGTTTCCTCGGCCGGCTAGAATGCCACAGCATTCCTTGGGAACTTCCTGAAAGGCATGTTTAACTAATTCGGTATTTACGATGGTGGTTACAGTTAACAAATTGCCCGGTCATTCTCCTGATGTGTTGTATATTTCTGCTTTCGTGATTCTATTTTAAGAAACAGTTTCCTAGTGTTATGATTTCTCGCATTTTTTTCAGTAGTACCGACAGGAACGATTTTCTATGGGTAGAGGGGATTCTTTTTTCATTACATTTAACACAAGTACAAGCTGGAGGATGATCACTGTACCACGTTGCTCTACTCATGTTTGTCCCGCCTTATTATTTTAATTGGTCACATTATGAAGTTTTGTAAAGAAATCTTTAAATATCTGATCTCTGTCCAACCAGTTGACAACTTTAATTGGATGGCGGCTTCCATCACGACTATAACCTAAATGGTCATTTAGAATGGGGCTGGTCGTCATCTCGGTTTTCATCCACTCGGAGTTGATGATCCATGCTCCAGGTGCGAGATCCCAAATAGCTTTACTTCGTCCGGGAAAATCTTGAACGAATTCTTCATACAGTTCGAATAAATAATCGCCTATTTTGCCTCTGCCTTTAACGTATTGACTCATTTCCCAGCGAGTAGTTCTAAGTAATTCAGAGACGGTAAATCCTGGTACTTGAACCAATGCTACCTCGCTCTCAAATATAAATTTTGCCGCCTCAATATCTTGTATAAAATTAAAGTCGTGAAAATTAGAAACGTGATATGGCCAACCCCCAAGTGCGATTACAACCACATTTTCACGGATTGACGGCTCTATCATTATGGCGGAAGCTACGTTGGTTAACGCCCCTAAAGCTACGATATAAAGGGGACCTTCTCTCTTGGCAAGGCCTCTCTCAACTAGATTTCTGGATGCCTCGCTGTCCACAGCAGATCCTGTTTCTGTCAAAGTTTTTTTAGAGCCTGTGAGAACTGGACCAGTGAACTTCACTGGAGAATATTCAAGTATGCGATTTATTTCTTCATAGCTCATTTCCATACCATGTTGATGGCTTTTGGTGTTACGCACCGCCGCGTGAAACGGTGCTGCCTGAATTGTTTCTATATTGAATTCCTTTGACATAAGGGCGTGCATTATAGCGAATTGGTCGTCAACTTCATTATATGTGTCAGTGTCTATGACAACGTCACAAGTTCCTTTGGGATCTGTTAATAGGGATGCCAAACGTCCGTATTCAACTGGAGGTAATTTCATTCAGATAAATCTCCTACATCCGCGATAGATGGGATTTAATATTTGTTATTTGCGGGTTTTGTCTTAAAAATTCAAGCTGCCAATAATTCTGATATTTTCATGGATATTCACTGCAGTGGATGCTTCTGTACTAAAGATCGGACTTTTAGATTACGAAGGACGCCACGAGGTCTATTATTTTTCGTATATCTGAAATCTATGACGTGATGTTTCAGCGACAAACAATCGACCTTCCAAATCTAAATTAACTGATATTGGCCCCCAGAAGTGAGGTTCTATTTGGGATGATGCAAGATATGCAGTATCCATATGCTCAGGAAGATTGCGAGGTCGTAGATCTGAGATTTCTCTAGTTGCCATCTCTTCTGGATTCGCAGAATAGTATTCTTTGGCCCAGCTAGACAGAGTTGCCTCTCCTAACAAGGTTTCTACATGATTGAAGCGGG
>Ga0310344_10000889_pt1 | contig 23227 bp, 20 predicted proteins | sample HC15DNA20200_MG_FD_203801 | JGI IMG/M metagenome (GOLD analysis project Ga0310344, IMG submission 203801) | Marine microbial communities from station ALOHA, North Pacific Subtropical Gyre - HC15-DNA-20-200_MG | ecosystem: Environmental > Aquatic > Marine > Oceanic | place: Pacific Ocean: North...
AGCTACTCGTTTCTTTGCCGCCTTCTTCTTTGTAGCTCTCTTCTTTGCCGCCATAGTGTTTCTCCTCTACATGGATTGGATACCACTGGACAGTCTTACGAACACAACCTATATCACCTGGTATCATACGCTTCTTTTTGCTATTCGAGTAAATCATAAATGTATATTAGAAAGTAGCTAGAGAGAACGGGAAATAGAGGGGTGATAACTTTTTGGTCGCTTCGTAAGCGCGAACTATAACGACGCGCGAAGAAATGTCAAGTAATGCAAAAATCTTCTACAATGGGAAACTTATGGTTTTGGCGACTAAATTCATAAAAATGTTTTGCAAACATGTGTATGTTTGTTGAGTGAAAGTAACAAATTTCCGATGGGAATAGTTACTTTGACTAGTATTTTAATAAAATTTTCCAATTAGCGGAGATAAAATCTTCATTGAAAGTTTTATAGCGCCCGCATTTTTTGCAACCATTTCAACTCCATTTTCTCCCATTGCTGCCCGCAAGTTTGGATCATCTAAAAGGATAGATAGTTGAGTTTCTAGATCATACTGATTGTGAACTTGGATGCCGGCTTGTGAGTCAATTGCTATTTGGCTAATTTCTTGGAAATTAGGCATGATCGATCCAAAGACGACCGGCACACTGACAGCACATGGTTCCAAGATATTGTGCCCCCCTAGCCCTTTTACCAGGCTGCCACCAACAAACGCAATATCGGCAGCGGAATATAAAACAGGAAGTTCACCCAAGGTGTCAGCAATCAGGATATCTATATCGTGAGGGAGGGCTCCGTGCTGATCACTTCGGCGTGTCGCTCTGAGACCCATTCTTGATGTTAGCCTAAAAACGTTATCAAAACGTTCCGGATGTCGAGGAGCTATTACCATTAGGAGTTCCGAAAACTTGATCTTGAGTTGCAGATAAGTTCGCAACAAAATCTCTTCCTCACCTTCGTGTGTACTCCCTGCGACAATGATCAGTCTATCCCGACCCCAGTCCTGACGTACTGCTTCAGCCACTTCACGCACCCCCGCAGTTAACTTCACCTCAAATTTCATACTACCGGTTTTCTCAATAACAGATTGATCTACACCAAGTGCTATTAGCCGTTTCTCATGCTCGGGAGATTGAACTCCGAATTGCTCTATACAACCTAGTGTTTGTTTTAATAACCAAGTAATCCGTTGATAGTTGCGAAGCGATTTTTCCGAAAGCCGAACATTCAACATTACAATAGGTATTTTTCTTTTCCAGCAAGCATAAATCGTATTTGGCCAGATTTCAGTTTCTATAAGTACCAACAGCTTAGGGCGCACTTGATTAACGAATCGTGTTACAGCAAAAGGATAGTCGTAGGGTGCGTATGAGTGACCAATAGTGTTACCAAATGTAGTGGTGATCCGGTCAGAACCACTTGGTGTCATCGTAGTAATATACACACGAACTTTCGGATAGGTTCGCATCAGTTCTTGGACAAGGGGTATCGCAGCGGTAGCCTCTCCCATTGAAACTGCATGTAGCCAGATATCATAGGAAGCATTCTTTTTAGTGACATAGCCAAACCGCTCGGCCCATCGCTGCCTATACTTCGGATTCTTGATACTGCGCCATAGTAAACGTCCCCAAACGATGGGAAGTAGTAACCAGAGCAGCAACGAGTAGATTTGTCTTGCCAAGAAGGGGGATATACTGATTTAGGGGCTAGCTAACATGCGGTTCAGGCATTTAGATTGGTCTAATTAACAAAATATTAGACTCTCAGGTTACAAAAGTCCTGCTAGTCTGTGCAATTTGATCCATATGGATATTATGTCATTATGTGAGGACTGGGCGGTAGCCCATTGCCTACGTGGGTTTATATCAGCGTATTAATGCTCCAGATATAGCATCCTGAATAGTGCTAGGCTTGGTCATTTTTCCTACTGAACCATCTAAAATGAAGTCGATATCAGTCCCAAACTCGCATCGCACATGGCGATGCGTTCTCAATGGTGGCCGGCCAGTCTTATTAGCGCTGGTTGAAACTATTGCAGCTCCAAAGTTACGACAAAGAGCTATCGCGGTAGGATGGTTGGATATTCGAACCGCGACAGAGTCATGGTGGCCGCGTATCCATCTTGGTGTTCTATTTAGCGCGGGAAGTAGCCAGGTGTAGGGGCCAGGCCAGGTTGAACACGGCTTTTCCAGTAGCGTTTTAGAAGACAGATCTATAAATGCGCCTAGTTGATTCAAATCTGCAGCAATAAGGATTAATCCTTGGCTCCAATGCCGGCGCTTAATATTCAAGAGCCGCTTCACGGCGCTGTAATTCATTGGGTCACATCCTAATCCGTAACAATATTCAGTAGGATATGCAACTATCCCAGACTCTGATAAAAGTGCTGCAGCCTTTTGGATAGATGAATAATACAAAGTTAGTCCTTTCCAATTTTTTCTTGCAGCATATTATCTTTTGTGCGCACGTCGTCAGCTTGTGATTTCTTGGCGTTTTTTAGTCGTTCGGTGAGTTGTGGATCATTAAGAGCTAATATTTGCGCAGCAAGCCAGCCTGCGTTTGTGGCGCCGGCCTTACCAATGGCTACGCAAGCCACTGGGACACCACCAGGCATTTGCACCGTTGAAAGAAGCGCATCGAAGCCGTTTAGCGCTCCAGCATCAATCGGTATGCCTATAACGGGTCTTGTGGTTAGGGCTGCGATCGCACCCGCCAGATGTGCTGCCAACCCTGCTGCAGCTATAAAAACGGCACAGCCAGAATTTTCGGCTTTTTCGACAAAATTCCTCGTATCCTCGGGAGTGCGATGAGCCGATGTCACCTTTACTTGCCATGGGATGGCGAGTTGTTCTAGGACATCAATTGTATTTTGGACAACGGGCAGATCTGAGTCCGATCCCATTAGGACAGCTACATAAGAATTCATTACAATTCACTCCTATTCATTAGTTTTCGATTCGATTTCGCGCGCTAGAGCTCGGTAACCGATATCCGGTCTGAAATAAGCCCCTTCCCATCGGATTTTATCAACATATCGATAAGCGACTGCATGGGCGTCAGATACAGTGTCCCCTAGGGCTGTTACACATAACACCCGCCCTCCATTAGTTACTACATTTGAACCTCTATTGGTTGTGCCAGCATGAAAAACTTCTATACCCTCCCCTTCTACATCTAGCAAGCCTTCAATTATGTCTCCCGTCCGGTAGGTATCAGGATAGCCTCCTGCCGCCATAACAACCCCAAGAGCCACCCTTGGATCCCATTTTGCACTTACTTTGTACAATTCACCCGCTAGCGCGCTGGAGATTAGTTCATGTAGATCTGACCGTAGACGAAGCAAAATCGGCTGAGTCTCTGGGTCTCCAGCTCTGCAGTTGTACTCCAGCACATAGGGTTGACCGGATTGGTCAATTATTAGGCCTGCATATAAGAAGCCCTTATAACTGATTTCGTCATGCGCTAGGCCTTTGACGGTGGGCTCAATAACATCTTGCATAATGCGATCAAAGAGATCTGGTGTTATCACCGGTGCAGGTGAATAGGCGCCCATTCCTCCAGTGTTTGGACCCGTATCACCAGCATCTCGCGCCTTGTGATCCTGAGATGTAGCAAGTGGCAGTATTTGATCATCGCTTACAATACATATAAAGCTAGCCTCTTCTCCGCTGATGAAGTCCTCTACGATGATTTGTTCTCCAGCCGCGCCGAATCTTTTTTCGTCGAGAATTTGATGTATTGCTTCTTCTGCTTCAGCTAGGGTACGGGCGATTATTACACCTTTCCCCGCGGCAAGACCATCCGCCTTGATTACCAAAGGCGTTCGTTTTGTGCGCGCATATCCAATTGCTTTTGAGGAATCATCGAAGATACGAAAAGGCGCCGTTGGTATGCTGTGCCTCTTCATAAAAAGCTTTGAGAATGATTTTGAGCCTTCAAGTTTCGCGGCATTTTTTGTCGGCCCAAAACATGGTCTATTTGCAAGATGGAATCTGTCTACGATACCAGAGACCAGTGGCATCTCGGGCCCTATTACCGTAAGTCCGATGTTTGTTGCATCAGCAAATTGCAAAAGTGAATCGATATCCATCGGGTCAATCGATATGTTTGCAATTTTCTCCCCTAATCCCGTGCCAGCATTACCAGGTGCTACATAGATCTTTTCAATTCCGCTTGACTTGCTGAGTTTCCATGCCAGAGCATGCTCCCTGCCACCCGAACCCAGTACTAGCACTTTCATACAATGTTGCTCCTGAGTAATTAGATTAGTGCCTAAAGTGCCTCATTCTTGTAAATACAAGCGCGATATCATAAGCGTTTGCTGCAGCGATAACTTCTTCATCTCGCATGGAACCCCCCGGTTCGATTATGGCGCTAACTCCTATTTTCGCGGCAGAGTCGATAGCATCTCGAAACGGAAAGAACGCATCAGATGCCATCACTGAGCCTTCTATAGTGAAGTTCTGATCTTGTGCCTTAAGTCCTGCGAGCCTTGCTGAATCGACTCGGCTCATTTGTCCCGCCCCTATTCCTATTGTTCGTTGCTGTTTAGCAACGACAATCGCATTCGATTTAACATATTTCGCTACCTTCCATGCGAAAAGCAAGTCTTGGGTTTCATTTGTGGTTGGAGATCTTTTAGTTAACACTTCTAGATCCGTTTCTAGAAGAATCGCACTATCATGATCCTGTACTAGCAGACCACCCCCAACTTGTTTGATATTGAGGCTTGGGTTTTTATCAGAACTTAATTCCTTATAGACCAGAATACGTACATTTGGCTTAGTCGAGAATACTTTTATAGCTGCTGCGCTAATTTCAGGAGCAATGATTACCTCGACAAACTGACGCTCAATGATTGCGGCTGCAACATCCTCATCTATTTTTCGATTAAAAGCGATAATTCCACCGAAGGCTGATGAAGGATCTGTTTGATAAGCAAGCTCATAGGCTGTTTTGGTGTTAACAGCAACGGCTACACCACAGGGATTAGCGTGTTTAACGATTACGCACGCAGTGTCCAGGAAAGTTCTAACACACTCAAGCGCAGCATCAGCATCAGCTATATTATTAAAAGATAATTCTTTGCCTTGTAGCTTTTTTGCCGATGCCAATGTGGCGGGAGTGAGCGTTTGCTCTCGGTAAAAGGCGGCTCGTTGATGAGGATTTTCACCATAACGCATGACATAAGATTTTTCAAAGTTTAGATTAAGAAAATCTGGGAAAGGTTGAGCATCCGTTTGACCCTCAAAGTAGTTCGAGATTATTCCGTCGTAATGAGCTGTATGTTTAAAAGCTTTTCCTGCTAGACGGCTTCTTAGTTTTGATGAGATTCCACCTCGCACTTCCAACTCACTTAGTACTAGATCGTAGTCATCCGAGTCGACAACAACAGTAACCCATGCGTTATTTTTTGCTGCTGCACGCAACATTGTAGGGCCGCCAATGTCAATATTTTCTATTGCTTCTTCCAAAGTGACATCTTGTTTAGCAATCGTTTGTTCAAAGGGGTATAGATTTACCACTACTAAATCGATCGGGCTGATTCCGCTAACCGCCATTTCATCGATATGGTGCTCGCGATCTCCTAAAATGCCACCATGTATTTTTGGGTGAAGAGTTTTGACACGACCATCCATCAGCTCTGACATGCCTGTGAAATCAGAAACGTCGGTAACAGTCACCCCCGATTTGTTTAATAGCTTGCCAGTGCCGCCAGTTGACAGAATTTCTATTCCGGATTCGCTCAACGTTTTCGCAAAATCTACAATACCACTTTTATTGGATACGCTTATTAATGCTCTTTTGATTGGTACTATGTTGGCAGAGGACATTATAGCTATAGCTCGTTATTCTTGTCCCTAAGTGCCAATAGCAATAAGCTTACTTATCGAGCCCGTAGCGGGCTAACTTTTTTCTTAAAGTGTTGCGATTAATTCCCAACATGCGCGCAGCGCGGGTTTGGTTTCCACCAGCTTGTTGCATTGTAACCTGAAGTAACGGCCGCTCCGTTTCTTGCAAGACCATATCATAAATACCGGTAACTTCTTCTCCGTCCAATTCTTTGAAGTAATGCTGGACAGAGTTGTGCACAGCGTTCGATAGCGGTCCGTTAATATACTTATTTGTCATTGATTCCACGACCTAGCGTACAATTTGTAGCAGGAATTAAAGAATGTATACCCTGCAGCTTCTGATAGTCTGATAAGAGGATAGCATGAATCCTAAACCTACAGCGCACGAACGTTATGGTTTCTATGCTAATTATTAGAGCAGATTTGTAACCACATTCGCTTTATAGCCGACTACGCCTTTATCTGGATTCGATAGATGGAGGGTTATCTCGGAGACGGCGCTAGCAGGAATTTCATCAGTGTTGCTCCGAGTTCCATAGTCACTTGCTGTGTAAGTACGTCTGCCGACTGTAGTGCCATCCCGGTCAATGAGGGTTAGTTGTATTGGAGGATAGGGTTTCGATGAAAGTGTGCGATTTATTATATGAATCTTGACGATTACAGCACCTGGTAGTCTTGTATCAAGGTCTGCTCTAGTTTTTAGCACACGAAAGATTGGCCCAGCGATAGGTTCTGGCACTGTGCAACCTGCCAGAAGGCAAAATGTCTCCAATGGTTTTTTTGCTGACGGGATGACTGAAAGCTCCTCAAGAAGCAAGTACCTTGGCTGAGCAAAAAGTACTAGTAAGGCTAATATTATTCCGAATATCCAGATACCTTGGCGGTTTCTATTCGTATTCGACATTTGACGTCGTGTTGTTTGATTTTGGACTTCTAGTCCATTATCAGAAAGTAAGACATCTTTTCTGAAGGTGGGCTCCGTACGGTTATGGTGTGGGCGATTGCGTGGTTGTGAGTCTCGATTTTGAGCGCGACGCCCATATCGAGGCGTTTCAAGCGCCCCTTTAATTTCCGCATAAGTCGAAGCGTCGTCAGATTGTTGATCTATAGTTTCAGTATCTATCGGATGAGTTTTTTCATCATAGTGCCCGTAGATAGGTTGCTCGCCCAAAGTCCCACTAGGTTGATCCTTGGGTTGGTCTAAATTGTGGTTTGTCAGATCTGATGATGTGCTCGCCAACAAGTCAACTGGGTTTGGCGCCTCATCAACAAGATTCCAAGAAGCATTAAATATAGTGTTACAATCTCCGCATCGCACAAGACCATTGCGTTCAGCCAACTGGTTACCGGTAATTCGAAAAAGGGTTGCGCATTCAGAACAGCGACAGAGCAGCTGAGGGGTGGAGGATCTGGTCATGCTTGCAAACTTTCCCTTAGTGACATAGTTATCACAGCCCAACCCTCCTCAGAAACCGATTCATATGAAAGATTTTCACCAAAGGCACGCGTAGTTTCCGTAATTTGTGATTCCAGTATACCGGAAGCAATTATTTCCCCTTTACCATCAAGATAATGCACCATTTTTGACGCGAGGTTTTTAAGAGGGTCGGCTAGTAAATTAGCCACAATTAGGTCGCATTGAAAGTTTTCTGGTATGGCTTCGGGTCGAAAAACATGGATTTTAGCCTGCACACCATTTTTTTTTGCGTTGTCTCTAGTTGCCAGCAGTGCTCGATCATCAATATCAACAGCAAATACCCTATTGGCGCCAAGCTTCAGAGCTGCGATACCTAGTATGCCCGAGCCAGATCCCCAATCAAGGATTGTCATGCCCGAAAGATTTAGTTGGGACAATTTTCGAAGGCAAAGATATGTGGTTGCATGCTTGCCTGTGCCAAACGCAAGCCCTGGCGTGATCCAAACAGTGTCGCCTCGCTCGCATGTTGGTGAGGCCCAATAAGGAGAAATCTTGAGCCTTGCACTAATTCTTATTGGGGTGAATGTTTGTTGCGAAGATGTAATCCAGTCTCTATTACTTAGCCAGGTTTTCTCTATTTTTGCCTCAGTTACAGTCATCGCTTCTATGGCAGTAATTAGAGAATCATAATCGATTGTTGGACTAAATAATCCCGTTATAGTTTGTCGGCTCCATAAAGGTGGGTTGAGGAGAAATGCCTCGTCCTCCTGATATTGATCTGCATTTGCAACTGAAATAGATTCAGCATGGAACGCCTCAAATAGCTCCTCAATACGGTCTGAATCTCCACGCTCCGCGACAATGCTGATCTTTAGCCAGTCGGACACAACTTTGTTATGAAGTCAATTAACATGACTACGCTCTAGATAGTGAATATCTCTAGGACCTTGATGCAATGCTGGGTCAGAAACAATTTTTTGCTGAAGCGGAATATTGGTCGAAATTCCTTCTATAACCATCTCTTGCATCGCACCGTACATTCGCGAGAACGCCTCGCTCCGACTTGAGCCGTGGGCAATTACTTTAGCTATAAGGGAATCATAGTAGGGTGGCACAACATAATTATTGAATATATGCGAATCTACACGAATTCCAGGCCCACCTGGTTGATGATACTGGGTAATCTCACCTGGTGACGGCATAAAGGAGTTTGGATCTTCAGCGTTGATGCGGCATTCTATTGCGTGACCGCTAAATTCCACTTGGTCTTGTGTGAAAGCTAAGGCACTGCCCCCAGCAATAGCGATTTGCTCTTTAACGAGATCAATTCCCGTGATAGCTTCAGTAACTGGATGCTCTACCTGCAAACGTGTATTCATTTCTATAAAGAAAAACTCCCCGTTTTCATAAAGAAATTCAAAAGTGCCGAGGCCGCGATAATTAATTTGACGACAGACTTCCGCACATCTTTCCCCGATTAATAAGCTTAGAGCTGGATCAACATTGGGAGCTGGCGCTTCTTCAAGAACCTTCTGATGTCTGCGCTGCATGGAACAATCACGATTACCAAGATGCACTACATTGCCATAAGTATCCGCGATAATTTGAAATTCAACATGGCGCGGCTTCTCCAAGAATCGCTCCATATATACTTCTCCATTACCAAATGCTGCTTGCGCTTCACTGCGTGTTAATTGCCATGCATTTATTAGCGCTGCTTCAGTGTGTACCACTCTCATCCCCTTACCACCACCACCCGCGCTTGCCTTAATAATCACGGGGTATCCAATTGATGATGCCACATCAATAACCTCGTCGGCATGTTCGGGCAGCGCACCATCAGATCCGGGGACACATGGGACATTCGATGCTTGCATCGCTCTAATAGCTGAAATCTTATCACCCATTATTCGCATTGTGTCTGAACTTGGGCCTACAAAGACAAAACCGCTCTCCTCAACTCTTTCAGCAAAGTCTGCATTTTCAGACAGGAAACCATAGCCAGGATGGATAGCGCTAGCATCAGTTACTTCTGCAGCTGCTATGACTGCCGGAATGTTGAGATAACTGTCACTTGGTGCTGCTGGTCCAATGCAAACAGACTCGTCGGCAAGACGCACATATTTTGTGTCGCGATCTGCCTCTGAATGTAGTGCAACAACGCGAATGCCGAGCTCTCTGCAGGCCCTCAATATGCGAAGTGCAACCTCACCTCTGTTAGCAATGACTAACTTATCAATCATTAGTCGTAGTTTTAGTCAGTACTTTGGTCAGTTGTGGTCTCAATCAAGAACAATACTTCGCCAAATTCAACTGGATCCCCACTATTTTTCATTATCTTATGAACAATGCCGTCATATTCAGTATCAACATGATTAAAAATCTTCATCGCCTCAATGACGCATAGAGTATCGCCAGCGGTAACTTGTGTGCCGATACCCACATATGGGGACGAATCAGGATTTGGCGAAGCATAAAAGGTGCCAACCATAGGCGAGAGGACTGACTCAGTTTTTATAGTCTCAGAATCATTATCTTCGGCAGATGGCAGCTCTTCTTTTGGGTTGCTAATATTCTCGGCCGGCATCTCAGTCGGGATTACTCCAGCTGGTTGGGGTTGCTGCAGTGAATGTCGACTCAACCGAATCGACTCTTCGCCTTCCGAGATTTCTAGTTCAGTAAGTGCAGATTCCTCAAGAAGCTCTATTAATTTCTTTATTTTGCGAATGTCTACCATACTTGCTTGCTCAAGCCTTCTGATTATCGAGATAATTAATAGCAGCTTCAAATGCGAAGTAGTAGCTGTATTGACCGAAACCTGCTATCACACCTACTGCAAGATCAGAAACAAAAGATTGCCGGCGAAAAGGTTCGCGAGCGTGAACATTGGACAGGTGTATTTCAATAAATGGTATATCAGTGGCAGCTAGTGCATCGCGAATCGCCACACTGGTGTGTGTAAAAGCAGCAGGATTTATGAGGATAAAATCAAAGTTTTGGGTTGCTGCTTGTTGTATTCGTTCTACTAAAACGACTTCTGAATTTGATTGGAGATGCTGAATCTTGTGCCCCGCAGCATGCGCTAGCCGAGCTAGATGATCGTTAATATCCGATAGTGTCGCCTGCCCATAATGCTTAGGCTCTCTTTGACCCAATAAATTTAAGTTGGGACCATGGAGGGTTAGTAAAGTAGCCAAAATATAGCTCCTGCGAGGATACGCACAGTCTGCCCGATGAAACAGTTTTTGTCCAGTTCGATGAAATTAGCAGCTAATTTGCAGACATTTGATGCAAATAGGCGCAAGTAATAACGCGGAGACTACATAATCTCATCGAGAATGCGTTCTAATCTGGAAACATTAATTGGGCCCAAAACTTGATGTCTAAGTTTCTGATCATGATCGAAGATCAATGTCAGAGGAAGCTCGCCTTTGGCGCCATAGCGTCGCATAAGATCCATGCCATGCGTATCACTAACGAGTGACAGATAATTCAAGCCAGTTACATCTTCAAAGCGCCGTACATTCGATGCTTCATCAATGGCTATGCCTATAATCAAAATAGATGGGTAGTAACGTTTGTGTAATTCGATAAAGTAGGGGACTTCAGTACGACACGGTAGGCACCAGGGAGCCCAGAAATTGATTAAAACTACTTGTTTGTCCACCATTGTGGAAGACCAGAGTGACCCCGTAGTTGTAGGGAGCTCGAAGTCTATCCAATTGGTACTATTACTATTGTATGTTGCCTGAGGTTGGTTTAGTGACTCCAAGAAAAAGTATAGACCACCCCCTAACAAGAGTGATATCAGAACCGCCCCACTGATTTTTATTTTTAATCCCATGTATCACGTCCACTAGATCTTATTGATTAGTGCAATAATCTCGTTTGCGGATCTATATCCATATAGACGATGGGATACAAGTTCGACACCATCTGAGCTGAAGAATAAGATAGCAGGCGGTCCGAAAACTTTGAAGTGTTTCTTAATGTCACGCTGACCTGCGCTGTTTGGATTAGTCACGTCAACCCGTAAAGCAACAAATCTTTTTAGGGCTGTTATTACCCGGGGGTCACTAAATGTGGATTTCTTCATGCGGATGCAATCAGTACACCAGTCTGCGTAGAAATCCAAGACTATCGGTTGATCTGCATTTCGGGCATCAATTATACGGTCATCTAGTTCATTAAGATCCTGAATTTGGATAAAATTCATTGAGGTCGGCGATTGAGTTGGTGTAGTCGGATCTATAACCCTCTTGAGGGATGCCACTGTTACTGGTCGGAAAACATCTGTTCCTTGGCTGAGTCCGCCGATTATTTCGAAAATGCCACCAACGATAACTATGGTGGCGATAAGAAATCCTGCAGAACGCATGTTCCGTGATATGAAAGACCGGGAAATTGCTGCCAGATAGATTCCTAACGCCATGAAGAGCACGCCCCAGAGCATAAGGGCTGGTATCCATGGTATTGTGCCAAGTAGATATACAGCTACGCCCAATAGCATAAAGCCAAAGGCATGTTGCACATGTTTCATCCAAGATCCAGTTCTTGGCAGCAAGAATGCTGCTCCGAACCCGACGCCGATAAGGACTATTCCCATCCCGATGGCAACTGAGAGCATCAGGACTCCACCAAGCATAGGGCTTCCCCTTAGAATAGCAATGCTTAGCACTGAAATCAGGATAGGGGATACGCAAGCGCCGACTACTAGTGCCATCAGGGCGCCAAGTGCAAAGACCATGCCGAGCGTACCTTTAGCAAGTCTATTACTATGTAGAGACAGTCTTGACTGCAACGCACTAGGCATTTGAACGGTATAAAGCCCGAAAAGCGAAAGCGCCATAAGCAGCAGGATGAGAATGACTCCGCCAATAGCCCAGATATTCTGGAAATATGCGTTGAGTTGCTCGCCAGTTGCTCCTGCTATTATACCGATAGCCATGTATGTTGTTGCTGTTCCGAGAACATAAGCAATCGATAATGTGCCGGTTCTACTTTTTGTGGCATTTTGTTTCTGGCCAGCAATAACGCTAGATAGAATAGGAATTAAAGGTAGAACGCAGGGAGTAAAGCTTAGCAGCAAGCCCGCAGCTAGAGCTGTGATGATGTATCGTATAAGGCGTGGTATGGTTAGATCGTTATCGGCACCAGTTTCCAGTGAGGATGTGCTGACGATAGATGTAAAGTCTATAGAAGCAGTATTCTCAGCGGGGGGATAACATATGCCATCTTCAGCGCAACCTTGATAAGTCGTGACGATAGTTGCAATGGTTCCACTCCGAGTATTCTTGTCCTGTAGTATCGGTAGTAAAATATTGACAACGCCTTTGTAGATCTCCACATTCCCGAAATATTCATCTTGCTTCTTGATGCCCGGCGGTAGGTCGTATGAACCGATCTGCACGCTATCATGAGCGGCAGAAAAACCAATTTTGTCGCGATAAAGGTAATAACCTGGCGCTATATCGAAACTAGCCACTAATATTCGGTCGTCAGCTATCTCTATGTTAAGTTTAAAGGCGTCTTTAGCGTCAAGAAATGAGGAGTCATTACCAATCTTGTTGAGTAATTCGCTTACGAGTGTCGACTGTAAATCTTCAGATTTTTTGCCAATAGTGTCCGTTGCTGTAGCTGTTGTTATGCTATAGATAACGCAAAGCAATGCGAGAAAGATTAAGGCATGAAGATTTTTTCTCTTAGCGTGGCTGAATCGTTTCAAACTTCGCATTGGCGTTGTAATCTCTCGTAAATCGATAGTCGTTCTTACCAGCATTTCAAGTTTTTTCATGAGGCTACTATTTATTTGGGAATCTCACGAAGAATCACCTATAATGCCCCCTCGAGATAACGACTATTTCGCCGCCAAAAGCCCTTGATAGGCAGGGGGACGGTCTAAGCCGCAAGTCTAATTTCATGCCGGTCTTTATTTTATTCGTAGTTGCCACGTTCGCGGAAATTTATCTTTTAATAAAGATGGGAGCGACGGTCGGCGTGACGTGGACAATTTTGCTCGTGTTGTTCACTGCGGTTCTGGGGGCGTGGTTGGTTCGGCTGCAGGGGATCGCCACTTGGCGCCGCTTTCAGAATTCCGTTGCGCGTAATAGCTTGCCTGCCGAGCCTCTGGTTGAGGGATTGTGTCTGTTGGTAGCTGGTGCCTTGTTGCTCATTCCAGGATTCGTTACAGATGCCATTGGTTTTGCCTCTTTAGTCCCGCCTCTCAGACGAATGATGCTACGACGCTTAATTGGTCGGCTTTTGGTCAAAAGACCTGCTTCAGGCCAGTCCGCAGAACCGCTAGACGCCACTTATAAACGAATTGATGACTAACTTAAGCGACCAACCCTTGACTTTCCGCAATTAGGCCCTATATTTAGCACTCAAGCGGAGAGAGTGCTAATAGATTCGTGATCATTCTCTCATTTCTGTCTATTAATCAATAAATTAGGAGAATTATCCGATGAATATTCGACCGCTGCATGATCGTGTAGTCGTGCGACGCATCGAAGAGGACAACAGGAGCGCTGGGGGTATCGTCATTCCGGACACTGCTGCCGAAAAGCCAATGACTGGTGAAATTCTATCAGTTGGCAATGGAAAGGTGCAGGAAAACGGTGACGTGCGAGCGCTTGACGTCAAGGTGGGTGACAAGGTTTTGTTCGGAAAATATTCCGGCACCGAAGTCAAGGTTGATGGCGACGATGTCCTTGTCATGCGTGAAGATGACATCATGGGTGTGATCGAGGGTTAACACTCGTTCGAAACACCTAGATTCTGTTGTGCAAACGATTACTCACTAGAGGAAATATGAACAATGGCTGCTAAAGACGTTAAATTCGGCGAGGCCGCGCGAAACGCTCAATTGAGAGGCGTGAACGTGCTGGCTGACGCTGTGAAAGTCACTCTCGGTCCAAAGGGCCGTAATGTGATACTGGACAAGTCCTTCGGTGCGCCCACCGTAACTAAAGATGGTGTGTCAGTGGCGAAGGAAATTGAACTGCAAGATAAACTTGAAAATATGGGCGCGCAGATGGTTAAAGAGGTTGCCTCAAAAACTTCTGACGTAGCCGGTGATGGTACAACCACGGCAACGGTGCTAGCTCAGTCGATTTTGCAAGAAGGTCTAAAAGGGGTCGCGGCTGGCATGAACCCGATGGATCTAAAGCGTGGAATTGACAAGGGAGTTATTGCCGCGACAGAAGCTCTAAAGAATCTGTCAAAACCATGCTCCGATCATACAGAAATTGCTCAGGTAGGTACGGTTTCTGCCAATTCTGATGAGTCGGTTGGTGGGATTATTGCTGAGGCTATGGAGAAAGTCGGTAAGGAAGGTGTAATAACCGTAGAGGAAGGCAAAACTCTTGAAAATGAGCTGGAAGTGGTCGAGGGCATGCAGTTTGATAGAGGATATTTGTCGCCCTACTTCATTAATGATCAAGATGGCATGTCAGCTGATCTTGAGAATCCGCTGATTTTGATTCACGACAAGAAAATATCAAACATTCGAGATCTGTTGCCGGTGCTTGAAGCAACCGCAAAGGCCAGCAGGCCGCTTTTGGTCATAGCAGAGGATGTTGATGGTGAAGCACTAGCTACCTTGGTAGTGAACAACATCCGTGGCATTGTTAAAGTCTGCGCTGTAAAAGCTCCTGGATTTGGAGATCGGCGTAAAGCTATGCTGCAAGATATCGCAATATTGACTGGTGGTCAGGTCATTTCAGAAGAAGTCGGCATGAGTCTAGAGAGTGCAAGTATTGATGACTTGGGTAATGCCAAACGAGTACAGATTAGCAAAGAAAATACCACTGTCATCGATGGTGCTGGTTCTAAGGCTGATATAGAGGGACGTGTCGGTCAAATCCGTGTTCAAATTGAAGAAGCTACTTCTGACTATGACAAAGAGAAAATGCAAGAGCGTGTTGCTAAGTTGGCTGGTGGTGTGGCAGTCATTAGAGTTGGCGCTTCTACTGAAGTCGAGATGAAAGAGAAGAAGGCCAGGGTTGAAGATGCATTACATGCGACCCGCGCGGCCGTAGAAGAAGGAGTAGTGCCAGGTGGTGGTGTTGCACTTGTACGGATCGTGGAAGCGATCGGTGACGTTAAGGTAGATAATCCAGACCAAGAGACAGGAATAAGGATTATCAAGCGCGCCGTAGAAGAGCCACTTAGGCAAATCGTTGCGAATGCTGGAGAAGAGGGTTCCGTGGTGCTTAACAATGTCGCTGAAAACGCTGGCAATTATGGTTACAACGCTAGCACAGGTGAGTATGGCGATATGATGCAAATGGGCATTCTGGATCCGACTAAGGTAACACGAGTCGCATTACAGAACGCAGCGTCCATTGCTGGCCTTATGATTACCACAGAAGCTATGGTTACCGAAATACCGGAAGACAAGCCAGCGATGCCGATGCCAGGTGGTGATATGGGTGGTATGGGTGGTATGGGCGGTATGATGTAGCTTAAGCGTGTTACTCAGTAGTATTAAAGCCCCGCTTTTGGCGGGGCTTTTCATTTTCTGGAATCAGAGTTTCTCTCAGACAATTCTAATAAGTTCGTCCAGAACATCATTGGGTCTTTCCATCATAAGAGAATGCCCTGCTCCCTCAAGAAAAACCACTCGTGAATCCTTTATTATTTGAGATAGTTCTGCACCAATTCTAGGGGGCGTCATGATGTCACGTTTACCAAGAATCATTAGCGTTGGACACCGAATTGATTCTGCGTGTTTCAAACCATTCTTATAATTGTCACACGCATCAAGATCTATATGGATCACTCCACTCTTAGCTCTACCAAGAAGCCTCATGGTATTGCCGAGCATCCAGATGCCAGGATTTTCGTTGCCCCCAAGATGGGCGGCTTTGCTATAACCCCAGTAAGTCAACATATCTACGGCAGCCGACTCATCTTTTTTGGCATTCAGCAAAAGCGAATTGTGAACCGACATGGGCACTGAGGTTCCGATTAGGGCAAGTGATCTTGCTCTTTTTGGATGCTGTGCTGCCAGAGAAAGCGCGACCAACGAACCCATACTATGGCCAACAACAGCAGCACTTGAAATACCGGCAGTATCCATTGCGGCAACTACTTCATCGGCCATTTGTTCAATACTTGTTGCGGCTGGCCCCATTGAGTTGCCATGTCCAGGCAGATCTGTCGCAAGTACATTGAAATTATGGTGGGCAAAGAAACGAGCAGGTAATAGCCACACTGTGTGATCCATTCCTGTCCCATGAATAAAAACCACTGACTGAAGGCCGGCTTCATGTGACCGCGCTCCAGTATAAGCAAATATTTCCTTGTTGTTAGCTTCTAAGTACATACGTTGATGACATCCTATTTGTTTAGGCTTTTTGTGATGCCTTAAGACCACCTTCAATGTCCTGAATGAGATCTTGCGGATCTTCAAGACCTACAGATAAACGTATTAATCCCTCTGAAATACCAGCTGCCTGTAGGGCAGATGCATCCATCCGATGGTGAGTGGTACTAGCTGGATGAATAACCAACGATTTTGCATCACCAACATTTGCGAGGTGTGAGAGTAGTTCCACCTTTTCTATGAATCGTTGCCCAGCAGTGCGCCCACCCCTCACGCTGAAACTAAACACGGCTCCACAGCCTCTTGGAAGCAGTTGCTGAGCGAGTTTATGATCTGGATGCTCCGGCAGCTCAGGATAATTTACCCATTCGATAGCATCATGCTCGACCAGAAACGCCACAACTTTCCTAGTATTTTCAATGTGTCGCTGCATACGTAGTGGCAATGTTTCCATACCCTGGAGTACTTGGAATGCGGTAGTCGGACTCATGCATGCGCCGAAGTCTCTAGCGCCTTCTCTACGGGCTCTACTGATAAAAGCGGCAGGCCCAAATTCTTCGGCGAAATTCATATTGTGGAATCCTGCATATGGCTCAGTCATCGTTGGAAATTTATTGGATGCTTGCCAATCAAAAGTACCACTGTCCACCACTAGTCCACCGATAATCACACCATGTCCACTAAGAAACTTGGTAGCTGAATGGAAAATAATATCAGCACCAAGATCAAATGGACGGCATAAATATGGTGTCGTAAAAGTGGAGTCAACCATTAAAGGCAATCCGTGCTCGTGTGCTAAAGCAGATAATTCTGGGATATTCAGGATCTCTAAGCTAGGATTTCCAAGCGTTTCGCCAAACAGCATTCGAGTGTTAGGGCGAATGGCATCAGCAAAAGCATTTATATCTCTAGGATCAACGAAAGTAGTTTCTATGCCAAATCTCCGAAGCGTGTAATCAAGCAGATTATGAGTTCCACCATAAATGGATCCAGAGGAAACTATGTGCGAGCCAGCACCCATGAGGGTAGCTATAGCGAGGTGACAGGCAGCTTGACCACTCGCCGTAGCTATAGCGCCAACACCTCCTTCAAGAGCCGCGATCCTTTCCTCTAGTACGGCATTTGTCGGGTTTGTTATCCTGGAATAGACATGGCCGGCTCGCTCGACGTTAAAAAGAGATGCAGCATGGTCGGCACTCTTAAAAACATATGAAGCTGTTTGGTAAATCGGTGTAGCGCGAGCACCTGTTGAAGGATCTGGCCTTTGCCCCGCATGAAGAGTCAGGGTATCAAACCCAAATGTCTTTACCTTGCTCATAATGTTCTCCGAAGCAATGTCCCCTAATCCTTTTTCAGCCGAGCAATTTCTTGTCCAAACATATGATTATTTCTGTAATTGAATGGTATGTTTGACACAAAATATCGTGATTTGATATTACTCGTTGTTTGTTCTCTCTAATAAAGCGTGGTGTGGCGGTAGATACCACAAAATAAATGATAAGCTCGAAAAATATTTCCAACGCTTATATTAAAGGGTTGACGAGCTAAAGATACCAAAGATTGATGGATATGGGGTGGAATAAAAATCAATAGTTAAACTGAGCTAAAAGCTACTTGCCCATCTTAGCATCTTAATCCGTCGTCAAGATGCGTAAAATTATCCACATTTTGAATGACCACAATTTAGACATGTCATACATCCATCGAGTAGTACCATTGCCTTAGTATGGCATTTTAAGCATAGATGCGCCCCATCTGGGAAGGAGGGCTCTGATCCCGAATCCGGTGCCACTGCTGTTGTTTCAAATGAGCGCTGGTTTTCGAGCTCCCGACGTTTTTGGTCGATTAGTTCCTGCTGATGCGGCTCAAGGCCTTCGTCGCGAATCATACCGATCATGCGCATATGAGCCTCAATGGCATCTCCGATTTCAGCAACCAGTGAAGGAGTATATTTTCCACCGCGCTTGAAATACCCACCCTGTGGATCAAAAACACTCCGCAGTTCCTCTACCAAGAACGTCACGTCTCCACCCTTACGAAAGACAGCCGACACAATACGTGTGAGAGCGACTATCCACTGAAAGTGATCCATGTTCTTGGAGTTGATAAATATCTCGAAGGGGCGTCTTTTTTCGTAAGGGGTATCTGGATTGAGGACGATATCATTTATCGTAACGTAAAGCGCGTGATCAGATAGTGGTGTCTTAATCTTATAAGTGCTGCCCAGTAGCCTGTCGGGGCGTTCGACTTTTTCATGCATTTGGACAACATTTGCTGGAACGTCCCCAGTCGCCTCAGCCAGAGGTGTGGTCTTCACGGGCTGATCATCTTCCGGGTGATCGCTAACGTTTTCTTGAGTTATTACCTCATAACCACTGATTGGCTTGTCGATCTTAATAGGCATATATTCTAGAATTTTCCGTAATAACCTTCTTTTAGTGCATCAAACAGATTAGCCGCGGTATGAATTTCACCATCATACTCAATCTCTTGATTGCCCTTTGCTTCAATAATTTCTCCGTTTTCAAGTGTAAATCTATAGGTAGTGCTCTCTAGGTCTTCTTGCTTAACAAGAACACCCTGAAATGCTTCAGGGTTAAAACGAAATGTTGTGCACCCCTTAAGACCTTTTTCGTGCGAATACAGGTAGATATCCTTAAATTCTTCAAATGGGAAATCAGTAGGAACATTGGCAGTCTTAGAGATGGAGGAATCAATCCACTTTTGTGCAGCTGCTTGCACATCGACATGTTGTTTGGGGGAAATCGAATCGGCGCTGACAAAATAGTCTGGTAAAGACCCTTTATCGCTGCTTGTTCCGGGCATTGCTTCTGAGTCTATTAGGCTCCTGTACGCAAGCAGCTCATAAGATAGCACGTCAACTTTTTCCTTTGTCTTCTTATGTTCGCGAATGACATTCCTGGAGTATAAGTGTGCGAAAGACGGTTCTATGCCATTACTGGCATTATTTCCTATTGAAAGGCTAATCGTTCCCGTCGGGGCGATAGAGGTGTGATGACTGTAGCGTGCCCCATTTTCCGCTATGGCATCTGTGAGTGACTCTGGGAATTGTTGCATATAGCGGCTATATTTGGCCATAAGGATCGATCCCCGTACTTTGTCTCCTATTTTATAGCCATCCCGAGCCATTTCAGGTCGTTGATGTAACATTTTCGGAGTTACTTCAAACTCGTCAAGCATAATGGGTGCAGGTCCTTTTTCTCGCGCCAGTTCTAGTCCGGTATGCCAACCAACCTCAGCCATTTCGCGAGAAACTTTTTCAGTGAACACAAGCGATTCCTTTTCGCCATATTTCATACCCATCATAGCTAGCGTAGACCCTAAACCGAGAAATCCCATACCATGACGACGTTTGTAGAAGATTTCTTTTGCCTGCTGGTCTAGTGGCAACCCATGAAGTTCGACGACGTTATCTAACATGCGTGAAAAAATTCCGACTACTTTTTTATAACGTTCCCAGTTAAAGTTCGCTCGGTCAGTAAATGGATGTTCTACGAATTGTGTTAGGTTAACAGAGCCGAGCAAGCAACTACCATATGGTGGTAGTGGTTGCTCTCCGCATGGGTTAGTGGCTCGAATCTCCTCACAAAACCAGTTGTTATTCATTTCATTAATACGGTCGATAAGAATAAAACCTGGTTCTGCAAAATCATATGTTGAGGCCATGATGAGGTTCCAAAGTTTTTGCGCCGGAATTGTGCGATATACCTTGCATGCTACTTCGCCTCTATCATTCACTTTGTATCCTTGAGTAACTGGCCATTGGCGCCAGACAATTTCAGTTTCTGAGTCTTCTAGCTCAACTGGCATGGCTGGGAAAATCAGCTCCCACTCACCATCGTTTCTTACCGCCTCCATAAAATCTTCGGTAATTAGGCAGGACAAGTTGAACTGTCGCAATCTGCCATCTTCACGCTTAGCGCGAATAAATTCCATAATATCTGGATGTCTAATATCGAAAGTGCCCATTTGAGCGCCTCGCCGACCTCCTGCTGAAGAGACTGTGAAGCACATAGCATCAAAAATGTCCATAAAAGAGAGCGGCCCCGACGTATATGCACCAGCACCAATAACAAAAGCTCCCTTGGGTCTTAATGTAGAGTATTCATAACCAATGCCACAGCCAGCCTTAAGAGTTAATCCTGCCTCATGAACGGCAGAAAGGATGCCATTCATGGAATCTGGAATCACGCCAGAGACAGTACAATTGATCGTACTAGTTGCAGGCTTATGATCCTGTGCTCCAGCGTTTGAAATTACCCGACCAGCAGGAATAGCACCGTTTCGCAGCGCCCATAAGAATTCACTGTACCAATGCTCGCGCTTATTATCGGTATCTTCGACACTAGCTAGTGCTTTTGCGATGCGTTTAAATGTTTCGTCAATAGTTTCGTCAATGATGCTTCCATCTTTCGCTTTCAGGCGATATTTCTTATCCCATATATCAACCGATGTTGGTTGATGCTCAATCACTACCGGGCTCACATGTGATTCGGTTATATCGGCAGTTCTTAATTCTTCAACTTTTGATGACACGAACCTCTCCTGTTTGCACAATAGTTTGCATTCGGTAGACGCGTATTAAGCAATCATAAATAGCTATAAGGCCGTCGCACTTGAACTTTTTTCATGGGGCTGAAAAACACCATATCTAGTGCCGACGCCCACAGCATACGCCCAACATCTTGTAGCGGTCAACCGCTTCTTTAGAACTGCCCAAAACGTCAGTAAATTCGGCTGCCTGAACTTACGTTGTTAGTCTTCTATAAATTTCTGAGACCTTGCCAGGGAGTTTTTTTACGTCGTTAACTAAGGTGTAACTGGCCTCGCCGTACATGCGGGGGAGGTAGTCTCGTGCTGTCTTATCTATGGTTATGCAAAACGGATGAATTCCTGCTCGACGCGCCTCGATCAATGCTTGGCGAGTGTCCTCTATGCCATATTCACCTCGATAGCCATCATAGTCATCAGGCTTGCCGTCAGACAGTGTTACTAACAAACGGGTTTGCGCTTCAATATTTCGTAGAAGATACGTCAAGTGCCTTATAGTCACTCCCATCCGAGTGTAGTCTTTAGGCTTGATTCCGGCTATTCTAGATTTCACTTCGTCGTTATATCCCTCATGGAAGCTCTTTATTCTATAAAGCTCACAACGTTTTCTTGTCATTCCTGAGAAACCATAAATAGCATATTGATCGCCAAGCGCCTCAATAGCTTCACACAATAACACTAGACTTTCTCGTTCAGCATCGTTAATCCAGCCCTTAGTAGAGCCGCTTACGTCTACCATGAAGATGACGGCTGTGTCTCTTTCTATCCTTTTTGACTTGGTAAACAACCGGTCTGGAAGTTCCTCCCCAGCAATACCGACCCATTGCGCCTCAACTATCGCCTCTAAGTCGACATCATCGCCATCAGGCTGTCGTTTTAGTCTGCGATCCACACCCCTAATTCCTTCGAATGTGCGTCTTAGTTGTAATACTAAGCCGGAATACTTTTCAAGGGTACGATTTACTAGCGGATCAGTTGATGATGCCATGTCCATTTCTCTAAGATAACACCAATTTTTTCGGTAATTACATCGCTGGAAGTCCCATTCATCGTAGTAATAGCCACCATCTAATGTAACTAAGTCATTTGAGTCGTCAAAGTGTCTATTCTTTTGCTGGTCGTCTAATTCAGAACCTGCATCACTATTCTTAGGAGGGATGAGGTACTCAGACAGTGATAAACCAAGGTCTAAAGACGCCGAATACAAGAGCTTGGCTATTGGCTCAGGAATAGATATTGATCGGGCTCCAGTTTCTATTTTCCACTTACTCCAAGAAGAATCATCGCCATCTTGTGTGAGTGCTTCTGCACATGCATCAAGAACAGCATCCCCACTGTCATGTTGCAGCTGTTTGGTCATCCAATTTCGAATTTGCATACTTTCACGATCAATTCTCTCAGATGCTGTAGATTCAACTTCATCTAAATGCAACGCAGCTTGCCATGGCTTACTTTTTGGAATTTCTGATTCGAGATAAAGTTCAGCTACTAAGCCTATGGTATCCTCAACTGATGCAGACTCATTCTCCACAGATTTTATGGCTCTATTCCATGCGGGCGATATAGATTCAATATTATCGTTATATGTTAGTGTTGCCATCTCCAAGGCGAGGCCTGGTAGTGTTTTAGCAATCCATGCATCTAGACGATAAGTTTCCAAGATACCGAAAATCTTAATTGCGAGGGCAGGATCCGAATAAGTGCCTAGTCGTTCTGAAAGCCACTCGCTGTTTCGTGATGAACGGCGGAAGGTGCCGCGGTGGATTTGCGCCCAGAGGTGTGCGCATTTCGCCTTGTATAGTATGAAATTGTCTTTTTTACTGGGGTATTCGCTGATTTGCTTTGGTAGCCAGACTGTCTCAGTGTCGGTATATGTATCATCGCAAGGCTTGATTTGGATGTCGCGACCGGACAAGCCGTGAAAATAGTGATCTAAAATCGCAGTTGTGTGCTCTAATGTCACACTTAGGCTTGCCCTCGTTTCTTCCTCGGCAAAACGCTCTGCTTGGCATAAAACCTCAGTTCCTGCATATAAGCCGAGCTCGTCGTATATATCAA
>Ga0310344_10000890_pt1 | contig 23209 bp, 20 predicted proteins | sample HC15DNA20200_MG_FD_203801 | JGI IMG/M metagenome (GOLD analysis project Ga0310344, IMG submission 203801) | Marine microbial communities from station ALOHA, North Pacific Subtropical Gyre - HC15-DNA-20-200_MG | ecosystem: Environmental > Aquatic > Marine > Oceanic | place: Pacific Ocean: North...
AGCGAGCCTATCTTCTGCAAATCTCATCGAGCACGGAAACAGAATCAATGGCAATGCTTTTTCTTTAGAGATTGAGCGAATCGCGGATGATAATTTCCTAGTTCGGATAGCTACGAAGCGCAGAGTGGATATCTGAAATGACCAGAGTGAATAGGGAGAAAAGTCGAATGGATACAGCAGAGGATGCGGTCAGGGCGCATGGTGAAGCGATCAACGGGCGAGATGTTGTCTCCTATCTCGCTACAACGAACTTCCCATTTACATATCAAAACTATGATGGAGTTGCACTGACCGTTGAAGGTAAGGAGGAATATGCCGGTGATAGTCGTTTGCCTTGGGAGATCATCTTGCAGGGTAATTCGAACTGGCACCACACACGTTTTGATGGTGTCGATGAAGTAGCACGTTCGATTTCCTCCGTTGTGTTCAAGATTACGCTGAGTCGAATCGATCATTCAGGTCACGATTACGGCACTTATCAGGCGATCTGGATTGTGACCAACCAAAATGGACATTGGGGTGTCCAGTTTCGTCATAACCTTGGGTTAGTGGCCGAGGCGCCCTCTGAATGATCCAGTAAGGAGCGAATGCATGATCATATGAACTGCTGCTGCTCGAGATCTCTGTGCAAAGCTAAATTATTTAACTTTATCGAGGTGATATTTCTTGATTCGATTGTCTAGCACGGCGTCGAATTGCGAGTGCTCTATCCGCTAGCAGCGAGTACTAACGGAGCTTCGGACAATGAGATCATTACCCTATCTCCAGGCAGATGGTGAGTCCGCGAATCGATCCTGATCCGAACGAGTGTGGTGTCATCGAGCTGTACACGGAGAATCTGATCGTGGCCGTAATATTCTCGATGGGTAACGGTTGCTGGTATGCCAATTTTGGAGAGTACTAGATGCTCTGGTCGCACCAGAACCGCTGCGATCGATCCGTTATCACTAGCTGCGAATGTTCCAAGCGGTGTGTCAACTGAGCTGTTCGAGACAACCCCATAGAGCACGTTTGTTTCGCCGATGAATACGGCGACGTCGATTGATGTTGGTTGTAGGTAAATCTCCTCTGGACTACCAATTTGCACGATCTTACCGCTAGTCATGAAGGCAACACGGTCTGCGATCGAGAGCGCTTCTTCTTGATCGTGAGTTACAAGAATCGTCGTGATTCCCGTTTGTCGGACGATATCGTGTAGCTCTTCGCGAACTCGGGAACGCAATGAGGGATCGAGGTTCGAAAATGGTTCGTCAAGCAGTAAGAGTTTCGGCTGTGGTGCGATTGCTCGAGCCAAGGCAACGCGCTGCTGTTCCCCTCCAGAGAGTTCGTGGACTCTTCGGTCACCGAAGTTTGTGAGGTTGGTCATCGCGAGAGCTTGCGCAGTCATTTGATGCTGACCTTCAATACCTTGTAAGCCATATTCGATGTTCTCGAGCACAGTCATGTGGGGGAATAGAGCATAGTCCTGAAAAACCATGCCCACGCCACGCTTCTCGGGTGGTCGGAAGTTGTTGGATTCAATCACAGATTCACCCCCGATTGTGAGTGACCCAGCTGTGGCTAATTCGAAGCCTGCGATCAAACGAAGCGAGGTAGTTTTCCCACAGCCTGAAGGTCCGAGGATTGCTAGCAATTCTCCTTCACGGACATCGAATGTCAGATCCGAGATAACTTCGATGCCATCGAATGATGCACACAATCCAGACGCACGAAGTGCCAGGGTGTCTTTTTTGATGTTCATCTACGGCGACCGATCTGTTCGAGTACAAGCAGTGGGAACGATGAAAGAACTAGCAATGCTAATGCTGGGAGAGCAGCTCTTGCGAAAAATGCTTCGCTCGATGCACTCCATACGCGAACCGCAAGCGAATCGAATCCGATCGGAGCTAGGAGTAGCGTCACAGGTAGTTCTTTTATTGTCGTGAGGAAAACAAGTGCTCCACCAGTAATTATGCCGCGATAAGCAACTGGTGCGGTCACTGTCCGAAAAACGTTCCATCGTGATCGTCCCAGACCTCGTGCGGCATCTTCAATAGAAGGTCGAACTTGTAGCAGAGATACGCGAGCGGCTCCTATCGCCAAGGGCAAGAATAGGAGCACGTAAGCAGCAATGAGCATCGCATACGATTGATAGAGAACCCTCAGATGGATTCCAGCAAACACGAGCGATAGTCCGACAACAAGCCCGGGCAATGCATAACCCGAATATGACAGAACTTCGATTGGACGAGTTAGTGAGAATCGAGAATGACGAACAGTAAGGATTGCTATCGGAATAGCGGCGATCACAGTCACGATCGCCGCAAAACCTGCTACTAAAAGAGTCTCATTCAGTTCTTGCCAGACACTACTTATTTGTTCGCCTGCTGAGATGCCTCGAATCAACCAGTAACTGAGAACACCAACTGGTAAGACCAGAGTCAGGGCGAGGATTGTCCCGATATAGGTATAGGCTAACCAGCGCCAACTCCCAAGACGGATCTGCTCTGCCTTAGGGTGACCGGCGATACGGATGGCGTCGTAGCGTTTTCGACCACGAGTCCATACCTCAAGCGCAACGATCGATAGTGCAATTAGAGCTAGTAAGAACGCGAGTGCGGCAGCACCTGTTCGATCGAAGGTGGACTCGTAACGGACAAAGATTACTCGGGTAAAGGAATCGAATCGCATTAATGAAGGTGCACCGAAGTCCGCCAGAGTATACAGCGCAATAATTAGCCCACCTGATGACAGAGCTGGTCTTAGTTGTGGGAGCACAATTCGTCGGAAGGTTGTCCAGCGGCCGTAGCCAAAACTGCCTGACGCTTCTTCAAGTCGTGGGTCGAGTGCACCGATTGCTGGGCGGAGTGTGAGTAAGAGATATGGATACGTGAAGAGCGCTAGGACGACAGTCGCACCACCGAAACCATAGATGGGCAACGGGAAGTCATATTCAAGTAAATCGCTGAACATGCCGCCTGGGCCTAAGGCTGCAATCATGACCATCGCGCCAACATATGTAGGGATCGCAAGAGGGGCGACGGCAAGGATTGCGATAATTCGACGAGCTGGAAGATCAGTACGTTCCGTGAGCCAAGCGATTGGTAGAGCAATCATTGTTGCGAGAGCCGTGACCGTTACTGTGTAGGCTAATGTTCGGAGAGTAAGTTCCAGAGTCGATATGGCGAAAATAGCGTCTGCCGCAGCAGATGAATTGTCGATGATGCGGAAAAGGAGATAGGAGGGAGGAGCGATTGTAAGTGAGGCGACAATTAGCGCGCTCAAGATTAATGCTATAGAAGGCTGGCCAGGTTTACTTGAGCGCATTATAAAAGTTCGAACTGCTGCGATCATTGCTGGGGCTCCGGGTCGCTGAGGCGAGAGGGCCTGTTCGAGCACTGTTAACCGTAATGGTCACTGTATCGGGAGCGTGATTCTCATCATCTATAGTGCTGGGAAATATAGTTAGTTTGCACTACATCGAGTGATATGTACAGACGAATAAGTGACGGCTGCAGTAAGAGTTTATGGGGACGTTGGCCAGCAGCTTATCTTGGATAATGTGCTTGGCATTTGGTCAGGCATTTGCTGTTCATCTTCAGAAATCCTTTGCTATTGGATTTTCTCTAATGATAATTGTTCAAGCAGCTCGATTAGTTCTTCGATTCCTGATGGCACCGCTGCTACGGGTAACCGTCTTGCACCAACATGCTCCAGATCATGCGCATCACTGCCAATCGTGAGTGGTTTGCCTAGGATTTGACCTACCTCGAGAGCAAGGGCATTCTCGCGTGCAGTGTTACCCGCGTTCTCTACTTCGATCGCATCAACGCGCGTAAATGCTTTGTGTTCAGCGAGATTGGCCGGCGACACACCTGCCTCGAATGGCGGTCGCTGACTTGTATGGATGTCGTCAAAGTAGTGACGGAACGGGTGAGCCCAGATGACGAAATAGTTTTGAGCCTTAGTGTGATCAAGCAGCTCCGTTGTGTCGTGTGGAAAGGTCTCTCCGGGGTTGGCACCAATTACAAGGAAATGGCCGGCGTCCGTTGTTGCTTCAATCGCCGGATAGACAGTGACTCCCCATTGAGCTTCAAAGAGCGAGCGTTCTCCTTCAGTCCAGACTCGCCAATGTTCGGTAACAAGCAGCCCTCCGGTCTCCAGCTCTGCTGAACGTCTTCCTAGAGCGTCAACTGAGATGCTTGAATCAGCGGACCCAGCTTTCGTATGTAAGTGGAGCTCGATGTGAGCCATCAACACCGACTTTCGAATATTGCGGTTCTTATTAAGACAAATATCATCGCTTGACAGCGGTAGAAGTTTCGAGCGGTTCCCGTTAGCTGCCTTTGAATTCGGCCTGTCGCTTTTCCGCGAATGCTCGAGGTCCCTCTTTAGCGTCATCAGTATCTTTTAGCCTTGCTCCGATGGCACTTTCCATGCGGAGTCCATCGTCTAAGGGCATGTATTGTGCTCGAATTGAAAGCTCTTTGATCGCGCGTACTGCTAATGGTGGCATTTCACGAAGCTGCTCAGCACGCTCCATGGCTACGTTGACTTCCGTACCGTGAGCGACCACTTGGTTGATGAATCCGAAATGAGCGGCTTCCTCAGCTGTAAGACGCCTACCGAGGAGCAGTACCTCCATTGCGATCGGGTATGGGAGCTGACGAATTGTGCGTTGCGTACCTCCATTCCCAGGCAATATGCCTCGCTTGACTTCGGACAAGTCAAATAGTGCATGCTCCGACGCAATTCGGATATCCGTAGCCATCAGAAGTGTCATTCCTCCAGCGAGGCATAGACCATTGATTGCTGCAACCACAGGCTTCCAGATCTGGAGACCGCGATTAAGAATCAGGTCAGACTGTGTTTGCCAGAATTCGAATGCTTCGGGTACCGACGGAATTGTTTGCTTTAGATCTGCGCCGGCTGAGAATACTTGTTTTTCTGGAGCGCGGGTCGGCTGAGGAGCGCCGGTTACAACGGCGACCCAGATATCCGGATTATCTCGTACCTCGATCCAACACTCAGATAGCCTTTCATACATATGTGGTGTCATCGCATTCAGAGCCTCGGGGCGGTTGAGTGTGATCGTTGCGATCTTGTTCTGAACGTCGAAGTCGATGGTCATTGACTATCTCCTGAGATTATTTATTTCACTAAAGTTGGTTGCTTGATGATGGGTCGATTGGTGTTGGAGGTTAACGGCTGCCGCTACCGATGTTCAGTAGATCGCGAGCCATTACGATCCGCTGCACTTCAGACGGGCCTTCGCCGAGGCGGCGGATCCGGAGTTCACGATACCAGCGCTCCATCGGGAGGTCCTTACTTACGCCCAGTCCTCCCATAATTTGCATAGAACGGTCAACAACGCGGCCGGCACCTTCGGTGCTGATTAGCTTCGCCATTGAGGATTCAAAACGGAAAGGCATTCCGCGTTCTGCCTTGTCTGCTGCTGCTAGACATGCCCATCTGGCCGTTCGCAAGTCGATCTCATTGTCGACAAGCATCCATTGGATCGCTTGCCTACTTGCGAGTGGTTCACCGAAGGTAACCCGCTGCTTTGCCCAGTCGATCGCCATTTCGTGTGCATAGACTGCTACACCAATTCCTGCTGCCGAATACGGGATTCGTTCTCGAGACAAGTAGTCGTTTGCAAGAGCGAATCCGCCGCCTTCTTCGCCGAGAATGTTCTCATGGGGCACTCGCATATCTGTGAATGAGAGCTCGGTGGTGTAATGGGCTCGTAGCACCTGTACGAGACGTTCGACCCGGAAGCCTGGAGTGTCCGTGTCGACGATGAATGCTGTAATCCCTTGACGGCCTTTAGACGGATCTGTTCGGACATACACAATTCCATAGTCCGCTGTGTCGGCCCCGGAATTCCAGAGTTTGCCACCATTGATCACCCATTCGTCACCGTCTCGGATACCGCGTGTCTGGATAGCTCGTGCTGGGTCAGAACCACCACTAGGCTCACTGAGCCCGAAAAAGCCATGCTTCTCGCCTCGAATTGTTGGCCAAAGGTACTTCTCTTTCTGTGTTTCGGTGCCGCTGTAGAGCTGTCCTTGTGGGCTCGATCCGAAGACACCGTATGCAGGAGCGTAGAGCCCAGCTCGATGCTGTGACATCTCAATCGCTGCTAACGTGCGCGTGATCGTATCTACACCGGGGCCGCCGTATTCCTCGGGTACTCCCATCTGGTAGAGGCCCATTTCGTTCGTCATCTCGCGCAAGCGAGCGTCATCATCAGGTTCTAAGCGGTAGGCATCAGGATCGAGATCCGTTTCAAGAGGACGGATCTCTTCACGGATGAAGCGACGCACATTATCGATGATTAGTTGTTGTTCATCGCTGACTTCAAAGTCCATGTTCGGCATCCTCGCTCTTCCAGTGGTAACGACCTAGTTTCGGAATATCTTGAGCGGCTTCGAGGTTACCGGGTGGCAATGTCTCATGATCTTCAGAATACCGAGTCAAGATTTCAATCCAGCGGCTGTAATAGTTGTGGTTGATCTCGTATCGGTAGAAGCACGCCTTTCCTTTAATCGACGGGAGGTCTTCTCCCATTAGAGGATGATCCCAGTTCTCTTCATTGAGGCGATCAGCATTGCTGAAGTGACGGAAAAGTTCACCCCGCAGCCCAAAGGGCGCTCTGCCGTTCGCTTTGCCGATATACAATGTTCGTTGATTTTTATCAGCAAGTTCGTAGACGCCCATCGCACCTGGCAGTGTTTTCGCATCGATGGCGTCATCCCATTCCGTCCACGGTTTACGAATTCGCACTTCTATTGCACCTCCGCTTCGAAGAAGAGTGCTGCCTGTTGCTCGCTAACAGTTTCGATTCGAGCTTGCACGCGCATTCCGATCGAAATTGAATTTGGGTCGACGTCGAATATTGCACCGAGCATTCGAGGCCCTTCGTCGAGTTGTACTGTCGCGACGACGTATGGAATACGATCGCGAAAGGCCGCGTGATAAGGCTGGTGCACAACGATAAATGAGTACACCTCGCCACCGCCGCTCGCAGTTGCCCACTCGATCGAATCAGATCCACATGAGTAGCAGAATCGCTCTGGGGGGTGCTGATGAGTATCGCATTTACCGCAGCGCTGCAGTCGAAGTGTCTTGTCGTTGAGCCCTTTCCAGAATGGTTCTGATATGTCAGTTGGATCGGGAATGAGTTCTGCCAGCGGCGCAAATGTAGGGTCAATGGTCATTGTTTAACCCTTCGATACGATCATCGTGGCGTGAGTAGTCATGATTCCACCTTGTTGGCTTACGAGACCAACTTCTGCATCCTTAACTTGGCGTGGTCCACCTTCACCTCGTATCTGCCGCACTGCTTCAACTACGAGTTGCGTTCCGGGCATACCTGTTTCTGATAGAAGCCCACCAGACGTGTTGACTGGTAATTCACCACCAATATGAGTGCGCTGGTCTTCGTAGAAAGCTCCGCCTTCTCCTTTCTTGCAGAATCCATACTCTTCGAGTGTGATTAGTGGGACGACTGTGAAGCAGTCATAGATTTCGCAGAAATCGATGTCTTTTGGACCAAGTCCGGCGTTTTGGAACGCGGCTTCGCCTGATATAGCGGCTCCGCTCCTCGTTAGGTCATCCCGCCTGAAAAAATCCCATGAGGGGTGCCCCTGACCAATTCCTTCGATATAGACGGGTTCTTTTTCCAGATCTTTTGCTCGTTCCTCTGTAGTAATGATATAGGCCGCACCACCGTCGGACACTGGGCAGCAGTCAAGCAGTCGGAACGGCTCGGCCACAAAGCGAGAGTTCTCATAGTCTTCTCGTGTGATCGGCTCTTGGAACACAGCATTCGGATTCATGCTGGCGTGATGCCGATGCGCGATCGCGACATTCGCGAGTTGATCGTGTGTCGTTCCGTATTCATACATATGTCTGCGCGCGATCATTGCGTAACTTGAAGGTGCGCCGAACAGGCCTGCGATCGCATCGTCACCACGCGGTCGCGAGTAGCTAGCACGTGTCCCACTCCGTGGGTTGTCACCGTACGAAATTGCGATGTAGTTTGCCTGCCCCATGGCAAGTGCGCTGATCGCGTACTGGATCAGCCCGATGTTACTGGCACCTGCTTGGTCCAGTGTTCCCGTTACTTTCGGAGTGATCTTCAGCGCTTCAGCAACTTTGGGCGCCCATAGCATCGGAAATGTTGAGGTTGGTGCCTTAGTAAGTATTCCATCGATATCGTTCGTAGTAAGGCCTGCATCTTCGATTGCGTTGCGAATCGCTAGCACATTGTGACCTAGTTGGGATATCTCGGGTACTTTTCCGTAGGGTGTCTGCCCTACGCCAACAATGCAGTATCGTCCTTCGAAGCCTTTCATTGGTGCTCCTCGGCAATTTGTCCGTCCGCGTTGGGTACGGTCACTGTTCGTGATTGTGTTTATACAGTTGTTGTTGTTCCTTAAACCAGTCTGTGAGCATAGATTGTATTCGGACCGTGTTGTGTATTGACTCTTATACTTCATTCTTACGCAAAGCCGGTGCGGAATCTTAGGAGAGGCTCACGATGCCCCAAACGTCCTTGGATGGCTTGCGTGTCATTGATCTTACGCACGGAAGTTTCAATTACGGTGGTCGATTATTAGCCGGCCTCGGGGCCGATGTAGTGAAAATCGAATCGCCTTTGGGTGATCCGGTTCGTGTGATGCCACCATTTCCAGGTGATAAACCCGATCTTGAGACTAGTGCACGTCACCTCCATCTGAATGCCGCTAAGCGAAGTGTGATTCTTGATCTCGAAACAGACCAGAGTTGCGAGAAATTGCGACAGCTCATTGTTGGAGCCGACGCTGTGATTGAGAGCTTCGACGTTGGCTATCTGCAAGAGCGTGGGCTTGGATATCACGACTTACTCAAGGTGAAACCGGATCTAGTAATGGCATCGATTACTCATTTTGGCCAAGACGGCCCATACGCCAATTATCTCGGTAATGAGATCGTCGATGTTGCACTAGGTGGCTATCTGAAATTGACAGGTGATCCGGATCGTGAACCAGTGAAACCGTATGACGATCTTGTGATGACGCACGCTTCATTGCACGCTGCAACCGCGATCATGGCAGGGTTAGCACGGCGTGATCGGGACGGAAACGGTGACTATTTCGATGTTGCTGCAATCGATGCAGCTCTTTTCCTGCTTGGTGGTGTCGCGCAGAATTATCATTTCGATCGAGACTTACTCATCCGTCGAGGTGCTCGTCTGATGTTTGTAAATCCGAATTATTCTTACCCTTCAACGATTCGTCCTTGCCGAGATGGCTACGTGCACGCTCATAGCAATAATCGCTCACCTGATTTGCTTGCTGTTCTCATGCCTGATGTTGGTTTGGAAGGTTTGCTTGATACACCTATGGGCAATGCGGATGAAATTGATGCAGCGATGGATTTATGGATGTCGGACAAAGACAAGTTTGAGGTTGTGCGTCGTGCTCAAGAATTGCGACTACCGTTCACTGAAGTGCTAACCCCTAAGGAAATCCTTAGCGATGCTCACTTAGAGTCACGCAATTTTCTTGTAGAAATCGATCATCCAGTCGCTCCAACCACACGCCAGCCTGGAAGTCCGGCAAAGTTTACGGCTACCCCATGGCGTGTTGACCGTGCACCTTTGCTTGGCGAGCATACTGAGGAAGAACTCGGTGGGTTGCGTGAGATCGAAGTAGGTAACTATCTAGAGACGTCTTCTTCGCATGGTCGTCCTTTAGAGGGGATCCGAATTCTTGAGCTGTCGACAGCAGTAGCTGGTCCGGTCGCTGGCTGTGTTTTCGCTGATATGGGTGCTGAAGTGATCAAGATCGAGGCTCCTCGTGCGCGTACCGCTAACAGCCAAGCACCACCTGCAATCGAAGGAGTTCCAGACCTTCCTTATAACCGCACGCCGTTCTTTAACGAACTGCATCGAGGTAAGAGTCATGCCTCTATCGATCTGAACGATCCTCGAGGGCGCGAATTATTCCTCAAACTTGTCAAGACTGCGGATGTTGTTCTTGAGAACTTCGCCCCCCGAGTTCTGAGTAACTTAGACATTGAATATGAAACTCTTAAGCAAGAAAATTCTGGGATTATTCTCGTCTCGATGCCGGCATTTGGAAAGTCAGGTCCTTATGCCATGCGTAGCTCTTATGGGCCTGGTATAGATGCAATGAGCGGGATGTCTCATCTCACCGGATATCCGGATCGTGGCCCCGGAAAGCCAGCGCAATTCTATCTTGATCAAAATGCAGGACTCACAGCAGCATTGACTACAATGGCAGCGCTAAGGCATCGCCGTCTTAGCGGTGAAGGTCAATGTATAGAGCTGAGCATGCTTGAAGGTGAGCTCCAGCTCGTCGCACCAGCGCTCATGGACGTTACGATGAATAATCGTACGCAGTCGCGTATCGGGAACCGTCATGCGTGGCATGCACCCCAAGGTGTTTATCGTTGTGCTGGTGATGACGCTTGGGTTGCGATTGGCATAGAGAATGATGACCAATGGCATCGACTTCGGACTGTCATCGATCATGATGGTCTCATTGATAATCCGATTTATGCAGACGCATCTAAACGTTACGAAAATCACGGTCAAATCGATCTATTGATCCAGCAGTGGACGCTGGAACGCACTCATATCGAGGCGATGCATGAGTTGCAGGCAGCTGGGGTTCCCGCAGGTGCAGTGCTTAATATTGCGGAAGTATTCGAAGATCCACAGTTTCTGCAGCGTGAAACGCTTGCTTGGGTCGATCATCCGGAAATGGGTCGCTTTCCACACACTCGCACTGCATGGCGATCTTTACATGGCAATCATGGTGTGACAGGCCCAGCACCCTCCTTCGGCGGTAGCAACAGTGAGGTTCTTAACCTAGCCGGATATGATGAGGAGTCGCGGTTATCATTGATTGACGGCGGTATCGTGGCAACCGAGCCACGTGGTGGCACCTAGGAAATTATCCATGAGGGAACCACAGGGGTAGCTTCTGATGTGACGATAGGTTCTGTTAATTCGCTGCAGTGGTCCAAGTGTTCGAATGGACAGAATGTAGAGGAAATCTTGATGGCTGATCAGGAAGAAGTACCGGTTCTTGAAGAACGACACGGCGACATCCTTGTACTTACGCTGAATCGACCTACACGACATAACGCAATGAACAGTGCATTGAACCACGTGTTAGGGTCTGCGGTTCGTCGAGCCGATGGCGCTGGTGTCAATGTGATTGTGCTGACAGGCAAGGGTAATAAGTCGTTCTGTGCGGGCGGAGACATGTTGGAGATGAGTGGGATGGAAGAGAATACGATTCCACTCCCGCCGCCAGATGAACGGTTAGGTGGTGCAGAGGAGATTGCGAAAACTCCACTTCCGGTGATCGCTGCGATAAATGGCTATTGTTATGGAGGCGGTGCTCGCCTCGCAGTTGCCTGTGATATCCGTTTAGCTTCTGAGAGCGCTACATTTCGGTTACCGGGGGCGGAGTATGGACTGGTGGTTGCTGCGGCGTCACTTCCACGACTCGTAGGAGCTTCTAAGGCGAAGGAATGGATTTACACGGCCCGCAAATTTGATGCTCAGGAAGCTTTAGATGCGGGCCTCGTAAGCACGCTTTATTCTCAGGAAGAATTATTGCCTGCTGCGTTAGAGATGGCCGAAATAATCGCAGGACAGTCGACCGGTGCGTTGCGTGAATCGAAAAGAGTGATTGATCTTGCGACGAGATCTGCAACGGCAGAGCAAGCAGAGGTCACGGCGAACCAGCGGCTACGAGGTAGCCCTGAGCAAACAGAGCGTTTCCGTAACGCGACGAAGAAGGTGACTGGCCGCTAGCTGTTAGGGTAACTCCGTCGATCCTCCTGCATTTTGCATGATGGCACCTCGCGAGTGTGCAATAGGCAACAGAAGTTGCGGTGCCTGTCGTTGGTTTTGCTGGAGATTGACTCAGATTTAGCGATGCCTTGTGGCATAGTCCAGCATAAGGAGCTTTCGATGCCAGGTCCGCTTGCAGGTATCACCGTACTCGATTTTACATGGGCCCTTGCAGGGCCTTATGGTTCGATGATCCTTGCTGACCTTGGTGCTGAAGTTTGGAAAGTCGAAACGACCTCCCAGTCAGAACGTCTCCGTGGCAGCGGACCATATGTTCACGGTGTCAGCACTTACTTTTTTTCCGTGAATCGAGGCAAGAAGAGCATTATGCTCGACCTCAAGGCACCGGAAGCGAAGGAGATTGTCTATCGACTCGTGAAGCGTGTCGATGTTCTTACTGAGAATTTCTCTCCTGGTGCCATGGATCGTCTTGGTTTTGGTTATGAGCAGTTGCGCGAGGTGAACCCAACTCTCGTTTACGCTTCAACATCCGGTTTTGGTCACACGGGTCCGTACCGGGAACGAGGTGCAGTAGACATCATCGTGCAAGGTATGGGTGCTCTGATGAGTACTACTGGCCACGAGAGTGACGAGCTTCCGTCACGAGCGGGGTACTCAATAGGCGATATGGCTGGTGGCATGTACACAACGATCGGTGTGTTATCAGCGTTGGTTGAACGTAGCCAGAGTGGCGAAGGTCAGCATGTGGATGTTTCCATGCTCGATTGTCAGGTCGCATTGATGGAGAATCCGGTCATTCGCCATTTCGCGACCGGCGAAGTACAACCTCGTGCGGGACTGAGGCACCCGCTTAACACTCCACATCAGGCATTTCCCGCAAGTGATTCATGGTTTGTGGTCGCTGGTGTGCGCGACCGAAATTGGCAACTTTTTTGCGGCATGATTGGAGCTGATGAATTGGCTGTAGATGAGCGTTTTTCGGAAAATGCTTCACGTACGCTGAATTATGACCAACTTGAACCGCTAATGTTCGAGGCGACTCGTCGCCAGCCACGTGCTTATTGGCTCGATCTTCTCAAAGATGAGTTTCTTGTGGGACCTCTGAATACCATTGCAGATACAGTTCGCGATCCTCAAGTTCAGCATCGCGAAATGTTGCGAGAGCTTCCGACATGGACCGGTGAGACATTGACTGTCTCTAACACACCGGTGAAGCATTCGCGCACACGAGGCGGTGCAGAACGTGGTGCTTCGATGCCTGGCGAGCATAGCCGTGAAATTCTCACCAGTGTTGGTTTTCTCGAGGCAGAGCTCGACGATCTTGTAAAACGTGGCGTCATTGCTGTTGAGCCTGCTGACGTCGAATAACCATATTCGTCTAATTGGGGAGAGCAGTGTGACGGAAATAGTTGACGTTCACGTACAAGTAGAATCCCGTACTGATGGTCGTATAGCGACAGTTACTGTGGATCATCAAGCGAAACTAAACATTCTTAACCTCGCACGTGCGGAGCGACTTCGTGACGTCTTCCTTGACCTCGCGAAAGACGACGAATTACGAATTGTTGTCCTTGAGGGAGCAGGTGACCGCGCGTTCATTGGTGGCGCTGACGTCGAAGAGATGGTGACGCTCGAACCTGCGTCTGCGCGAGTGTTTATCTCGACGCTGCACGAAATCATGCAGGCGATTCGCGATCTTCCAGTGCCGGTAATTGCGAAGATTGAAGGCTACTGTCTGGGAGCAGGTCTTGAGATCGCGGCTTCGTGCGATCTTCGGATATCTACTGTTAGTAGTCGTTTCGGGATGCCCGAGGTACGAGTTGGACTGCCATCAGTGATCGAGGCGGCGATATTGCCCGGTATTGTTGGTTGGGGACGCGCGCGCGAGCTCATTTACACCGGCGAAATGTGGGATGCATACCGAGCACAGCAGGCAGGGCTGTTAGAGCGGGTCGTACCCGTTAGTGCTATCGATGAATCGATAGATATGTGGATTTCCTCGATTCTTGCAAATGGCCCTCGAGCAATTCGTGCTCAGAAGTGTTTGATAGCGAAATGGGAGCAACTATCGCTCGACGATGCAATCGCTGTGGGGATTGATATGTTCGAAAAAGCGTTCGAAGATAGCGAGCCACGCAACCATATGCGAAAGTTCCTTGATCGTGCGCGTGAATAAAGTGATGCCTGACCGAGTTGTGATCTGTGGCGCTGGTGTAATCGGTTCTGCCGTTGCCTACTACCTAGCCAAGCGAGGTGTGGCTGCGACGATCATTGAATCGGACGCCGTTGCTGCTGGTGCTTCAGGAGCGGCAGCAGGAATCCTCACTCCACCATTGCCTAACGAATCCAGTAGTCCTCTATTCGAATTGCAGCGGCGTGGATACGACATGCATCTGGATTTGGCGGAAGTATTACCTGATGAATCCGGGATCGATTATCGCTACCAGAGCACCCCTCGCGCCATGGTTGCAGTTACGGAAGAAGAAGAAGTGCATGCTCGCAGAGTTGCTGAAGCGTTGACAGCAGCAGGGTTCCAACGTTCATGGCTTACGCCTCAGGAATTACTGGATATGTCAGGGTGGGTGAGTGCGAGTAACGCACGCGGTGCAGTGCTACTTGAGCCATCGGGACACGTTGATGCTTATCGCTATTCACTGGCCCTCCTCACAGCCGCCGAACGTATGGGTGCGAACCTGCGTAGTGGAGAGGTGCGAGGACTGGAAGTTGAAGATGGTCGAGTGGTCGGTGTGAACGTCGGGAATCAAATAGTAGAGGCTGATGCAGTAGTCGTTGCAATGGGGCCGTGGTCTGTAGACGCATCGAATTGGCTTGGGTTACCGATACCAGTTGAACCATTGAAAGGCCAGATTGTGAAAGTGAGACCCGCTGAACCGATCAAGCAGTTTAGCTTTGGGCATCGTGGAAATTACGCAATTCTGAAAGAGCCAGACGTTCTATTTCTGGGGACGACGGAGGAACGTGTTGGTTTCGATCGAAGCACGACGACCAAAGCACGTGACAAAATCCTCGAATTTGGAATTGCTTTTGCGTCAGTACTGAAGGACGCTGAGTTCATCGAGCAAACCGCTTGTCTGCGGCCACTTTCTGCTGACAACCTTCCGATCATCGGTTCGATACCGGGAATTGAAGGTGCTTATCTCGGGACCGGGCATGGTCGCCAAGGAATTCTCCAATCCCCGCCCAGTGGTAAAGCACTCGCGGAACTGATCGTAGATGGTTCGACGGAAACACTGGAACTTGCAGCTTTTGACCCAGAACGCTTTGGAAAGAGAGTAAGTAGTGTCTGACGACCTGAGTAATCTCGACACCCTGAAAACCGCGGTCGGGAATGGTTCAATTGACACGGTTCTTCTTGCATTCCCTGATCTTTACGGGCGCTTACTAGGCAAGCGACTCGATGCTTCTTTCTTCGTCAGTGATGCCGTTGATACAGGCCATGCATGCGATTACTTGTTCACCGTTGATATGGAGATGACTCCGGTTGCCGGTTACGAGTTTGCGAATTGGGATCGAGGTTACGGTGACATGCATCTCATCCCTGACCTCAGCACCATTCGATCGCTCACTTGGCTAGATCGGACCGCACTTGTCTTTTGCGATGCAGCAATTGAGGGAGATGCTGATAGCGATCATTCTGCAGTAAGTGTTGCCCCACGCACTATTTTACGCCGTCAATGTGATCGTCTGGCTAATGTTGGGTTTGAGGCGATGGCTGGTTCCGAGTTGGAATACTATCTCTTTCGTACGCCGTACCTTGAGGCGGCTAAGCGTGAATATCGAAATCTCGATACTGCTGGTTGGTACATCGAGGATTACCACTTGTTTCAGGGCACGCGTACCGAAGACCTCAATGGGGCTTTTCGCCGTCATCTAGCTGCATCCGGCGTGCCTGTCGAGTCGAGTAAGGGAGAGTTCGGTCGAGGGCAGCATGAACTGAACATCCGCTATAGCACTATTCTCGAGATGGCTGATCGCCATTTACTGCTGAAGCAGGCGGTTAAGGAATTGGCGGAGCAGCATGATTCCAGCGCTACATTTATGGCGAAATGGGACGCTGATCAGGCTGGTTCGAGTTCGCACTTGCACGTCAGTCTTTGGTCGAATGAAGGAGGAGAACGGACTAATAGGTTTGTTGGAACGGAAAATCTCGCTGGAATTAAGTGCTCAGACGAATTTAGATGGTTTCTGGGCGGTTGGATCGCGCATGCTGCAGAACTGACCGTTCTGTACGCACCTACAGTTAACTCGTATAAACGATTTCAGGCCGGTACATGGGCACCAACGGCGCTTGCTTGGGCGCCGGATAATCGCACTGCTGGATTTCGCGTAGTGGGGGCTGGTTCGAGCCTTCGGATTGAATGTCGTATCCCCGGAGCTGATGTGAATCCGTACCTTGCTTATGCGGCTGTGATTGCATCGGGCCTTGACGGTATTAAGAAACAGATCGAGCCTCCGCAACCCGTTAGGGGAGATGTGTACGCAGCAATAGATGCGCCGAGGATTCCAGAAACTCTTGATGTTGCGATTGAATTATTTACGAGTAGCAGGTTCGCTCGATCATCGTTTGGAGATGACGTCGTTGATCATTACACGCATTTTTTCGAGACAGAAGCTGATGCATATAGTCACGCCGTGACAGATTGGGAACGTACTCGCTACTTCGAGCGTATCTGAGCGAGGTTCTTTGTTTTGATCTCAGGCAGACTATTTATGCAAATTGCTCAAAAAAGGTTGGGTAATCCTTCACGTCGGCTGCGCCACTTGAGTATCTGACCGATCGAACGAGCTGCGCGTGGTGCTGAATCAAATGTGGCAACGCCACGACGATAAGCTGCGTTAGCGTACGCAATGGCTGCCTTCGTAGCGATATCACTTGTATCTCGTGAACGTGTAAGTGCGACGAACGGGGTGCCAGTTTCTGTCTGTAAATCTGCCAACAAGTTCGCCTCGTTTCGGGCATTGTTCTCAGCGTGTTCTATGCGTTGTTCACGAGGAAGGGCATCGATTTTGGGGTCGCGATTGTGGGAATCGAGTGCATTTGTGAACACCACATCGATTGGATCAGCACCAGCGACAATCTGCAGGGTTCGTCGGCGGTCTTCTTCTCCCCGGAGATTTGTATCTATCGGGTTGTTTACGCTCGTCCCTGCAATCGGAATGAACTCACGCAATTCATCGATGGTGGCGCGTGGCATAGGCGGTACATCTAGCCCAGCTGTTGCAATCGCATCCGAAGCAAGCACGGCGTTGCCCCCACCGCCTGTTACGAGTCCAACGCCAGTTCCGGTAACGTCCTTTGCGCCGGTGGTTAGTGTCACAATTAAATCGTGCAGTTCGTCCATTGTTTCGGCGCGCATTGCTCCGGCCTGACGGCAGGCAGCTTCGAATATTTGGATTGATCCAGCCAGCGATCCTGTATGTGAGTTCGCGGCACGTGCACCAGCAGCATGAATGCCACCTTTGAGGATTACTGTGGGCTTAGCATGTGCACAACGCTTCAGGGCATCGAAGAATAGGCGTCCCTCCTGTACTCCTTCCATGTAGCCGACAACGACTTCGGTCTCGGGATCTCCAGCTGCATAGTCAAGTAGATGATGTGCCTTCACATCGGCACCGTTACCGAAGGACACACCTTTCGAAAAGCGCACCCCACGTTTGGATAGACCTTGAATGATGTCCCCAGCGTTAGCCCCTGACTGACTGAGCAGGAATACGTTTCCTGATTCCGCAGGGAAACTATTCATGAACGAAACACGCTCACTTGGCACGTAAAGGCCCATGCAATTTGGTCCGATTGCTCGTATGCCAGCATCAGTCAGCTTCTTGATTAATTCAGCTTCCTGCGCGACTAGGTCTGGGTCGCCCGTCTCTGCGAAGCCTGCCGTAAAGAGGTGAAGAGAGCGCACACCTTTCTCGATGCATTGGTCGATCAACATCGGAACGATCTTTGCAGGCACCTGAGAGATGACGTGGTCAACCGGGTCCGGTGTCTCGAGGAGAGATGGGTAGCAGCGCAGGCCTTCGATCTCGTCTACTTTGGGGTTCACCGGATAGAGACCATGTTCCGCTTGGTAATCGAGTTCGATTAAAGATCCTAGGAATCCACTGATCATTCCGCCGCCGCCAGCGTTTTTCGTAGAAGATGCCCCGATAACGGCTATTCCGCGTGGGTGGAAAATTGGTTCGAGAGAATGGCCATTCGATGGGATTGTAGGCCCGGTCATATTAGCCGAGGTGTCATGGCCGCCGGTGGAGCGTTCAGTCACATAGCCCTCATTTTCATTCGATTAGCAAAGTATGTGTTCGGTTATAGCATCTTCTCGTACCGATTCTACTCACCATGCCGCTATAGTACGCACTGGTTGTTTGTGTGCACCTTATGAATATTCAACGAATCGGATGTCCAGCAAGCGTTCCGGTGCAACCCTCTCGATTTACTGCGACCTGTCCATTCACGATCACATAAGGGATTCCAGCTGGCGGAACAGCAGGGTCCTCGTATGTTGCGAGGTCTGCGATCTGTGCCTCGTCGAATAGTACAAGGTCGGCAACAAAATCTTTCCGAATTTCACCGCGTCCTTCGAGACGAAAACGACGAGCAGGGTTTTGTGTAACGCGTTGAATGATCTGTTCGAGAGGTCGTGAATGGCGACGGCGCAACCGTCCAACAACGCGAGGAAAACAACCATATGCCCGCGGATGAGGAATTCCAGGTAACGGGATCGCATCACTGCCAATCATATAATCTTCACGATCGAGAAGGTCCATGATGTCTGCTTCCACCTGCTGGACTAGTGCGATACTTCCGCTTGGTACGTAGCGGAAGCCACAAGCCATCCGCTCCTCCCGCATTACGTCTAGCATCATTCGCTCGACCGAAGTACTTCGACGTTCGGCCGCGTCAGGGAACGTGAGTCCACATAGGTCTCGATTCAGATTCGAACCGATATAGGTCCAGAAACCTTCGTTAATTAAGGCAGAAAATCCTTCGAGCGCTTCCACAGCTTTTTCGTAACCATCGTCCGTATTGAGTAGGTCAAGCAAGCCCGATGCTCCACCTTCGTGAAAGTCGCCGGATAGAAAATATCCTGGGACAGTGGAACCGACGACGTATGGATAGCATTCCATAGTTACGTCGACACCTTCCGCTTTCGCAGTATCGATATCTTCGAGCAGCGTGTTTAGTTCACCTGCGTTGGGCACGCTGGTTCGGTAATGCGAGATGTGTACTTTCACTCCGCTTCGGCGCCCGATCTCAAGCGCTTCTGGGATGCCGCCATCACCGAAAGCACGTTCTTCGTTGTGGTTGCGAATATGTGTTACGTAGACTCCGTTGTGGGCCGCCACTACTTCGCAGAGTGCCACGAGTTCGTCTGTCGTACTGTAGGACTGTGGATAGTAGGACAGCCCAGTTGAGAACCCTCTCGCGCCGTCAGCCATACCTTCTGCCACCAGACGCCTCGCAGCTTCGAGAGATTCCCCTCGGAGTGGGATATCACGGAATCCCACAGCTTCTAGCCTGATTGGTCCATGTGGCACCAGCATTACGATATTGCAAGCTGTACCGCTGTCGAAGTTGTTCAAGAAGGTGCTAATTGTGCTGGTGTCGAGATTATCTTCGGGGGATTGCAAAATCCCGCTGAGGTATTGTCGATGTGCAACGTAATTGTCTGCCGACAGTGGAGCGAACGACATTCCATCTTGTGCAATAATTTCGGTGGTTATTCCTTGGCGGATGCCGTTCTCATGATTTGGATCGATCAGGAGAGCACCGTCCGAGTGGGCGTGAGTATCGATGAAGCCCGGTGAGACGATCAACGTTGTGGCATCAATTGTTGAGTGCCTTTTGGCGTTTGCGAGATGGCCGATTTCCTTGATCTTCTCGCCCACGATGCCTACATCAGCACGGACACGCGGTGAACCAGTCCCATCGACGACGTTGCCGCCCTCGATTACCAAGTCAAACATAAGTCTTCGCCATTTCCGGCAGCACAGCTTGGTTGGGCTAGCTCTGCCAAACGCGAGAGTCAACTGTTTCAAGGCCAAATAACTGCCAACCTGGACGTTCGGCTCCCGGGGCACCACCGTCAGGAGTGAGACCACTTCCCGGTTTGGTTACGAGGGCCTGCTCGATACCCCAGCGAGAAAGACCCTGGACTGCGTCCATCGCTGCGATCTCATCTAATGAGAAAAAGCCGGCGTCGGCTATTTCTACCCCATCGTGTTTCGGTTCGCCTTCGATTAGATCAAGCCTGAAAATGATGTAGATATTGGTGCTTGGACCACCCGCGGTGCCTCCCAGCGAATGACGAAAAGCGATTACGTCTCGGACTTTCGCGACGACGGACGCCTCTTCTTCGACTTCGCGCTCCACAGCAAGTGAGAGTGGTTCGTCATGCTCTGCGTAACCACCTGGGAGTTGCCAGGTGCCAGCGAATGGATTTTGCCCGCGCTGAACGAGCAGTGCCTTCGTCACGCCATCATCTTCAAGTAACACGACTCCCGAACAACCGATCGAGAAATCACCAAAGTGGATGAATCCACACACTTCGTCGGGGCAAGCTTGGCGTTCTCGGCCACCGTCATGTTTTGTCGTCAACGGATTCGCACAACGGGGACAGTAAGTCATAGTGGCCATCGTTCCTCCTTGGCATCCCTGCAGTATGTATGTGCTGTAGGGGCGAAGTGTCTAGTTAGTTTAGAGTCAAAGTCGTTCACAGAAGTAGGAACTGTTGTAGTGAGGCGAGAAAACTCTTGGGATGATGCAATGAATGAGCGAGCGGATCGCATCATCGAGTAAATCCCTATAGCGCGTAATTTCTATCTAAAGTTGGTTGAATCTTCGTCATCTAGATAGCATCGTTCCCAGTGGTTTTCTCATCGTATGAGTAGCATGTGCACAGATAGCGGTTGTCAACCTCGAACAATCCCACGCTCCAGAGGCTCCATGCGATCGGTGTTTATTAGCTTTCTAGACGGAGTAATGATTCTTATGGGTGTCAGTTGCGAAAGGAGTTGTCGACTTGACTGATCTTTTACCGATACTAGCGATTGACCAGGGCACTACTAGTAGTCGAGCGATCCGCTTTGATCTCAATCAACAATCGCAGCGATTGTCACAGCAGAAGATTACGCAGTACTACCCGCAGCCTGGTTGGGTGGAACACGATCCTGAGGAGATATGGCGCACGACGTTAGAGGTTGCGCGTGATGCGCTCAGCAACGATCCAGTTGCGGCACTGGGGATTGCGAATCAACGTGAAACTACATTGATTTGGGATCGTAAGACGGGCGAACCGATACATCCAGCTATTGTGTGGCAGGACCGTCGAACAGCTGCAATCTGCTCCGAGCTGAAGAGCGCAGGTGCTGAATCTCTGATTAAAGAGCGAACTGGTTTGCTTCTCGATCCGTACTTTTCAGGGACGAAAGTGTCTTGGTTACTTGATCATGTTGATGGTGCTCGAGGAAAGGCTGATCGAGGAGAACTGGCCTTTGGGACGGTGGATAGCTTCTTGATCTGGCGTCTGACAGCTGGGCGTCGACATGTCACTGATGCAACGAATGCGAGTCGCACGTTGATGTTCAACATCCATGATCAGACTTGGGATGATGACGTGCTCCAACTTCTCAAGATACCTCGGACAATTTTGCCGGAAGTACTGGATTGTGCCGATGACTTTGGTGAGACAGATGCCACAGTGTTTGGTCGTGCGATACCGATCCGTGGTGTTGCTGGTGATCAGCATGCAGCGATGGTCGGGCAAGCTTGCTTTGAAAATAATTCAGTCAAAAGCACCTTTGGAACGGGCTGTTTCATGCTATCGAATACCGGCGAGCGGATCGTTAATTCTGAGAATGGCCTAATCACAACGCTTGCTTATCGACTGGGTGGGGTACCTACGTATGCGCTTGAAGGTTCGATTTTTGTTGCTGGTTCTGCGGTGCAGTGGCTTCGCGATGAATTGAGTTTGATCAAGGATGCACGTGAGACAGAAGCAATTGCAGCGGACTTAGATACGAAAGGTGGTAACAACGGCGTTTATCTTATCCCTGCGTTTGTAGGGCTTGGTGCACCGCACTGGCAGCCGAACGCACGAGGTGCGTTATTCGGCCTTACTCGCGGTACCAACTCCACTCACCTAGTTCGTGCAGCGTTAGAGGCTGTGAGTTACCAAGCACAAGATCTTACCTCAGCGATGGCGGCTGACTCTGGGTCTGCGATGGGAGTGCTACGTGTGGACGGAGGAATGGCCGAAAATAACTGGCTCATGCAATTTCTGGCGGACATTCTTGAAGTATCCGTAGAGCGTCCTCTTGTCACTGAAACTACAGCTCTTGGAGCCGCGCAATTGGCTGCACTAGGTGTCGGTGAGGTTCGCTCGGTTGATGAACTCTCTGAGCGCTGGTATCTCGATCGACGATTTGTTCCGCGGATGAGCATCGCGCAACGGGCGAAACTTATTGAAGGATGGCAAGCAGCAGTTGCTGGAGTACTGGCTAGTGAGCCAGAGTGATCGTTATAGCTCGGCGATCACTCGAACCGCGAATTGATCATTCAAGATAATTTGATGCCTAGAACGATCAAAGATAACCGGTACCGCGGCGCCGCGCCTTTGGATCTGTAACAATGTTTAACAGGGAGATTTTTCCTGAGGCAAGAGCACGTTGCATGGCTGGACGGATTTCTTTCGGGTCTGTGACACGCTCAGCGTAACCGCCGACCATCTCTACCATATGTTCGTAGTCGATAGGGAGCAGGGCAGCTATTGGTGGGGCATCGGAGGGAAAGCTTCGGTCCTGGATCGTGTGTGCGGCGATACCGGCGTTGTTCGAAACTACGATCACGACTGGGATATCCATCCGTGCACATGTCTCGACTTCCATTGCGGCAGCGCCAAAGGAGTAATCTCCGAGCACGGCTACTACTTGTCGGTCTGGCTGGGCTAGTTTTGCACCTAGCGCGTATGGAAGACCTGTACCCATACAGCCAGTCGTACCAGCACCGAAGCGGTGTCGACTGAGATACGTCGGCATCACCTGTCGCATTACACCCATCGTGAATTCGCCGTCTTCTGCCACAATCGCGTCGCGTTCGATCGAATCTCGCACATCGGCAACTAGCCGGTAGTGATTAATGGGCTGCTGATCGGAGGTCATTTGCTCCGCAATGCTTGCTTCGTTCTCGCTGGATTTGCTTCGTATTTCAGAGAGCCATCCTGTGGAATTGACTCGTAGTTCTCGACCTGCAAGCTTCTCGTTCACCAACTCGACAGCGACTCTGCAATCAGCCGTGATTCCGATTTCGATTTGCGCGGCCGAGTGGAATTCTTCGGGTTCTAGATCGATATGAGCTATGCGGACATTCTG
>Ga0310344_10000891_pt1 | contig 23202 bp, 21 predicted proteins | sample HC15DNA20200_MG_FD_203801 | JGI IMG/M metagenome (GOLD analysis project Ga0310344, IMG submission 203801) | Marine microbial communities from station ALOHA, North Pacific Subtropical Gyre - HC15-DNA-20-200_MG | ecosystem: Environmental > Aquatic > Marine > Oceanic | place: Pacific Ocean: North...
TTATTAAGAAATTTAACTATATAATGTCTTTTTTACTTATAGTTTGTGTTATTATGTTTTATGTATAGCGCATGAAATTTAATAGTAAAAATTCCTTTAAATCCTTAGATACTATTTCTTCTTCAGGAAAAGATTATAAAATTTTCAATTTAAAAAATGCAGAAAAAAATGGTCTTGCAGGTATTTCTAAATTACCTAAATCACTTAAAGTTTTATTAGAAAATCTTTTAAGATATGAAGATGATTTAACAGTTGATAAGAGTCAAATTTTAGCAATTAAGGATTGGTTAAAAAATAAAAAATCTAATATAGAAATAGCTTACAGGCCTGCACGAACTTTGTTGCAAGATTATACTGGCATTCCTGCAATAGCAGACTTAGCAGCGATGCGGGATGCAGTTAAGTCTAAAAATAAAGACCCAAATAAAATTAATCCACTGTCAACAGTAGATTTAGTAATAGATCATTCTGTAATGGTTGACGAGTACGCTTCTGGCAAATCTTTTAATCAGAACGTTGAAAAAGAATTTTCAAGAAATGGAGAAAGATACGCTTTTCTTAAATGGGGTCAAAAAGCTTTTCATAATTTTAGAGTTGTTCCTCCAGGAACAGGTATTTGTCATCAAGTTAATCTAGAATATTTAGCAAAAGTAGTTTGGTCATCAAAAAGCGGGAATGATCTTTATGCTTATCCTGATACTTTGGTAGGTACTGATAGTCATACTACAATGGTTAATGGATTATCAGTTTTAGGATGGGGTGTTGGTGGAATAGAAGCAGAAGCAGCTATGTTAGGTCAACCAATCTCAATGTTGATCCCAGAAGTTGTTGGAGTTGAAATTAAAGGAAAATTATTAGAAGGATTAACAGCTACAGACTTAGTTTTAGCTATTGTGGAAATGTTAAGAAAAAAAGGAGTAGTAGGAAAATTTGTAGAATTTTATGGAGACGGTTTAAAAAATCTTACTTTAGCTGATAGAGCCACAATAGCAAACATGGCACCTGAGTATGGGGCAACATGCGGTTTCTTTCCTGTAGATGAAGAAACTTTAAAATATTTGAAACTTTCTGGAAGAGATAAAGAAACAATTGATCTTGTTGAAAAATATTCAAAAGAACAAGGTCTTTGGTCAAGTGAAGGAATAGAATTTACTGACACTTTATCCTTAGATATCAGCACAGTAGTTCCAAGTATATCAGGTCCTAAACGACCACAAGATAAAGTTTTATTAACCGAATCTGCTACTAGTTTTGCTAAAGCTTATAAAGAAAATTCAAAGAGAGAAAAACCTCTTCAAGCAAATGTTGTTGGAACTGATTTTAAAATCACTGATGGCGACATTGTTATAGCGGCTATTACTTCTTGCACTAATACCTCAAATCCAAGCGTAATGATCGGAGCAGGATTGCTTGCAAAAAAAGCAGTAGAGAAAGGTTTAAAAATTAAGCCTTGGGTAAAAACTTCTTTGGCGCCAGGATCAAAAGTAGTTACAGATTATTTAGAAAAAGCAGGATTAAATAAATATTTAGATCAACTTGGTTTTAATTTAGTTGGTTATGGTTGTACTACTTGTATTGGAAATTCTGGTCCACTTAATAAAAATATATCCGAGGTAATTCATAAAGAAAATTTGTATGCTGTTTCAGTATTATCTGGAAATAGAAACTTTGAAGGTAGAATAAGTCCAGATGTTAAAGCTAATTATTTGGCTTCGCCGCCACTTGTGGTTGCTTTTGCTTTAGCTGGAAATATGAATTTTGATCTATATAAAACCCCTCTAGGAGTAGGCAAAGATGGAAAAGATGTTTTTTTAAAAGATATCTGGCCGAGCAATAAAGAAATCGAAGAGATAATGCTATCATCTATTAATGCGAATATGTTTATAGATCGTTACTCAAACATTTCTGAAGGACCCAAAGAATGGAGTTCAATTAAAACAGTAGACAGCAGCATTTATAATTGGCAGTCAAATTCTACCTATGTAAAAAAACCTCCTTTTTTTGATGATCTACCAGATAAACCAGAGGGCTTTAAAGCAATTAAAGATGCAAGAGTATTACTTTTACTGGCTGACTCGGTTACTACCGATCATATTTCTCCAGCCGGAAATATTAAAAAAGATAGTCCTACGGGTGATTATTTTATGAAACATCAAGTTCAACAAAAAGATTTTAATTCATATGGAGCTCGAAGAGGCAATCACGAAGTAATGATGAGGGGAACATTTGGAAACATAAAGATAAGAAATGAAATGGCTCCTGGAACAGAGGGTGGTTTTACTACATTACAACCAGATGGAAAAGTAATGAGTGTTTATGATGCTGCTATTGAATATAAAAAAAGAAAAAATGATTTGGTTGTTATCGCAGGTAAAGAATATGGAACTGGCTCGTCTAGAGATTGGGCTGCAAAAGGAACAAAATTATTAGGGATAAAAGCTGTAATCGCCGAAAGTTTTGAAAGAATTCATAGATCAAATTTAGTTGGAATGGGAGTTTTGCCACTTCAATTTAAAGAAGGCTTTGATAGAAAAAAATTAAATATAACTGGATCTGAATTAATTACTGTAGTTGATATTGACAAAGGAGTTAAGCCTAGACAAGAAATATCCTGCGAAATTAAATATAAAGATGGTTCAAGCAAAACAATAAAAGTTTTATGTAGAATTGATACTGAGAATGAAGTCGAATATTATAAAAATGGTGGAATTCTTCAGTATGTTTTACGTAACATGATAAATTAATTAATGAGAAATATTACAGTTAAAGTTCATCCATCAAAAGCTAATTTAAAAAAGAAAGATCAGCTTGCCTGGAAAATAGCAGAGATTGCATCTGATAAAGCAAAAATTAATAACGATGCTGTAGAAATGGTTATTAATAGAATTATAGACAACGCTTCTGTAGCTATTGCATCTTTTAACAGAAAACCAGTTATATCTGCCAGAGAAATGGCATTAGCTCATCCTAGAAAGAATGGAGCAACCATCTTTGGATTGAGTTCAAAAATTAAAGTTGATTGCGAGTGGGCTGCTTGGGCTAATGGAGCAGCTGTAAGAGAGTTAGACTATCATGACACATTTTTAGCTGCGGATTATAGTCATCCAGGTGATAATATCCCTCCAATCTTAGCAGTAGCCCAACAAGTAAAGTCAAATGGTATGGATTTGATAAGAGGAATCTTAACAGGTTATGAAGTGCAAGTTAATCTTGTAAAAGGTATTTGTTTACATGAACATAAGATAGATCATATTGCTCATCTAGGACCTAGTGTGGCTGCTGGATTAGGAAGTTTATTAAGATTAAAAACAGATATAATTTACCAGTCAGTTCAACAAGCTTTACATACAACTATTTCAACAAGACAATCTAGAAAAGGCGAGATCTCAAGCTGGAAAGCTTTTGCTCCAGCTCATGCGGGCAAACTAGCTATAGAATCAGTAGATCGTTGTATGAGAGGTGAAGGCGCTCCTAGTCCGATCTATGAGGGTGAAGACAGTGTTATCGCATATGTTTTATCAGGACCTAAAAAGAGATATATAGTTCCTCTTCCAAAAATAAATGAACCCAAAAAAGCAATTTTAGAGACTTATACAAAAGAACATTCTGCAGAATATCAATCACAAGCTCTAATAGATTTAGCAAGAAGCTTAAATAAAAAAATAAAGAATTTATCTAATATTTCTAAAATTATAATAGAAACAAGCCACCATACCCATTACGTTATTGGAACTGGAGCTAACGATCCTCAAAAAATGGATCCATATGCAAGTCGAGAAACATTAGATCATTCTATTATGTATATTTTTGCAGTAGCTTTAGAAGATGGTTGTTGGCATCATATTAAGTCTTATACCGCTCAAAGAGCCAGAAGAAAAAGCACTATCAAATTATGGCATAAAATTTCAACACGAGAAGGTAAAAAATGGACTAAAAAATATCATGATCCTGATCCAAAAAATAAATGTTTTGGAGGAAAAGTTATAGTTAAAATGAATGATGGATCAATAATTTCAGAGCAGATTAATGTTGCCGATGCTCATCCTAGTGGAAAAAGACCTTTTAAAAGAAAACAATACATTCAAAAATTTAAAAATCTTACAGAAGGTATAATTTCTGACAAAGAATCAGATAGATTTTTGAAAATTGCACAAAATTTAAAAAGCTTAAAATCAAAAGATATAATGGGTTTGAATATCGAGCTCTCTCCCAGTATTTTAAAAAAGATCAGGAAAAAATCTAGCAGTTCCTCTATATTTTAGAATTAATTTTTAGTATTCAAAATTATAGAGTATGTTGCACAAATACCACAAAAAAAGGTTGAATTTTAAGGGTTTTTTGATCTTATCAACTTATCGGTTAGTTGAAAATCATTGGATTCACTCCTTTAAATAGGCTAGTAAAAGATATTGTACAATTAATAGAACGTTAAAAAAATAGGATATCTTATATGAAAAGAATATTATCAATTGTAACCGCAGTTTTCATTCTTAGTGTTGGTAATGCAACAGCAGAAATGGGAGTAGGTATTACTGGTAATTATGCTAGTGTAGAAACAAGCGGTAGTGAAACCTTAAGACAGGCTGGAGCTACTACTAATGCAACGCATGATCACGACGTGCTCGTGCCTGAACTTTTTATAGAATTTATTGGTGATAGAGCAGCTGTTGGCTTAGCATACATTCCTGTACAGGAATTAGGAAGCAAGTCAAGATCTGACTCTAACAGCGATGGTGATACTGGAGATTATAAAGCTGAAGCAGAAGTTGATGCTCACGTAATGGCTTATGTAGACATTAACCTTACGGAAGTATATGGCCAAACACTTTACGCAAAAGGTGGTGTTTCTCATGCTAAAATCTCAACACTTGAAAGTTTAAATTCTGGTTCTACATATAAAGACCAAAACGTTTGGGGAACTACAATAGGCTTAGGCCTAAAAAGTGACCTAGGTGGTGGTGGCTTATATTACAAAACAGACCTAACCTTCACAAGATACGATGAGTATAAGGAAACAAACTCAGTTGGAAACATGATTAAAGCTGATACAGAAGTTCTTTCTGGTAAGCTTTCTTTAGGTTATAAATTTTAATTAATTTTAAAATTAAATTATAAATAATTAAACCTAGTACTTTTATAAGTACTAGGTTTTTTATTTACAGCTTTAAATTGTTAATAAATTTTATATGCTAAATAGAAATTGATATTTTTCGTTTATAGAGAGCACCTCAAGATTTACAAAACCTCCAATAATTAGCTGTAAAGCAATAATTAAAATAACAAATAGCCCAACATATCCAAACCATTGATGTTTTTTTATATAATCTGCAAAGTAGCTCGCAAGTGTTGCAATTAAAAATACCGATAAAAGTAATCCAATTACTAATAAGTGATAATTATCTTTAGCTGCTGCTACAACACCTATAACATTATCAAAACTTAATGTAAGGTCAGCAATCAGAACTGTTCTGACACCGTGAGCAAAAGATTTAGTTTCATTTGATTTCAATAAAGGAGATCGAACTTTTTTTGCACTAAAGAAATCTTGTCTTAAGTTGTTTATAACCCATAAAAGTAATACCCCACCTAAAATTTTTAACCACGCAAACTCAAACATCCAGCTAGCACCGAAGGCAAAAATAATTCTGAATATGAAGGCTGCTGCTACGCCCCATGCGATTATCTTTTTTCTATTATCTGGAGCATAATTTGCTGCAATTAATCCTATAATGATCGCATTATCAGCTGCCATCACTATATCAATCAACACGATTTGAACCGAAATGATTAATTGCTCTAACATTATATTATTTCATGTATATAATTTAATTAGATAATATTAAAGAAAAATAATGAGTACCAGAAATTATCCAGCTAATATTTCAAGAAAACAAATATTTTTGTTATCTATTCCTGTTTTTTTTTCAAATCTAGCCATACCTTTAGTAGGCATAATAGATACAGGGTTAATGGGGAATTTAGGAGAAACTAAGTTTTTAGCAGCGACAAGCATTGCCACCTCAGTTATGACTATGGTTATTTGGAGTTTTGCTTTTTTAAGAATGGGGACCGTAGGAATTGTTGCCCAACTATTTGGCAAAGGCGATTACAGAGAAATTGTAAAGACATTATTGAGAAATTTCTTAATAGCGATTATAATAGCTACAGTTATTATTTTATTTAAATCTACTATAATAAGTCTAACTGAAGATTTCTTTTCCACATCAACAGAAACTCAAGAATTAGTAAAAACCTATATATCTATAAGAGCACTTTCTATCCCTGCAGAATTTGTTATTTATATTTTAGTTGGTTTTTATTTAGCCATCCAGAAAACCAATGTATCAAGTTTATTAATAATTATTTTATCTATTTTAAATATAGTTTTAAGTTCTTTTTTTGTACTATCTTTAAATTTAAACGTATTTGGTGTTGCTCTAGGAACTTTAATAGCAAGTTATATAACAGCAACTGTATTTTCTTTCTTTACATATAATTTTATAATTAAAAAATTTCAAATAATTCCAACATTTGAGAGATTAATAATTCCTACTAAAATTTTAAAATTACTCACTATTAATTTTGATATTTTTATAAGGACAGCAGTGCTTACCTTCTCATTTCTTTGGATTACTTATCTTGGGTCTAAATTAGGTGAAGATTATTTGGCTGTTAATACAATTTTGATGCAGTTTATAATCTTAGCAGCTTTTTTTCTTGATGCTTATGCTTTTTCTTCAGAGGGAGTTGTGGGTTTTGTTATTGGCAAGAGAAATAAAAAATCTTTTTTATTGGTTGTTAAAAACTCAATACAATTAAGTTTTTTTACAGCTTTGATTATTTCTATATTTTATTTAATTTTTTTTAAACAAGTCATTAATATTATTACTGATATAGATATTCTTAGATTTATTTCTTACAAACATGCTATTTGGATCATTATTATTCCGCCAGTTGCCTCATTCTGTTATCAGTTAGATGGTATATTTATTGGAGCCTCACAAACTCAAGACATGAGAAATGCAATGATTGTTTCAGTCGCTTCTTTCATACTTATATCTATATATTTAACAAAATATTTTGGCAATCATGGCTTATGGCTTTCATTGCTTTTGTTTACAGTGCTTAGATCGCTTACTTTAAATTATTTTTTCAATAAAATTTTGAGAAAATTTTAAAATTTATCTTGATTTTTATTGAATCAACTAGTCAAATAAGAAATTAATACATTTCATAGGAGGGAAAATGAATATATTAAAAAAGATTGGTATAATAATAACATCTTTACTTATTAGTGGAGTTGCTTATGCAGAAACATGGAATATGGCTTTAGCTTATGGGGCTGGCAATTTCCATTCACAAAATGCAACTGAATTTGCAAATGCAGTTACTGAAAAGTCAGGTGGAAAACTTACAATTAAGACTCATCCAGGTGGATCATTGTTTAAAGGTGGAGCTATCTTAAGAGCTGTACAAACTGGACAAACACAAATCGGTGAGAGATTTATGTCTGCTCATGGAAAGCTTGATCCATTACTAGAAGTGGATTCAATCCCTTTTGTTGCTCAGACTTATGCAGATGCACAAAAACTTTATAAAGCTTCAAAACCAGAATTGGTAAAAGGGCTTGATGAAAAAGGATTGGTTTTTCTTTACGCAGTTCCTTGGCCAGCACAAGGGTTATATAGTAAAAAAGCCATTAACTCTGTAGGTGATCTTAAAGGACTCAAGTTTAGAGCTTACAATTCCGCAACAATTAGAATTGCAGAGTTGACTGGTATGAAACCAACTAAGTTAGAAGCAGTTGCCATCAGCCAAGCGTTTTCAACTGGAATGGTTGAAAGCATGATTACATCACCAACAACTGGTAAAAATAGTAAAATTTGGGAAAACGGTGTGAAATATTTTTACGATATTGCAGCATGGTTTCCAAAAAACATGGTTGTTGCAAACAAGAAGGCTTGGAACAAGCTTGATGGTGCTACTCAAAAGATGGTTATGCAACAGGCAGCTTTAGCTGAAAGAAAAGGTTGGCAACTATCTAAAATGGGTAATGTTGCAGATAAGAAAGCTTTAGCTGATGCTGGCATGGTAGTTGGTAAAGTAAATTCAGCTTTGCAAAGCCATTTTGAAAAAACTGGTGCTACTATGGCTAAAGAATGGGCAGATAGAGCAGGTTCAAGAGGACAAGCTGTTTTATCAGCATATAAATAAATTTTATTTAGGCAAAAAGGCCGTATAATAGATACGGCCTTTATGCTTTGTAAGTTAGATAAATTTTTAAATTCCTTTTATAGGTATACGGGATACGTTGCGTCTTTTTTTTTAATTCTCATATTGGTTTTTATAGTTACAGGCATAATGTCTAGAATTTTTGGATTTTATATTCGTGGTCTAACAGAATATTCAGGCTATAGTTTAGCAACAGCTTCTTTTTTAGCTCTCGCTTATACATTTCATGAAAATGCTCACATTAGGATAACTCTTTTTCTAGAAAAAGCTAGAGGAGGTTTATTAAGATTTTTAACTGTTTGGTGTTTAGCTGTCTCAACTTTCTTTTCAGGTTTTTTAGCTTTTTATTTTATCAAAATGTGGATTGTATCTATTCAACTTGCAGAAAGAAGCCAAGGAGCAGATGAAATTTTGCTTTGGATACCTCAGACTGGGGTTGCTATAGGCGCTATAATATTTTTTGTCTGTATTTTTCATAATTTTTTAAAATTATTTATTAAGAAATATAATGATTGAAGTTTACTTAACAATATTTTTTATTAGCGTTTTATTATTCTTTCTTGGAACAGGTATTTGGGTTGGAATTAGCATGATTGGAGTTTCAGCTATAGGAATGCTGATGTTTACATCAAGGCCTGTCGGAGATGCAATGGCCACAACAATGTGGAGCATGGGTTCATCTTGGTCATTAACAGCTTTACCTCTTTTTGTTTGGATGGGTGAAATTTTATTTAGAACAAAATTATCTGAAAATTTATTTAAAGGTTTGTCACCTTGGCTGTCAAAATTACCTGGAGGTTTAATTCATGTTAACGTATTAGGCTGTGCGATTTTTGCAGCAATTTCTGGATCTTCAGCAGCTACCGTTGCAACAGTTGGAAAAATGTCAATACCAGAACTTAGAAAAAGAAATTATCCTGAGAATCTTCTTTTGGGAACTTTAGCAGGATCTGGAACTTTAGGTCTTTTAATCCCACCATCTATTATTTTAATTATTTATGGAGTTACCGTCGAAGAATCTATTGCTAAACTTTTTATTGCAGGAGTTATTCCAGGAATTGTATTAGCTTTTTTGTTTATGATTTATGTTATTACTTGGTCCATTAAAAACAAAAAAATTATGCCAATAATAAGCGAAGATTTTTCTTTTTTAGAAAAAGTAAAGCAGTCCGGACAATTATTACCAGTTGTTCTTTTAATATTTTCAGTAATCGGATCTATTTACGCTGGCATTGCCACAGCTACCGAAGCTGCTTCTCTTGGAGTTCTAGGTGCATTGTTATTATCTTATTTTCAAAAAAGTTTAACAAAAGAATCTTTCAATAAGTCATTATTAGGAGCAACAAAAACATCTTGCATGATTGCTTTTATACTAGCTGGATCTTCTTTTTTAACTTTAGCAATGGCCTTTACAGGTCTTCCAAATAATTTGGCAGTCTTTATTCATACACTTCAATTATCTCCTTACATGTTGCTTTTAGTTTTAACCCTATTTTATATAATTCTTGGGATGTTTTTGGACGGAATATCTGCTGTAGTTTTAACGATGGCAATTATTGAACCTATGATACGACAAGCTGGATTTGATATGATTTGGTTTGGTATTTATCTAGTTATAGTTGTTGAAATGGCTCAGATTACTCCACCGGTTGGATTTAATTTATTTGTTCTTCAAGGGATGGCAAAAAAGGATATGGGATTTATTGCAAGAAGTGCATTTCCACTTTTTTTATTAATGATTTTAGCTGTAATTATCATTATTGCTTTTCCAGAACTAGCTCTCTGGTTGCCAGAAAAAATGATTCAGTCCCTTAACTAACTAAATAAATTTTTTTAATTGATCTAATGTTTTTAAATTCACGCCAGTTTCTAAAAGCCCATCTTTAATTTTCTTTGCAGTACTTACAGCACTTTTTCCATCGCCATGAACACATATTGAGTCAATTTCACATGGAATTTGTTTTCCGGAGAAACAATTTATTGCTTGGTTTTTTACCATTTTAACTACATGATTTTTTGCAACTTCAGGATCTGTAATTAATGCATTTGATTTTGATCTAGAAACTAGATTACAGTCATCTTCATAATTTCTATCAGCAAATATTTCAGCTGCTACTTTCATATGGAGTTTTTTTCCTGCTTTTTCCATTTCAGATCCTGTGGGAACTAAAAAAATTAAATCTTTGTTCGCTTCTAAAATTGATTTTGCAATAACATTAGCTAATTCAAAATTTTCGCAGGCCATATTGTTTAAAGCACCATGTGGTTTAACATGGGTCACTTTCATAGAATTTTTTTCTGCAACATCTGCTAAAATATTAATTTGATCAATAATTAACTTAGTAATATCTTTTGGAGGTAAATTTAATCTTTTTCTCCCAAAGTTTTCTGGATCTTTAAAGGAAGGATGGGCCCCAATACTTACTCCATTTTTTTTTGAAATTTCTACTGTTTTCTTCATTGTTGGCTCATCACCTGCATGATAACCGCAAGCTACGTTCGCTGAGTTGACTATACCCAACAATAAAGGGTCATTTTCTGTAGAGCAAAACTTTGAAGTTTCTCCAAGATCACAATTAATATTAATTTCCATATTTTAAACCATTATATAATATCTATTATAACAACATATGTTAAAAAAAATAAGTAATATCGGAGACTGCGGCATCACATGTGATTTTGGTGAAGAGGTTGATAAAAAAACTAATAAAGAAGTAATTAAGCTTTTTAATTTTATACAGGAGTCAGTAAGAGACAAAAAAATCAAAGGGATTTTAAACTATACACCCTCTTATAATAAGTTGATTATCAATTTTGATTTAGAGCAGTTAAAATCTGAAGAAGTAATAGAATTTATTAAAAGCAACGATTACTCAAAAACATTTTTTTCTGAGAAAAATAAGCTTGTAGAAATTCCAATATCTTATGATGAAGAATTTGCTTTAGACATAAAAAGATTAGAAGAAAAAACTAAATTAAATTTTGATGAAATAGTGAAAGAACATCTAAATACAGATTTTTTTGTTTATATGATTGGGTTTGTGCCAGGACAACCTTTTCTGGGAGATTTAAATAAAAATTTATACCATGATCGATTAGACACACCTCGAGTGAAAATTAACAAGGGGTCTGTCGGTATAGTAGAGAAATTTTGTACTATCTATACTTTTGAAAGTCCTGGAGGCTGGAATATTATTGGAAAAACTCCTTTAGATTTATTTAATGTAAAAAAAAAAGAATCAAGCATTCTTTTTCCAGGAGACTCAGTAAAATTTAAATCAGTAAATAAAAAAGATTTTTTAACTTTTAAAAATGAAAAACTACTTTAAAATATTAAGACCTGGTATTAACTCAACTTTTCAAGATCTAGGAAGGTTTGGTCTCCAGCATCTTGGAATAGTTCCAAGCGGATGTATGGATAGATCTTTATTTTTTCTAGCAAATAAATTAGTAGGCAACAAACCTTCCGAAGGTGCTTTAGAGTTTGCTTATCAAGGACCACTACTAGAACTTGTAGGAAATTCTGCTTTAGTAGCAGTATCAGGAAAAGTTAATTTTAATATAATTAATAAGGATGGTGAAGCGAAAAAAGGAATACCTTACGAAAGTTTTATTTTATCCAATGGAGATAAAATAGATATTCTTTCTACAATAGATTCTGTATATGGTTATTTTTCAATTTTTGGAGGTTTTAAATTAGAAAAAATAAAAGGGAGCATCTCTACACTAGTAAGAGCAAAAATTGGCTCTAATAATGGAGAGAAATTAAAATCAGATGAAAAAATATTTTTTAATAAAATTTCCCAAGATTTAAAAATAAATAGTTTTAAATTTGATTTTGTAAATTACCATACGATTAGAGTGATGAAAGGATTGCAATACGGTTATTTTTCAGAAAAAAGCCAAGGAGATTTTTTTTCAAAAGAATATAAAGTTACTAAACTAACTGATCGAATGGGAATGAGGCTTGAAGGCGAAAAGCTTGAAAATAAAGTAAGTAAAAATATAAAATCTGAAGGGATTACTAAAGGATCGATTCAGATACCTGGAGATGGCCAGCCTATAATTCTTTTGTCTGATCATCCTACAATAGGCGGATATCCAAAAATAGCCAATGTAATTACTGCTGATTATGATAAATTAGTTCAAAAAACTCCTGGTTCAAAAATAAAATTTAAACTAGTTGATCTAAGTGTGGCAGAAAGTGCATTTAAAGACTATATTAAAAGACTTAATTTCTTTTAAATGCAATTTATTTACAAAGTACCAGGTTATATACTTATATTATTAGGTGGTTTTTGCTTAAGCTGGGGAGGTTTTATTGTAAGATCATTTGAAACTTCGAATGCATGGGAAATTTTACTATTAAGAACCTTTTTCTTTTTTCTATGGATTTCTACCTTCTTGTTTCTAATCTATAAAAAAGACGCCGTTAAAACTATAAAAAGGTCTGGACTTCCAGCTTTATTAGGTGGTTTTGTAATGTCTTTTAGTTTTATTGCTTTTGTTTTTGCTATGATGAATACATCGGTAGCTAATGTTGTTTTCATAATAAGTACTCAGACAATGTTTTTAGCAATATTTGGTTATTTTTATCTTAAAGAAAAAGTTTCTTTAATAGGTTTCATTTCAATCGTTTTGGCTATGTCTGGTATTACGGTAATGATTGGAGATTCAATATCTTCGGGTACTTTATTTGGAAACATTGTTGCGTTGACTATACCGATTAGTTTTTCAATATTAGTAATGATAATTAGAAAACATTCTAGTTTAGATCTGGTACCAGCTATTTGGTACGCTTCTGTTTTTAGTTTTATTTATGCAATTGTAATGGTTGAGTCTTTTAATTTTACAAACCATGATATTTTTATGGGATTTTTATTGGGAGTGCCTCAACTGGGTTTTGGTTTTATTTGTATTACAATTGGTTCAAAGACAACTCGCTCAGTAACAGTTGGTTTGTTAATGCTAACAGAAACCATTTTTGCACCTATTTGGGTGTGGCTATTTTTAAATGAAATTCCACCTTTAAGTGTTTTTATTGGGGGAATTATTATTATTCTTGCAATAATTGTTAAAAGTTTAGATAGAAACAAGTCAATAGCGGCTTAATTAAATTTGACTTTTTGCTTCATTTGGAGGAGAATCCCAATGTAACGGGAGAGACTACTTAAATGTAGCGCCGAAGGAGCAACTACCCTAGAAACTCTCAGGCAAAAGGACCGTTGCTGTAATAACTCTGGAAAGTAGGCATTAGCCTCACCGAAGGATTAAATCTCTCAGGTACATGGACAGATAGGGATTGGTTAAGAGTTATTATGGAAGTGCAAAAAACAGCTTTATACAAAATTCACAAAAACCTAGGCGCTAAATTTGCCCCTTTTGCTGGTTATGAAATGCCAATTCAATATTCCGATGGAATAGTTAAAGAACATATTTCAACAAGAACTTATGCCGGGTTTTTTGATGTATCACACATGGGGCAGTTTTATATAGAAGGTGGATCCTCACTCGACGAAGCTTTAGAAAAAATAATTCCAGCAGATTTAAAAAATTTGAATATTAATCAATCAAAATATTCTTTTTTATTAAATTTAGAAGGTGGAATAATAGACGATCTTATTATTACTAGAAGAAAAAATGGATTTTATATTGTATTAAATGCAGCTTGCAAAGATAATGATATTAAACATATCTCTAAGAACCTAAGTAAAAATCATAAATTCTATCTATGCTCTAAAACCTCACTTATAGCTGTGCAAGGCCCAAAATCTTCAGAAATTTTAGAAAAAAACATCAGAGGAATTAGCAATCTTAAATTCATGTATGGTAATTTTTTTGAATTTGAAGGTGAAAAATTGTACGCAACACGTTCTGGATATACTGGAGAAGATGGTTTTGAAATATCAGTACCAAACAATAAAGTGGAAAATTTTATTAAATATTTAATTGAGAACAAAGTTAAACCAGTTGGTTTGGGAGCAAGAGATACATTAAGATTAGAGGCTGGACTATGTCTCTACGGACACGACCTTAACGAAAAAATAAACCCAATTGAAGCTAATTTAAAATGGGCGATAGCAAAAACAAGAAGAGAAAAGGGAGGTTTCAATGGATGGGAGAAAATAAAAGAAAATCTTGATCAAGGTACTTCGAGAATTAGAGTTGGAATATTGCCAGAAGGAAAAATAATAGCGAGAGAAGGAACAAAAATTTTCTCTACTAATGATAAAGAGATTGGAAAAATAACTAGCGGTACTTTCGGCCCAAGTGTAAATGCTCCAGTTGCAATGGGATATATAGATCGAAAGTTTTCTGAAATTGGAGCGAATATAAAAATAGAAGTTAGAGGTAAAAAACATAATGCACAAATCTCTAAACTTCCTTTTTATAAGAAAAGTTACGTAAAATAAGAAAGGAAAATTATGAGTGAAAAAAAATATTCAAAAAAACATGAGTGGGTAGAATTAAACGGTGATACAGCAACAGTTGGAATCACTAAACATGCCACAGAAATGTTAGGAGATATAGTTTTTGTTGAAGTTCCAGAAAATGGAAAGTCAGTTGAAAAAGACGGTCAGGCTGCCATTGTAGAGTCAACTAAAGCAGCGAGCGATGTGAATTCGCCAATGACTGGAGATGTCATTGAAGGAAACAAATCTATCGTTGACGATCCTTCAAGTGTTAACTCTGATCCAGAAAAAGACGGTTGGTTCTTTAAGATTAAAATTAAAGATAAATCGGAATTTGATTCTTTAATGAATAAATCAGATTATGAAAAATTTATAAAAGATAATCCTAATTAATATGATTGATGATACTTCACAAGAATTTATAAATAGGCACATTGGTCCTTCAAATAAAGATCAAGAAAAAATATTAGACTATATTGGCAGTAAGTCTCTTGATCAGCTAATACAAAATACAGTTCCTAAAAATATTTTACTTAATGATGAATTAAAAATAGGCAACTCGCTTTCAGAAAGTGAAGCTTTGAAAAAACTCAAAGTTATCTCCCAAAAAAATGAGACTTTTAGAAATTTTATTGGCATGGGATATTACAATTGCTTTACTCCAAATGTTGTTTTGAGAAATATTTTAGAAAATCCAGGTTGGTACACATCTTACACCCCTTACCAGCCAGAAGTAGCTCAAGGAAGATTGGAAATGCTCTTGAATTTTCAACAATTAGTAATTGATTTTACAGGAATGGATATTGCTAATGCTTCACTATTGGATGAGGCTACTGCAGCAGCAGAAGCCGTTGGTCTTGCACAAAGAGTTTCTAAAAATAATTCAAAAAAAGTTTATGTGTCAGAAACTTGTAATCCTCAAGTTATTGACTTAATTAAGACTAGAATTGAACCTTTCGGTTTAGAACTTTTAGTAGGCAATCAAAAAGACTTTATAAAAAATTTAAATGGTGAGTTGATATGTGGAGTCATAGCTTATCCTGATACTTTGGGTGAAATAGTAGATCCAAGCGAGTCCATAAGTTTAATACGTAAAAAAGGGGGAAAAGCAATTGTTGTTTGTGATCTTCTTTCTTTAGCAAAATTAAAAACACCAGCTGAACTGGGAGCTGATATCGCAGTGGGCAACGCGCAAAGATTTGGAGTCCCAATGGGATACGGCGGACCACATGCAGCTTTTTTTGCCACAAAAGAAGAATTTAAAAGGTCGATGCCAGGAAGAATTATTGGAGTATCCGTAGACAAGTTTGGAAAAAAAGCATACAGGTTGTCTCTTCAAACACGCGAACAACACATCAGAAGAGATAAAGCAACCAGCAATATCTGTACAGCTCAAGCTCTTTTAGCAATAGTATCGGCAGCATATGCAATTTATCATGGACCTAATGGAATTTTAGATATTGCAAATAGGACGTCCAAGTTAGCCAAGCTGTTTGCAGATAACATTAAAGATTCAGGTTTCGAACTTCATACTAATAACTTTTTTGACACTGTAACAATTAAAACAAATAGCAAAACTAACGAAATTTATAAAAAAGCTATTTCTGAAAAGGTTAATTTAAGAAAAGTAAATGATAAAACTTTATCTGTAGCATTTGATGAGGCTAAAAGACTTGACCATCTGAATTTGCTTTTTAAGATATTTGGAATAGATAAGGATGTAACAAAAACAATTGATGTTGCTCTTGATAATTTGCCGAAAAATTTATTAAGAACATCCAAATATTTAACTCATCCAGTTTTTAACAAATATCATTCAGAAACTGAAATGATGAGATATTTAAAAAGACTCGAAGATAGTGACATTGCATTAAATAGATCAATGATTGCATTAGGCTCATGTACTATGAAGTTAAATTCTACAGCAGAAATGATACCTATTTCTTGGAAAGAATTTTCTCTTCCTCATCCATTTGTTCCTGTAGATCAAATGAAGGGATATAGAATTTTATTCAATGACTTGATAGAAGACCTAAAAGAGATAACTGGATTTGATGCGGTATCTTTGCAGCCTAATTCTGGTGCTCAAGGAGAGTACGCAGGCTTAATGACAATAAGAGCGTTTCACAAAAGTAACAAACAGACTAACAGAAATATTTGTTTAATTCCTAGTTCTGCTCACGGGACTAATCCGGCTAGCGCTCAGATGTCTGGTATGAAAGTAGTTGTAGTGAATTGTGATGAAAAAGGAAATATTGACTTAGATGACTTACAAAATAAATCTGAAAAATATTCTAAAGATTTAGCAGCTTTAATGGTGACTTATCCATCAACTCATGGAGTATTTGAAGAAAAAATAACTGAAATTTGTGAAATCGTACATTCTAAGGGCGGTCAAGTTTATATGGATGGTGCAAATTTAAATGCTTTGGTAGGAATTGCAAAACCAGGAAAATTTGGACCTGATGTATGCCATATTAATTTACACAAAACTTTTTGCATCCCTCACGGAGGAGGAGGCCCAGGTATGGGACCAATTGCTTGCGCAAAACATCTTGAAGACTTTCTACCAACACATCAACATCTCAAAGATTTAAACCCAGATAAGGGAATGGGTTCTGTTTCTGCTGCGCCATGGGGAAGCGCGAGTATTTTAGTTATATCTTGGATGTATATAAAAATGATGGGATCAAAAGGGTTGAAAGCTGCATCAAGAATATCAATCTTGAATGCCAATTATATTTCAAAAAAATTATCAGAGAAATATAAAATTTTATACACAGGAAAAAATGGTAACGTGGCACACGAATGTATTATTGATATAAGACCTATTAAAGAAAAGTCTGGCATAACAGAAGAAGATATCGCAAAAAGATTAATTGATTATGGTTATCACGCTCCTACAATGTCATGGCCAGTTTCTGGGACCATTATGATAGAACCTACAGAAAGTGAAAATTTAGAGGAAATAGATAGATTTTGTAATGCCTTATTGAGTATAAAAGATGAAATAGATAAAATTGATTCTGGAAAATTTCAAAAAAAAGATAATCCTGTAATAAATGCACCACACACTTATTTAGAATTATCATCTGATGAATGGAAACATTCATACTCAAGAAAAGAAGCAGCTTTTCCAAAAGAATATTTAAAAGAATATAAGTACTGGGCACCAGTTGCCAGAGTGGACAATGTTTATGGTGATAGAAATCTTGTATGTTCATGTCCTTCAATGGAAGAATATAAAGATGCTGCTGCTTAAATAATGAAAATTGCAGTTATTGGATCAGGAATTTCAGGCTTATCTGCAGCTTATTACCTATCAAAGAAATTTAAAGTAGATTTGTTCGAACAAGAAGATTATTTTGGAGGTCATTCTTGTACCTATGATATTAAAAAAGAAAAAAAAACTATTCCAGTAGACTTAGGTTTTATTGTATTTAATGAATTAACTTATCCTAATTTAGTTAATTTTTTTAAGGAGTTAGAAGTTCCTTTTGAAAAAAGTGACATGTCATTTTCTGTTTCTATACAAGGAAGCAATATAGAGTATGGTGGTCGAGGGCTTAAAGCTCTTTTTGCAAATAAATCAAATATATTTAATTTTAATTTTCTAAAAATGATAGCAGAAATTATCTCATTTTATAAAAGTGCTCCTTCTTTAATTAAAAATAATTTAGACGGAGAAACACTTGGTAGTTATTTAGATAAATCAAATTTTTCAAAATATCTTGTTGAATATCACATTATTCCTATGGTAGCAGCAATATGGTCTATGCCTTTTTCTAAGGCTAAAGATATGCCTCTAAAACTTTTTTTAAATTTTTTTATTAATCATGGTTTATTTAAACTCATGAATAGACCTCAATGGTACACAGTTACTGGTAGAAGCAGAACTTATGTAAAAAAAGTCTTGGAAAAAATAAGTGGAGAAATTTTTAAAAATTATAAAGTAAATAGTATTAATCGAAATGAAAATAATGTGAGGATAAAAATTGGGGATGATTATTTAGATTATGATCACGTAGTTCTAGCTTCACATGCTGATCAAAGTTTAAAAATGTTAGATCAACCAACTGAAGAAGAACAAAGGGTTTTAAGTAAATTTGAATATGTGTCTAACAAAGCAATTTTACATTCAGATGAAAGTTTTATGCCAAAAAATAAATTAGCTTGGTCTAGCTGGAACTCTATATCTAATGATAGTCAGACATGTGTAACTTACTGGTTAAACAATTTGCAAAATTTAAAATGCGACCAAAATTTTTTCTTAACTCTGAACCCTATTAGTGAAATAAAAAAAAAAAATATAGTTAAAAATATAAATTTTACTCATCCTTATTTTAATTCAGAAACATTAAAATATCAAAAATCTTTACTTTCGCTTCAAGGAAAAAAAAGAACCTGGTATTGTGGGAGTTATTTTAGCTATGGATTTCATGAAGATGGAATAAAATCAGCTATAAATTTAATAGAAAATTTTAAAATTTAATGAACTCATGTATTTACAATGGAGTTGTAACACATACAAGGTTTAAGCCAGTTAAGCATTTTTTAAAATATAAAACTTTTTCTTTTTATATAGACTTAGATGAATTAAAAAAATTAGATAATAATAATCCAATTTTTTCTTACAATAGATTTAACATTTTTAGTTTTTACGATAAAGATCATGGTGATAGAGATGGAAAACCTCTAAAAGTTTGGGTATTAGATAATTTAAAAAAATTTAATATCAATGAAAATATTAACAAAATCAAATTACTTTGCTATCCAAGAATTTTTGGTTACGTTTTTAATCCGCTAAGTGTTTTTTATTGTTATGAAGACAATTTATTAAAAGCAGTTTTTTATGAGGTTAAAAATACTTTTAACGAACAGCATACATATATTTTTAAAGTTAAAGACAATAAGATAGAACAAAAATGTAAAAAAAAATTTTACGTTTCTCCATTTATGAATATGGATACTTATTACAATTTTAGATTATTGAATCCCAATGAAAAATTGTCTGTTTCAATTAAACAAACTGATAAAGAGGATGTCGTATTAACGGCAGTTCAAACAGGCATAAGAAAAGAATTTACTTTTAAGCAATTAATTATAAATTTTTTCAGATATCCACTAATGTCTATTAAGATAATAAGTGCGATACATTTTGAAGCATTACTATTGTGGAAAAAAGGAGCAATATATAGGAAAAGAGATAAAAAAATTAAAAACAATTTAAGTTACGAAAAATATTGATGAGTCTATTTAAAATTTCAGAAAAATTTGTTCTCAATAAATTAAGATTCATTAAAAAGGGTAATCTAAAACTAGTAAATTATGATGGCCAAGTTTATCATTTTGGAGATCTAAAAGAATCTTTTAATGCAGACATTAAAATAATTAATCCTAATTTTTATTTAAACATTGTTTTAGGAGGAAGTTCTGCTTTAGGAGAGGCCTATATGAAAAAAGATTTTTATTCAAATAATTTAACAAATTTGATAGAGCTTACAGCAAAAAATATTAAACTTATTCATTCATTTTCTGGAAGTATAAGATTACAAACGATAAAAAATATTTTAAAAAGAATTTTTGCATCGAATACAAAAACTAATAGTTTAAAATATATTTCAAAACATTATGATCTTGGAAATGAGTTTTTTTCTAATTGGTTGGATAAAACTCTAACTTATTCAAGTGCGATATACGAAAATGATAATGATGATTTAGAAACTGCTCAGAAAAATAAGTATCAAAAGTTAATTGATTTACTTCACATTAAAGATGGAAATAAAATTTTAGAAATAGGATGTGGCTGGGGTGGATTTTCAGAATATTTAGCAAAAAGACGAGATGTCATGATTGACTGTATTACAATTTCTAAAAAACAATATGAATATACAAAAAAAAGAATATTTAAAAATAATTTAAATAATAAAGTCAATGTGATGTTTTTAGACTACAGAGACATAAAAGATAGATATGACAATATAGCATCAATAGAAATGATAGAAGCTGTAGGAGAAAAATATCTAGATCAATATTTTAGGACAATCAAAAATTCTCTTAAATGTAATGGACATGCAGCTATTCAAGGGATTACAATAAATGATAATTTATTCGATCGTTACAGGGTTGAAGAAGATTTTATTCAGAAATATATTTTCCCAGGTGGTTTTTTGCCTTCCGTAGATTATATTAAAAAATTAGCTAAAAAGAATCAATTAGGATTAGAAAAAATTAACTCTTATTCAGATGATTATGCAAAAACTCTTTTAACATGGAAAAATAATTTTTTTAAAACATGGGACAATATTTCACCTCTAGGTTTTGATGAATATTTTAAAAGAATGTGGGAATTTTATTTATGTTATTGTGAAGCTGGATTTAAAGCTAAAAATATAGACTTGATTCAATTTTCTATGTCTAATAGACAACCGACATGAAAAAAGCATTTTTTTTAATATTAATTTTTTTTTTAACTGGATGCTCAAGCAGTATGAAACCAACAGATTTTAAAGATCAAAAGCCAAGACTGATTATTGAGGATTATTTATCAGGTAATGTTAAGGCCTGGGGTATTCTTCAAAATCGTTCGGGTAAAGTCACAAGACAATTTTCTGCAAATTTAGACGGTAAGTGGGATGGAGAACAATTAATTCTTGATGAAAAATTTAATTGGTCAGATGGTGAAGTTCAAACCAGACAATGGAAGATTAACAAAATAGATGAACATAATTATGAAGGAACTGCAGGAGATGTAGTAGGAACTGCAAAAGGATTTTCTTATGGGCCAGCATTTAAATTTGAATATGTTTTGTTAGTACCCGTAAAAGGTAAAGAAATTAAAATTACTTTTGATGATTGGATTTTTAAACAAGATGAAAGAGTTGCTATTAACAGGGCGACTATGACAAAGTTTGGAATTAAAGTTGCTGAACTTACTGTGATGTTCGTTAAAGATTAACGTTTATATAACTTATATATTAAAAATAAATAAATTTTATAAGGCAATATTCTCAAAAATTTTAAAATTAATGTTAATTGTTTAGGAAAGTGAATTTCAAAAGAACTAGATTTAGTAAGACCATTATATATTTTTTCAGCAGCAAATTCTACTGATCTTAAAAATGGCATAGGGAAATCATTTTTGTCAGTTAAAGGTGTTTTAATAAATCCAGGAGATATTACTGAAATTCTAACATTATATTTTTTAAAATCAAAAAAGATACTTTCTGCAAAATTATTTAAAGCAGCTTTCGAAGGTCCATAACCACTTGAATTAGGCAATCCCCTATACCCAGCAATTGAGGAAACTATTGAAATATGGCCGTTTCTTTTATCTTTAAAATATTTCTCTACTGCTTTAACGCAATTTAAAACACCAAAATAATTTACATCCATAACAAATCTATTCTGTTTAAGATCTATCTCTTTTTCTTTTTTTGGATCATAGGTGCCACTACAAAAAATACAAAGATCAATTGTATTAAAATCTAATAAGATTTTCTTAAATATATTTTTGCAATTATCTTCATTTACAACATCTAAGGGGTAAGATGTAATGTTTTGATTCTTTGCTAAATTGTCCAGAATTTCTTTTCTTCTAGCAGATATAGCAACTTGCCATCCTTCTTTAGCAAATTTCTCTGCTGTTGATCTGCCAATACCGCTACTAGCTCCAGTAATCCAGACTTTTTTCTGATTTTCTAGCATAAATTAGTTATATCTTATTATATGACTAAAAATAAATATTTATCTTTAGGATTAATACTTTTAGTTACTTTTTTAGCTTCTGGTATTGGAAGTTTTGTCACTTCTTCTTTTAAAGAACCATGGTACTCAGAAATTCTTTTACCAAGTTTTAATCCCCCAAGCTGGGTTTTTGGACCAGTTTGGACTACTTTGTACATATTTATGTCGATAGCGGCTTGGTTAGTTTGGCAACAAATATCAGATAAAAAAATTATACAGATTTACTTTGTTCACTTATTTTTTAACAGCATATGGAGTGTTATATTTTTTGGTTTTCATCAAATCTTTTTTGCTTTAATTGATCTGGGGATAATATTGGTTTTTATAATTTGGTTAATGAGAATTTATTACCAGGTCAATAAAATTAGTTTTTTACTAATGATACCTTATTTGTTATGGTCATCTTATGCTTTAATCCTTAATGGAGCTATCTTTTACTTAAATTAGTTATGGATGATGTAGTTATAATTGGCGGTGGAATAATAGGTGCTGCTACAGCTTATTTTTTATCAAAAGAGGGAAGAAAAGTTAAAGTTATAGAAAAAGATCCAACTTATAAGACTGCATCTTTTCCATTATCTCTTGGTGGTTTTAGAAGACAGTTTTTTCAAAAGGAGAACATTTTATTAGGAAAATTTGCAAGAGAGTTTATTTTTAAAATTCCAGAGTTATTAAAAACAGAAAAAAATCCTAACCCAACAGCTAGTGTAGTGCCAAATGGTTATTTATTTTTATTTGGATCTAAACATGCTGAAGAACAATATGAGGCTTTAAAGAATCATGAAAAATGTGAAGCAGGAACAAAAAACAC
>Ga0310344_10000892_pt1 | contig 23187 bp, 25 predicted proteins | sample HC15DNA20200_MG_FD_203801 | JGI IMG/M metagenome (GOLD analysis project Ga0310344, IMG submission 203801) | Marine microbial communities from station ALOHA, North Pacific Subtropical Gyre - HC15-DNA-20-200_MG | ecosystem: Environmental > Aquatic > Marine > Oceanic | place: Pacific Ocean: North...
CTCCCGAAAACAATAAAGGAACACCGTCATCGCGCCAATATCAAGACCGTGGGCTCCTAGCCACATCAGATGATTAAGAATCCGAGTAATTTCATCGAACATGACCCGAACGTATTGCGCGCGCAACGGTGGCGCGACGCCGAGCAGTTTTTCTATCGCTAGCACGTACGCATGTTCGTTACACATCATCGATACGTAGTCGAGCCGATCCATATAGCCAATGCTTTGATTGAACGGTTTATGCTCGGCCAGCTTCTCCGTACCGCGATGCAGGAGCCCGATGTGCGGATCCGCTCGTTCGATCACTTCACCATCCATTTCGAGCACTAACCGCAATACCCCGTGCGCAGCCGGGTGTTGCGGGCCAAAATTCATGGTCATATTGCGAATTTCAGGCATCGGTTCCAGTACCATCTGCAGTTTTAACGACTTGCATATCCTCACGGGTCACTTTCGGTACGAGCACCCGGTTCTCTACCGAAACCGGCTGGTAAATCACTCGGTTCTTATCCAGGTCGTACCGGACTTCTACATGACCTTCTAGCGGGAAATCCTTTCGGAAAGGATGACCAATAAACCCATAGTCGGTCAAAATTCTGCGCAGATCTGGATGTGAATTGAATAAGATTCCAAAAAGGTCGAACGCTTCTCGTTCATACCAATCTGCGGAGGGCCAAACATCAACAACGGAGTCAATACGAGGTGCATCATCGTCTAAATAGGCTTTTAATCTAAGTCTGGAATTATGCCGTATCGATAACAGCTGGTAGACGACGGCAAATCTTGCAGGGATATCTTTTGGAAGCGCTGGTTCTGTCCGGCGGACACCGCGGCTAAATCCGGAGTCGGTAGCGGAGTGTGTCTGCCAGTCCGCGTGCCCGTAAGATAGGTAGTCGATCCCAGAAAGATCTGAAAGTTGACTAAATTGGAGTTTTTCATCATCGCGAAGGCGCACCCCAACCGTCACTATATCCTCAGCACGAACCACAGCTGTCAATTCGCCGCGATCAACGGCTTGAGAGATGATCGCGTCTCCAAACCGCTCTGAAATTATCGCGGCAATATTTTCGACCTTTTGGCCCTTCATTAGATAGCGTCGTTCTTTTAACGATTAATTGTATGGCTTCGCTTGATCTTTTTCTGTAGTTGCAAGATGCCAAACAACAGTGCCTCAGCAGTTGGGGGGCACCCAGGAACATAAATATCAACCGGGATTATACGATCGCACCCTCGCGTAACAGCGTAAGAATAATGGTAATATCCACCGCCGTTCGCACAAGAGCCCATTGAAATTACCCACTTTGGCTCAGCCATCTGGTCATACACCTTACGTAGCGCGGGTGCCATCTTGTTGACCAGGGTACCTGCAACAATCATAACGTCCGATTGGCGCGGGCTTGGTCGGAAAACCACACCAAATCTGTCAAGATCATACCGCGAGGCGCCCGCGTGCATCATCTCAACCGCGCAACAGGCCAGACCAAACGTCATCGGCCACATCGAGCCGGTCCGTGCCCAATTGATTACTGTGTCAACCGTCGTAGTGACGAACCCTTGCTCGGCCATAGGTCCTACTCCCATTCGAGGGCTCCCTTTTTCCACTCATAGATAAAACCCACCACCAATAACCCGAGAAACAGAATCATTGCGGTATACCCAAAAAAGCCAATTTGATCCAATACCACCGCCCACGGAAACAAAAATGCAATTTCTAAATCAAAAATAATGAAGAGTATCGCGATTAAATAATAGCGTACGTCGAATTTCATGCGGGCGTCTTCGAATGCCTCAAAGCCACACTCGTAAGGCGAGGATTTCTCGGTCGTGGGTTGGCGAATATTAAGCACCGTCCCGACACCATAACTTGCAACTAATGAAGCGGCCCCGATTGCTATCGCGACGAATACAAAAACTAAGATCGGGAGATATAACTCTAGCAATGTGATATTTCCTTTTAGCGCCGATGTCTAACTCGACTTTTGGGATCCATTGTACCTTTTAACTCCGCAATGTCCGCCTAAGATCATACTTGGTGTTCGCATATATTATCTTCCCGATGGTGCCGATGGCCGGAGTCGAACCGGCACGCCTTGCGGCACTGCCCCCTCAAGACAGCGTGTCTACCAATTCCACCACATCGGCTATTTAGAATCGCATCGGTCGTTGCGAATAGTACGTCACGGGACGGACTCGTATGATACGCAATACGAGGTTTCCCTGCCAGGCTTACTCCGGAATCATCGGCAGATCATCAGTTACCGTCCCGGCCGGCAATCCAGGCAAATCAATATTCGGGGCGTCAACCACTGGTGCCGAAACCTCTGTCTGCTCAAGGATACTCTTTGGCGTGATAGTTTGACCGGAAAGGTAGGCTAGGAAAAAGCTATTAGCAAAAAACACTAAAGCCAGCACCCCCGTGGTCCTTGTCAAAAACGACGCCGATCCGCGAGATCCAAATACAGTCGAGGACGCGCCACTACCAAATGCTGCACCGGCGGTAGCACCCGCGCCCTGTTGCAACAGTATGATCGCGATAAGTGCGAGACCTAAAGAAATATGAAGTACCAAGAGTATTGTTTGCATCTGAAATCTCCGTGTGGCCTCCGTCGGTGCGCCTTAGCTAGGTTGAGTAGATCCACAAATGAGTAAAAAGTCATCGGCTTTAAGCGATGCCCCACCGATCAGACCCCCATCTATATCGGTCATTCGAAAAAGATTTGCGGCATTATCAGGCTTCACGCTACCGCCGTACAGTATACGTATAGTATCGGAGGTGCTCTGATCGACGGATGCTATCGATGAGCGAATGAAACTATGGACCTCTTGGGCCTGTTTTGGTGTCGCGGTCTCACCGGTGCCTATAGCCCACACCGGTTCGTAGGCAATAACCGATTGTCGCAAAACGTCGACGCCAGGGGGCTCCATAAATGGCCGTAATTGTTCCCCAACGACAGCCCTAGTCGTCCCATTTTTTCGATCTTCCAACACTTCACCGACGCAAATTATCGGTGTCATCCCAGCAGCCAACGCCATTGCAGCTTTTGCCGCAACCATATCATTCGTTTCGTCAAATATGTGTCGGCGCTCTGAATGCCCGACGATCACGAATTTACATCCGACTTCTACCAGCGTTGAGGCGGCTGTTTCACCCGTATAGGCTCCCTCAGAAAACTCGGAAACTGTTTGGGCGCCGAGCGCCACTTCGCTGCCACCGATCTCACTACCTACTACGCCGAGCAATACATGCGGTGGACAAATTGCAATGTCTATGCTTTTGAAGTTACAGCCAGCGTCAGCAACCGTCTTTGCGAGGTCGATCGCGAACGCGATTGAACCGTGCATTTTCCAATTACCGACAACTAGCATGCGACGACGCATATCCCAAACACTCCTTGATTCGAAGCTGCAAAACCGGCATCAAAGCTTAGCTGGCGTGACGGCCGATATCAATGCACAGATGACAGCCTGAACGGGCCGGGCTTCAACTCCGAGTTGGCTTGATCACAGCATCGTGTCTTTCACTGGTAGTATCAATTGCGAGCAATTACAGATCTGCATTTATTTTCTTATACGCGACCATGCTGCCTTCTAGCTTGCACCAACATCTTTAAAGTTGACCAACCGATAGAGGTCATCCAACATTATGCCGTTGACTTCAAAATGGTCACCAGCTCTCAGATCCCGAGGTAGCATGACGTTGCCGAATCGAGATCTGATCAGACGGCTAACCTGCAATCTTTGTGATTCCCACATTCGCCGGACCTCACGATTGCGTCCTTGACGAATTACGCAATAATACCAGCGGTTCGCGCCAAGACCATTACCTCGCACGATATCGTCGAATGCGCAGATTTCACCGTCCACCTCCACCCCTGCTCCCAGTCGCGCCAATGTCCTGGTCCCAACCTCCCCAAAAATACGGGCTGCATACTCACGATCAATTTGAAATCGCGGATGCATCAGCCGATGGGCGAGATCACCATTGTTGGTAAACAGCAGTAGACCACTTGTGTTGATATCCAGCCGTCCAATACCGATCCAGCGAACACCATCTCTCGTCGGCAGCAACGCGTCCACTGTCGGCCGCCCTTCGGGATCGTTCGCCGTGCAAATCACCCCCACTGGCTTATTCAACGCAATAACTCGGGTTCGCACACTTCTCTTAGGAAGTCGGACGGCCTTACCGTCAAGCGCTACGCGATCACTATTGACGACCAGAGTACCAAGCTTAACCGGATGTCCATTAACCGATACTCTTCCTGCAGCAATCCATTTTTCAATTTCACGTCGTGATCCATAACCAGCTTGAGCGAGCACTTTCTGCAGCCGCTCACCACCTATCCGCTTAGTCTTCATCGCTTATCACTTAGGCTCGCCAAGTAAAAGCCTTGCGGAAATGTCCACGTTGCAGATCAACCGTCCCCCAGCGCCGGAATGGTTGATCTATCACGACTCATTTCATCGCTTGGATCGGCAGCGCTCCCAACATCGTGGTTCGCTTGATCGTTCTCTTGCTCTGGCTCCACAACCGTCGTCGCCTTGGTAAGTGAATCAGCGTCATTGTGAGTATCAGCAAATAAGTCGGTATTGAGACCATCGATGTCCGTTAATTCTGCAAGGCTGGGTAACTCGGACAGCGAGTGTAAATTAAAATAATCGAGAAATTGTTTGGTCGTCGCATAGATGGCAGGCTTCCCAGGTACGTCGCGATGACCGACAACCCGCGCCCATTCACGTTCGATTAACGTGCGCACAATATTCGTGCTAACCGCGACGCCACGGATCTTTTCGATTTCACCCCGCGTTATGGGTTGACGATAGGCAATAATTGCCAAGGTTTCTAGCAATGCCCTCGAATAACGCGGGCGCTTTTCGTCCCAGAGTCGACTGATCCAACTCGCTACTTCCTTCCGAGCCTGAAAACGATAACCACTGCCCACATGTACCAATTCAATACCACTGTGACAGTAATCGTTTTCAAGTTCTTCTAGCACGGTACGTAATTTTTCACGGGTAGGCGCCTGTTTACCGTCGTCGCTAAACAATTGATACAAACGATCAAAGCTGACTGGAGACGCAGCAACCATCAGCGCTGCCTCCAAAATTTGTTTTATCTTTTCGGTTTGCATCGTTTTCGTCACTCAACTCACGTCAGGCAACGCGCTTGACATAGATAGGGCCACAATCATCGTTTTGCACCATCTCGATGAAAGATTCTTTCAGCAATTCCAGTATCGCAATCAGTGTTACGACGACCCCAGCTCTACCTTCGGCCGGCGTGAATAAATTATGAAATGGAGTAAACGCGCTTGCACGAGCGAGCTCCATGACCATAGCCATGCGCTCACGAACCGACAGAGTCTCACGCTGCACGTGATGCTCTGCAAACATCTCCGCGCGCCCTAAGACATCACGAAAGGCGTCCAGCAAAGAATCTAATGACACCTCTGGTGGATTTTGCTCGATTCCATCTGGCTCGAACGTCACCACGACATGGTGCAATTCACGTTCCAACCTAGGTAGTCCATCTAGATCGTCTGCTGCCTTCTTGTAGCGTTCGTACTCTTGTAACCGACGCACGAGTTCCACCCTTGGATCGTCTTCCTCCTGCTCGTCCAGCGGAACTCTGGGAAGCAGCATACGCGATTTAATTTCTGCTAGTAAGGCCGCCATCACCAAATACTCAGCCGCAAGCTCGAGTTTCAGTTCTTCCATTAAATCGATGTACGACATGTATTGTGTGGTGATATGAGCAATCGGAATATCGAGAATATTTAGATTTTGGCGCCTAATCAGGTATAGCAGCAGGTCAAGCGGCCCCTCGAAGGCTTCTAAAAAAACTTCTAGCGCTTCGGGCGGGATATAAAGATCCTTGGGAGGTTCATTAATAGGCGTTCCTTGAACGACAGCAAACGGCATTTCATTTTGCAACGGCCGCTGCGCTTGGTGTAATAAATCTGCCGGGCCAGACATTATCAGCTCAACGATAGTGCAGATTCATAGCTTGCCGCACTTCTTCCAATGTGTCGCGCGCAGCATCCCGCGCAACCTCGCAGCCTTCGTCGATTATCGCCTGCACGGCCTGGGGATCAGATAGATATTCTTGACTTCGTTCACGGATTGGCACCTGCTCTTTCAGAATGGAATCGATAACTGGCTGCTTACACTCGAGACAACCAATCGAGGCACTGCGGCAGCCTTCCTGTACCCAAGTTTTCACATCCTGATCCGAATAGACTTCGTGGAAATTCCACACCGGACAGCTCGCTGGATCCCCGGCATCGGACCTGCGCACCCGTGCCGGATCAGTTGGCATCGTGCGCAGTTTCTGCTCAACAGATTCGGGCTGTTCACGCAGACCGATCGTGTTGCTGTACGACTTAGACATCTTATCGCCATCTAGACCGGGCATTTTTGATTCAGTAGCTAGTAAGGCTTGCGGTTCCGGAAGGATTTCCTTACCGCCACCATCAAGGTAACCCAATAATCGCTCACGGTCCCCTAGTGAGATGTTTTGTTGTGACTCAAGAAAAGCGCGTCCTTTTTCCAATGCTTCGGTATCACCATCTTCCTGGTAACTGCGCCGAATCTCAAAATATAGCCTAGCGTTCCGCTTACCCATCTTTTTTGCCGCCGTTTCAGCCTTCTTCTCAAAACCAGGTTCACGGCCGTACAGGTAATTAAAACGACGCGCGACTTCACGGGCCATTTCTATATGGGCCACCTGATCCTCGCCAACGGGTACAAAACCTGCTCTGTAGACTAGGATATCCGCCGCCTGCAGCAATGGATAACCTAGGAAACCATACGTGGCTAGATCTTTTTCCTTAAGTTTCTCCTGTTGATCTTTGAAACTTGGCACACGCTCTAACCAACTAATTGGCGTTAACATCGAAAGCAGAAGATGCAATTCGGCATGCTCAGGAACTCGGGATTGAACAAAAATTGTCGCTGTGCCAGGGTTAATCCCGACAGATAACCAATCGACAACTATGTCGAATACGTGGGCGTTCAGGCTGGATGTATCTTCGTACCCTGTTGTGAGCGCATGCCAGTCAGCAATAAAGAAGAAACACTCGTATTCGTGTTGCAGTGATATCCAATTCTTAAGCACGCCATGATAATGTCCTAGGTGCAGTTGCCCTGTCGGGCGCATACCGGAGAGCACTCGTTTCGTAGCCGCCACACTCAAGTCTTTGCGCTCGATCGAAGTTTGTTTGAAGGTCGCCCAATATTAACGTCGGGCCACACACCTGCAGGTTGACGGGGCCGGACAGCACCACGTATTACTGCAGCAGCAGCCGTTGGCTTCGAATCAGTCGTGGTAGGAAAATTATGTGAGATTAAAGTTCGTTCCTTTTGCATGAGCCTTGATTCGAACATTATCCCAGCCCAAGCGCACTAAATCAAAGAGCGAGAACCATCGGAGACAAGAAAATCGGCCTACCACATCCCGATTACAGTCAGGTGGACAACTATGACCCTCGAATGGGGAGCAAATAACTCAGGGCACCCACAGCGAGCTCCGTATCGATACATCGTCAAAAATATATACTGATTGTATCCGAACTTTTAACTAGTCTTACTTGCCGATTTCAAGCTAGTTCCGGTAGGCTAAGGATGCTGTTACATCGATTTGTGCAGTTGACCGTAACCGACCGTGAGTATCTACCAATGTTATATGCAATTATTTGGGACGATGTAGAAAATAGCCTGGAATTACGAAAATCTGCGCGAGCGGCCCACCTCGCTCGGGTCGACGAGCTTGTTACAACAGGACGTCTGGTAGTCGGTGGTCCATTCCCCGCCATCGATGGCATTGAACCCGCTTCAGCCGGATTTTTTGGTGGCCTTATTGTAGCCGAATTCCAGTCCCAAGAAGAGGCTGAACATTGGATCAACGAAGATCCATATACCAAAATCGGAGTGATTGAAACCCTGAACGTTAGGCCCTTCATTCAAGTTGTACCATGAGTGCTGATAAAACTCTCGCGTCCCGAACTGAACAGATCCGTGAAGCGCTTCGTGCGGCACTGAATATTAAATTTGTTGAAGTAACCGACGAAAGTCACCTACACCTAGGACACGAAGGTGCACGAAGCGGAATGGGACATTTTCACGTGAAAGTCGTGGCGTTTGAATTCACCGAGTTAAGCTTGATCAAGCGTCATCGACTAATTTATGACGCCGTTGGTAAATTGATGAAAACGGATATCCATGCGCTGAGCATCGATGCTATCTCACCCGACGAACAAATAGATTAAGCGAGAAGAACTCTACTCAATGGCTCGACAAAAAACTCCAAAGGAAATCTGGCGTTCGAATGATGGTAACTCGTCGTTGTACCGGGGCGATAAGTTAGCGCTAATGGCAAGTTTGCCCGATGCGTCTTTCGATTGTATTTGGACCGATCCACCTTACTTTCTCTCTAATAATGGCACGACGTGTGTTGCGGGCCGTCGCAAGACGGTCAACAAAGGGAAATGGGACCGCAGCCACGGAGTAGATGAAGATCATACATTCAATCTCGAATGGCTAATGGAGTGCTACCGACTATTAAAGCCTGCAGGAACCATCTGGGTAAGTGGCACCCAGCACGTTTATTTCAGCGTGGGCATGGCACTGCAGCAGATTGGGTATCGCTTGTTAAACGATATCGTATGGGAGAAGCCGAATCCACCTCCTAACCTAGGGTGCCGATGCTTCACGCATGCAACCGAAATGCTATTGTGGGCAACCAAGGCACAAAAGGGTAGCCGCGACAGGTACACTTTTAACTACAAGGAAATGAAAAAAATTAACGGCAATCGCCAGATGAAAAATGTATGGCGTATCGCCGCCCCTGGGAACGACGAAAAACGACACGGGAAACACCCAACACAAAAACCAGTGGCGCTAATAGAGCAATGCTTACGTGCGAGCACATCTCGCGGGGACCGCGTATTTGACCCTTTCGCTGGATCCGCCACAACTGGCGTTGCCGCCCTTAATCTTGGCCGTTGTTTTGTCGGCTGCGAAATCCAAACGCCATTCGCACATACCGCAAGGAAGCGTCTAGCTGCCGCCGATTCAGAATCGAAAGTCAGTCACAACTCATGAATTCGGCTACGCTAGCGCTAACGATCGAGTTACTCAAACGACAGTCAGTCACTCCGAATGACGCAGGCTGTCTGGATATCATAGCTGCTCGGCTAAAACCATTAGGTTTTACCGTGGAATTTTTGCCATTTGGACCGGTCGCGAATTTATGGGCAACCCGGGGTACGGCTGACCCCGTATTTACCTTTGCCGGCCATACAGATGTTGTCCCCGTCGGCGACTTAGACGCATGGCAAAACGATCCCTTCGAACCGATAATCCGCGATGGGCACCTGTATGCACGGGGTTCCGCTGACATGAAAGGCAGCCTAGCCGCAATGGTGACGGCAATTGAGCGATTTCTCGAGCGCGACAGATCTCACCGAGGAACAATTAGTCTTCTACTTACCTCAGATGAAGAGGGCATCGCAGCTGACGGCACTGTACGCGTTATTGAGAACCTTCGCGCCCGAGGTCAAGACATTACCTGGTGCCTGGTGGGCGAGCCCAGTAGCGATGCCTGCCTCGGCGATGTTATCCGAAACGGCCGTCGCGGCTCTCTCAATGGAAAACTATTGGTGCGGGGAATCCAGGGTCACGTTGCATATCCCGAGCGATGCGTCAATCCGATACATACAGTTGCTCCAGCCCTGGTCGCGTTGAGTAATTACCACTGGGACGACGGCAACGAATTTTATCCACCAACTTCTTTCCAGATCTCGAACATCACATCGGGAACAGGTGCAGAAAACGTCGTTCCTGCCTTACTCGAAGCAAAATTCAATTTTCGCTTCTGCACGGAAAATACCGTTGAGAACTTAAAGACTCAAACAAAGTCAATGCTGGACGCGCATAACCTTGATTACACAATTGAGTGGCACTTATCCGGGGACGCGTTTCTCACTCCACGCGGCGCATTGCTTGACGCAGTCTCTGGGGCGATTAGACAGATCCTCGAGATCGAACCGCAAACTTCCACGGGTGGCGGGACCTCCGACGGACGATTCATTGCGCCGATCGGTGCTGAAGTAATCGAATTCGGCCCAATCAACGCGACCATTCACAAAATCGACGAGCGTATTTCTGTCACCGATCTCGATCGGCTATCTACAACCTATGAAGACATCTTGACGAAATTGTTACGCACATGACCCGTGATGAGACGACACATGGGAGTACAACTGCTCAAATTAGTGGTCGTTACCCTGGGTAGAAAACTGTCGCTCTTCCGTTGAACCAGTCAACGCCGTTACCGAGGAGTTCCCTCCCTGTATGACAGTAGTCAAATCGTCGAAATATCCTGCGCCGACTTCTTGCTGATGACTCACGAAAGTGTAGCCGCGATCAGCGGCGGCAAACTCCCGCTCTTGCACCATCTCAACGTACGCCGTCATACCTTTGTCTACGTAAGCATGAGCCAAATCGAACATGTTGTACCACATGTTATGGATGCCAGCGAGCGTGATGAATTGATATTTATATCCCATCGCACCTAGTTCACGTTGGAACTTCTCGATTGTCTCGTCATCCAGGTTTTTCTTCCAATTGAATGAAGGCGAACAATTATAAGCTAACAGCTGTCCTGGATATTCGGAACGAATAGCTTCGGCAAAATGTTTTGCCTCATTTAAATCTGGGACTGCAGTTTCACACCAAAGTAAATCCGCATACGGCGCATAGGCAAGTCCTCTCGCGATCGCCTGATCGATCCCTGCCCGAGTTTCAAAGAACCCCTCGACGGTTCGGTCGCCGGTGATGAAAGCATGATCGCGCTCATCGATGTCTGACGTTAATAGTGCGGCTGCATTAGCATCAGTGCGCGCCAGGATGACGGTCGGGACACCCATCACATCGGCGGCCAATCGAGCGGACACTAACTTTTCGATGGCCTCTCGTGTCGGCACGAGCACTTTGCCGCCCATATGCCCGCATTTCTTAACCGATGCTAATTGATCCTCAAAGTGCACCCCGGATGCACCAGCTTCGATCATCGATTTCATTAATTCGAACGCGTTTAATACGCCCCCAAAACCCGCTTCAGCATCAGCAATGATTGGGGCAAAGTAACAAACATCATCTTTACCTTTTGACCATTGAATCTGATCGGCGCGAATAAACGCATTATTAATCCGCCGAACGATCTTCGGTACCGAATTTACCGCGTATAACGACTGATCTGGATACATGGTTTCACTGGTGTTAGCATCTGCTGCGACCTGCCAGCCGGACAAATAGATAGCCTTCACGCCTGCCTTGACTTGCTGCACCGCTTGTCCACCCGTTAGCGCACCTAGAGTCGCAACAAACTTTTCTTCATTAACCAGCTGCCACAGCTTCTCGGCACCTAGGCGCGCTAGAGTGTGCTCGATTCGCGTACTCCCACGCAATCGCACCACGTCTTCAGCGCCGTAATCACGTTGAACACCGGTCCACCGCGGATTAGACCGCCAATCCTCGTCCAGCTGATTAACTTGTTCCCGAAAAGCCGAAACCATCCGAATTATCTCCTGTCGATAGAAATATGCCCTGGCTCTGTTCGTAGCCGATTGAACGCCTGCTTATCGCTAGTCCGAGATTATCCGCCGCTGAGAAAACATATAGTTTTCAACGGTCAGACGAGCGGGCGGCGGTTCCAATTAATCTACGTTGCACTGCACAATTTGTCAACTTAGACTTAAGGCAAAATAAAACCATTACCTTCTATACCGTCGAAGTAATTTCACTCGATAGTGAGGATATCTTGAACCTCGAACAGAGAAACGAGTCTAGAAATCAATCGGATTGCAATAATTTAAATAGGGTTCGCGTATAGCAGTATAAAAGTTCGATCGCTCGAATCGGCTGTCGGGGTGTAATAATCCAGACATCAACTAGACATCGTCATTGGAGAATCCGCCGGCCGGACGTATAATTTACACGTCTAATACAGACATCAGAATTTCATATTCGCATCGTAATGAATGATGACAGACGAAGACAATCAAAATGAAAGTGAGTCAGGTGTTGCGCTCCAGGAGGCTAGGCCGAAGGTAAAAAAACCGCCACTGTATAAAGTAATTATGCTTAATGATGACTACACCCCAATGGAATTTGTTGTTCACGTCCTCGAAAACTTTTTTACGGTCGATCGGCCAACGGCAACTCGTATCATGCTTGAGGTGCACACCCGTGGGAAAGGAGTTTGTGGCCAGTTCACCCACGAAGTCGCCGAAACAAAAGTATCGCAGGTCAACCAGTACGCACGAGAGAACCAACACCCTCTTTTGTGTACGCTTGAATTGGCGTAAGTCACGCGACGGTTAAATTTTTTTATTAACTCTAGGAACCAATTGTGCTCAGCAAAGAACTCGAAGTAACTCTGAATCTTGCATTCAAAGAAGCGCGCGAAAAACGTCATGAGTTTATGACAGTCGAGCACTTACTGCTTGCGTTGCTCGACAATCCAACAGCGGCAAAGGTTTTGCGCGCCTGCGGTGCGGATGTCAATCAACTTCGACGCCAACTCGTAGACTTCATCCAGGAAAGTTCACCGTTACTACCTGAGGATGAAGATCGCGATACCCAACCAACGCTCGGGTTTCAACGTGTACTGCAACGAGCCGTTTTTCATGTTCAATCGTCTGGGAAGAAAGAAGTGACTGGGGCGAACGTTCTAGTTGCAATTTTTGGCGAACGAGAGTCGCAAGCCGTCTATTTGTTAAACCAACAGAACATCGCTCGGCTCGACGTTGTCAACTGCATCTCACATGGGATCTCAAAAATCTCTGACGAACATGAATCAACCGACGAAATAAGTACCTCTGAAGAAACTGAGAGCGAACAAAGCGAGGGTGGCAAGAATCCTTTAGAGGTGTATACAACTAATCTCAATGAACAAGCTACCAAAGGCAAAATCGACCCCTTAATCGGTCGCCAACATGAGATTGAACGAACAATCCAGATCTTATGCCGCAGACGTAAAAACAACCCCTTGTTCGTCGGCGAAGCGGGAGTTGGAAAAACCGCGATTGCTGAAGGATTAGCGAAAAAAATTGTGGACAAAGAAATTCCAGAAATCCTCGAAAATGCAACGATCTACTCACTCGATCTTGGTGCGCTGCTGGCGGGAACCAAATATCGAGGAGACTTTGAAAAGCGACTAAAAAACGTTTTGTCGCAGCTAGATAAAGAACCGGGAGCTGTTTTATTCATTGACGAAATCCACACTATAATCGGGGCCGGGGCTGCTTCCGGCGGTGTCATGGATGCGTCCAACCTAATTAAACCCGTACTAGCCTCTGGCGATCTGAAATGCATAGGTTCAACTACATATCAAGAATACCGTGGGATCTTTGAAAAAGATCGCGCACTATCACGACGCTTCCAGAAAATTGATGTCGACGAACCGTCCGTAGAGGAAACGTTCAAGATCCTTCGAGGACTTAAATCGCGCTTCGAAAAACACCATGACGTTAAATACACCAATCAAGCACTACGCTCGGCATCAGAACTTACGCAACGCTACATCAACGACCGTCACTTGCCAGACAAGGCTATTGATATTATCGACGAAGCCGGCGCTCGGCAAAGATTGTTGAGTCCGTCAAGACGGAAAAAGACCATTGGTGTCGGTGATATTGAAGAAATCATTGCCAAAATCGCACGTGTGCCACCCAAAGCAGTATCAACTTCGGATCGCGATTCGCTGCAAAAGCTCGAGCGCAACCTCAAGATGGTCGTTTTCGGCCAAGACCAGGCAATTGGTAGCTTAGCAGCCGCAATCAAGATGTCGCGATCAGGCCTCGGCAACACCGAGAAACCGATTGGATCATTTTTATTCGCTGGACCCACTGGGGTCGGCAAAACAGAGGTCACACGCCAACTGGCACAGATAATGGGTATCGAACTGATCCGTCTAGACATGTCTGAGTATATGGAAAGACACACCGTCTCTCGGTTGATTGGTGCGCCCCCAGGCTATATTGGTTATGACACAGGTGGGTTGCTGACTGAAGCGATCACAAAACAACCGCATTCGGTTTTATTGCTGGACGAGATGGAGAAAGCTCACCCGGATGTATTCAATATTCTGTTGCAGGTCATGGATCATGGGACCCTAACAGACACCAACGGTCGTAAAACGGATTTCCGCAATGTAATAATCGTCATGACTACCAACGCCGGCGCAGATCGAATCAGTCGATCGTCAATCGGTTTCACGATGCAAGACCATTCGAGCGATGCACTAGAAGAGATTAAGCGCATGTTTAATCCTGAATTTCGAAATCGCCTCGACGCGATTATTCAATTCAATCCGCTTGACCCAGAGACCATCGGGCACGTTGTTGACAAATTCTTGATCGAACTTGAAACCCAGCTCGATACCAAGAAAGTCACTATGGACATCGACGCGGAAGCTAAAGTTTGGCTGGCGGAACATGGGCACGATCCAAAAATGGGCGCTCGGCCAATGGCGCGTTTGATCCAGGATAAAATCAAAAAGCCTTTGGCCGAACAGCTTTTGTTTGGGGACCTACAAGACGGTGGCCAAATTTTTATTACTGTTAGAGATGGTGAAATTGTTGTCGAATATGATGAAAAAGAGTTAGAAGGCGCCAACGTTACCTAAAAGCCCGTCCTGCGACCGTCCCTACCCGCGGAGTTATTAATCGCGATCACAAACTACTGACGCGTAAGCCGTCGCTTGAACGATTCTTAAAACTTGTACCAACCGACCTGCGTTAGTTTTAGATTCAGAAATTGAAAGTCTCGTGAAAATTAACATCTTTTTATCCCTCTCGGCAGTGAGTGTCACAACTGAAGTTTTTCATCTATCTAGCGAGTAAGGAGAGTTTTGATGGCGCAAAACGTAAAACAAATTAATAGCAACACGTTCCGAGAGACTTACGGACGTTACTATGAAGAGTTCGAAATAGGACATGTATACCAGCATCGCCCAGGACGCACGATTTCCGAGGCCGACAATACCTGGTTTACTTTGCTGACAATGAATACTCATCCACTGCACTTCGATGCAGAGTACGGCGCAGCATCTGAATTCGGACAAATTCTCGTCAACAGTGGATTCACCGTTGCACTGGTCGCTGGCATGAGCGTAAGCGATGTTTCTCAAAAAGCGGTTGCCAACCTCGGCTGGAACAACATCAAGCTACCGGCGCCTGTGTTCATCGGCGATACACTGTACGCAGAATCTGAAGTAATCGGGAAACGGGAATCAAAATCCCGACCCAATGACGGAATCGTAGATGTCAAGACTATCGGCAAAAAAGGTGACGGCACGATCGTATGTACTTACGATCGTACTATTTTGATCCCAAAGCGTGGGTATGCAGTGGAAGACCGAATGGACAACTAACGGGTCGTAACCTCCGCTCTGCCAGCGCCTTAGGCTTGCTGCATGCAGAAAACATTACTGTACCGAAAACTACGTGTCGTCACCATCCCGGGGCAGATTAACTTACCGTGCGGCAATCTTTCGATTCTTTAGGAGCGATTTGTGCTCGGTCAGAGCTGCCGCAGGAATGTCGATTCGAAATTTGGCACGGTTTTAATGCGTTTGAATCGATTCGAACGCAGCTCAGCGAAATCTCGAAGAGCCTTCGACCGTTACGCGTTCTAACGGTATGATCGGAGTTGCGTCGGGATATCATTTGATTGTCCGTACACGTGACCAATACTGGAGAAATTCATGACGAAAAAGATCAACACCGTCAGTAAAAGAATTACCCAACCGCGTGCGCAAGGGGCGTCACAAGCTATGCTGCACGCAACTGGTATGACAACCGAAGATTTTAGTAAAGCACAGGTAGGTATAGCGAGTGTCTGGTACGAAGGAAACCCGTGCAATATGCACCTGCTAGACCTAGCCGAACACGTGAAGGCGGGCGTCGAAAACGAAGGGATGGTGGGTATGCGATTTAATACCGTCGGGGTAAGTGACGGTATTTCGATGGGAACCGATGGCATGAGTTATTCACTCCAATCGCGGGATCTGATCGCTGACTCGATCGAGACCGTTATGGGTGGCCAGTGGTACGACGCAAACGTTTCAATTCCCGGATGCGACAAGAACATGCCAGGGTGCCTGATAGCTATGGGACGCGTAAATCGTCCTGCGTTGATGGTCTACGGCGGCACAATAAAACCGGGCCATTCCCGCGGCGAGCCTCTCGATATCGTCTCTGCGTTCCAAAGCTATGGTGCCTACTTATCGGGCTCCATTGACGACCAACGACGCTCTGAAATCGTTCGACACGCATGTCCCGGTGCTGGAGCCTGCGGTGGTATGTATACGGCGAACACAATGGCCTCTGCTATTGAGGCAATGGGAATGTCTCTACCGTACAGCTCGTCCGTACCCGCTGTCGATCCTGGAAAGCTCGCAGAATGCAGAAAGGCCGGCGCCGCGATCCGCCATCTGCTTGAAATTAATCTATGTCCACGAGATATAATGACACGTCGGGCATTTGAAAACGCAATGGTAATCATCACCGTTTTAGGTGGATCAACCAACGCAGTATTACATCTCATCGCAATGGCTCGTGCTGTTGATGTCGAGCTGTCGTTGGATGACTTTCAACGAGTCAGCGATCGGACACCGTTCCTCGCGGATCTAAAACCAAGCGGCCGCTACGTCATGGAAGACCTGCACAATGTTGGTGGCATCCCGGCTGTAATGAAATTTCTGCTCGACAATAATATGCTTGACGGTGATTGCATAACCGTAACCGGCAAAACAATCACCGAGAATCTCGCCGAGCTACCGAGCTTAGATCCAGAACAAGATATCATTCGACCACTCAGCGAGCCGATACTCGCAACCGGCCACATTCAAATTCTCAAAGGCAACCTTGCACCCGACGGTTCAGTGGCGAAAATCACTGGAAAAGAAGGCACAGCATTTACTGGCCCTGCTAAGGTCTTCGATTGTGAAGAAGAAATGTTGGTAGCGCTTGAACAGGATCAGATCCAAACAGGTGATGTGGTAATCATCCGCTATGAAGGCCCTGAGGGCGGCCCGGGCATGCCGGAAATGCTAACGCCAACGTCAGCGTTAATGGGAGCTGGCCTAGGGTCTGACGTCGCACTTATTACCGACGGCAGGTTTTCCGGTGGATCGCATGGGTTCTTAGTCGGTCACGTTGTTCCCGAGGCACAACTGGGGGGGCCGATCGCGCTTGTTCGTAATGGCGACATGGTAACTATCGATGGCGATACCAACGCATTGAGCTTTAATGTTACCGAAAGTGATCTGAGCGAACGCCGCCAACAATGGACCGCGCCACCCCTAAAGGCAACTAAGGGTACATTGTTTAAATACATCAAAAGTGTCAAGTCGGCATCTGAAGGCTGCGTTACCGACGAATGAGGCCTACATAAACTTCTTGTAATCGTTGTAATACTTCAAAACGCGGCGTACGTAAGATCGCGTTTCTTCATATGGCGGAATCTGGTGCCCATATTTAATTATCGTGTTCTCGCCAGCGTTGTACGCTGCTAAAGCAAGCACAAGATCATTATCAAACATGTCCAACAGATCTTTTAGGTAACGGGTCCCACCGAGTACGTTTGCGTGGGGATCACGGCGATTGCCAACGCCGTACCGCTTAGCGGTGTCAGGCATCAACTGCATCAAACCGACTGCACCGGCACTAGAAACTGCGCCCGCGTCATAGGCAGATTCAGCAGTGATAACTGCATGGATCAACGCTGAAGGCAATTGGTGCGACTTCGCGACAAGATTTATTGTCGACGAATGAGCAACGCGATTTTTCGCCAGCCTGCCATATGTAGTTCCTGACCTAGCTCTCTTCGTTGTAGCGATACGCGTATACTTCTCGTCTACAGGCTCATCGACTAAGTTAACTCGTCCCTGGTTGTCGACATATTTATAAATATCAGCACCCGCGACCAGCGGCAAAGCAATCAAAATACCAACACTCAGAGTTCGTTTTATCTGCACGATATTCAACGACAATAATTATTTACGCTTTTATTCTAATAAATTTTCTACAATATTTTCCTAAATATATGATATATATTCAATAAATACCAGAGTTAAACCGGCATAAAGAGCGGCGAAGACGTCATCAAGCATGATCCCGATACCACCACGAACACGCCGGTCCAACGCGCTTATCGGCCACGGTTTAAAGATGTCGAATATTCGGAAGGCGACAAATGCAATGACACAGTTAACCGGGTTTGGATCGACAAACGCCATCGTCAACAAAATTCCGACTATTTCATCCCACACAATCGCCGGATGGTCATTTGCTCCGATGGCAACGGACGTTCGACCACATAAGGGGACCCCGAGAGCAAACAAGGCTACTACAAGCCCGATGTAGACATCTTTATCTAGTGCAGCAAGGGGCCAAAACATTAACAGCCCTACGACGGTTCCAGCAGTTCCAGGTGCTTTAGGTAATAGACCCGAACCGCCACCGAGTGCAAGAAAGTGTCCTGGGTCACGTAATAGATGAAAGTTATCGAGGTTCATTTACCTGCCGAACGCCTACTCCACAGGAATCGACAAAAGAAAGTTTCATATTAATCGTAGTACCCCTAGGTCAAAGGTCATTACCGCCCATGTGTTTTGGGAACCCTGAGTAACGGGCCAGCTGCTCTACGGTCAATGTGCGATCGAGGCGACGTCCATCGATTACCCAGGTAGGGTAATTTTTGATCTCTGCTATAAGACAGGCAGTTGCGGGCGCGCCGCGCTGGCCGTTTGGAGAACACTCAACGTATGGTAGCCTGTGAGCAGACGCACCAAAGGCCATTTTTTGCTGCTGGCAGTGTGGACACCAATAAGCCCCGTAAAATTTTGCATCGATTTCAACTAAATATTCGGCTAAGGCTCTAACATATGGATCCTCAGGACCGGCGGCAGGATCGAATGCGCCACTGTAATGTAGAACCAATAATGCAACAACCACAAGCGCAGCCGCGCTGCTCCCAAATCGCCAGCGACTAAGGCCAGGCAAACCGTCCGCGCGCCATGTCATCAGGTAGATCGCAGTGACCAAGACCAATGATGCCATGCAATACATACATACCACACCGATAATCCAGACCGATACTGCGTTCAAATAAACACTGATCCCGAAAGCTATGGTGGCAAAGAAAATTACAACCCGCCAACGCGTAACCCTCCGGGCTGTAAATAGCGCTGCACTGGCTAGAATTGCATAAGTGGCCCACCCCCACACAGTAATCGGCAGACCTAACAAAGTTGACCAGCGACTACTTTGGACAATGTCGCATCCGGACCCGCTCGCACAATATGGTAACGCTGATTTGGTTATCGAAACGACTAACAGGCTAGTCGTCAATACGAGTCCCAACATACTCAGAATCGCTAACAGCATGCTCGGGGCCGCCCGTTCTGGGCGCTTTGCTGGTTTAACTTTCTTCCGTGCTTTAGTCTTGCGAGACAACCACTTTCTCCTGCTCGATGTTTGGCGATAAATCTCAGATGTCGGATAGCTCTAGTTCCGATCGATAATTTATCACGATTAGGGATATCAATATCAATAGACATGCGCGAACATTAAAGACTGGAGAAAAACAACCCCTGGGGGAGCGAAATGGCCTATAGCGTGGCTCAGATTGCAAATCAATTCTCACTCGATTATGAGGGTGACGGCGAACTAAAGATCACAGGACTGTGTGGTCTATCGGATAATCTTTCAAATCATCTTTCGTATGTATCCAGCAAGAACGTCGCACAAGAGGCTGCAGCCTCAAAGATTTGCGCGTTCGTTACGCACCCCGATGTTCCTATCGAGCATAAAACCAACCTATTTCACGAGGATCCAAATTTTGCTATCGCAAAAATTGCGAAGATCTTCACCAAACCAGCGTCGAGGCAGAAAACAAACATTCATACGGATGCGGTTATTCATCCAACTGCAACTATCGAAAAGTCTGCAATACTCCACGCAAATGTCACAATTGGAGCTAATTCGACGATTGGGAAGCGCAGCATAATTTCTGCCGGCTGCGTAATTTCAGAGGATGTTCAGATCGGTGCCGATTGTTTGCTCCATCCAAATTGCGTAGTGCGTGAAGATAGTGTCATCGGTGATCGTGTAATCTTTCAGCCCGGAGTTGTCATAGGCGGTGATGGCTTCGGCTATATCCGACATGAGGACGAACACATCAAAGTACCGCAACTTGGCAATGTTGTGATCGAAGCGGACGTTGAGATAGGTGCAAACTCAAGTATTGATCGCGCCCGTTTTACCTCGACTAGAATAAAGAAAGGTTCCAAAATTGATAACGGCGTTATGGTCGCCCATAACGTCGAGATTGGGGAACGTTGCTTATTGGTTGCGCAATGCGGGATCTCTGGCAGTTCACGGCTCGGCGACGATGTTGTGCTGGCAGGTCAAACAGGTCTAGTAGGCCATATCGAAATCGCTGATGGAGTCACTGTCTTGGGCCAGTCGATGGTCACCAAAGACATCCGCGAACCTGGGGTATGGGGCGGCAGTCCCGCCCGCCCTGCAAAGCTTTGGAAACGTGCACTCGCGCGACTCTACACGGGCCTTGATCGTACTTAGAACAACAATCAGCGTTATTACGAGCCAAGACACCGCTACAATAATTTGACAGCGAAATCGGAACTGAACTACATGGACAAGATTGCTGACCTTGCATACCAAACAATTCGCGACCGTATAATTTCGGGGGAGTATCAATCGGGGGGCCATTTGAAAGAGGAGCAGGTCGCCCAAGATATAAGCGCCAGTCGTATGCCGGTTCGAGCGGCATTACGACGCCTCAATGCAGAACAATTGGTTGAGTTCGCCCCCAATCGAGGTGCTATGGAAACACATTTATCGGCCGCGCAGCGCCTATTTGCGTTTATAGAGAAAAGAGTAACCTCTCAGCTAAGCCGCTGCGACCGGCGGAAACAAACCTGCGCGGCTCACCATTGCCGGTACTGGCGCACCTAAAGGCCCTTCCAACCACTTTGCAGTCGCTATAATCTTCTCGATCGAAATCCCAGTTTCGACGCCCATTCGTTCTAGCATATAAAGAATATCTTCCGTCGCAACGTTACCCGTTGCTCCGGGTGCAAAAGGACATCCGCCAACACCACCACAGCTCGCATCTATAATCCGAACCCCAGCCTGTATAGCCGCGAATGCGTTCGCCACGCCAGTACTTCGCGTGTTGTGAAAATGCACGCGCAAAGGTATTTTGCCAACCTCTGGAACAACGAGATCTAAAAGCCGACCAACATCGGTAGGCACAGCAACACCAATGGTGTCTGCAAGTGCAATCTCGTCAACGCCTAAATCAGCAAATTGGCGGGCCATTCTAGCAACCCTATGAGGGCTTATCTCTCCCTCGAATGGACAACCAAAACTTGCCGCAATAGTAACTCCAACAAACTGCTTTGCACTCTGCGCCTCATTCACTATTTCGGCAATAATACGAAACATATCGTCGACACTTGAACCTTGATTGCGCTGACAAAACGTCTCACTCGCTACTGTAGTGCAGTTGATTTGATCGATCCCGCTTTGTACGGCTCGATCGAAGCCACGCCGATTCAATACGAGTCCAATATATTGCACGCCTTTTCGTTTTTGCAATCGACTGACAAGTTCATCAACATCAGCCATCTGAGGTACGCGTTTCGGATTTACAAAGCTTGCTACTTCGATCCGCCGCACACCCGCATCGATTAGACATTCAATAAACTCAAGTTTTGTGTCTATATCCAATAACGCTGACTGGCTTTGCAGTCCATCACGTGGTCCAACATCCACAATTTCGACGAAATCAGTCATATCAATTAACCCTGATCAAAAAGCTATTTTCAAACTTTAGGGACATGATTGTATATAACTCGTATAGCCGACGCACGAAGTTTACGTTGGTTAATTTAAAGTATTCTCTCCCCGCTGCAACCAAAGCGTCAAAGGTGCCTGGTAGCAATCGCGCTACCTCCCAGACTCAATAACAGTAAATTAGATTACTGTGACCTTGATCATCTGCTGTGCGGATCATGAAAGTTCTCTATCTCTTGATCTTCGGTTTCAAAATATTTCTGCCAACGATTGACCTGATCGTTGATTTCTTGCTCATGTGCGAGCTGACGCAAGGCAATGCGGGTTGCAATTCTTTGCAATTGATTTTTCGGCAGACCAAAAGATGCTGGGTCAATTTTTTCTCTAACAAAACGAAAGATGAGATCTTTTTGCGACACGTATTCTTTGATTCCCCAATCCCTTAGAACTGCATCGAACGCCAGATGGTTTTCCCGGTCATAGGGGCGGCGTTTGCCTAGACTGTTAAACAATGGACTGGCCGGGTAGATATTACAGCAAGGCAAGTATCCTCTCGGGATCGATATCTTTGCGTCGTGTGTTCGTCCAGTCTGGATCAATTTCGGCAAAATGTGAGTGTGCGGCCCCTCGGGCGTACGATAGTGCCCGATCGCCTGATACACCTCGATCCGTCCAAGATTTGACAAGACGATCCGGTGAGGGCTGTAACTGATGATGCTCGCCATTGTGGAGTGGTCTGCAGTTAATAGCGCGCTACCAACTGCCCGGCGGAGTATCCGAATTAAGTCTGGGTTAGATGTGCGAATACAGAAATCGATGTTCTTGGCGCCTAAGCCAAGATCGAATAACAGGTCGTCATCATCCCCGGCTCGAATAGCCCCAACATCAGGACCAAGCTCGGTAATCGTCGTTCTACCGCAACTCGTACCTTCAACAATTGGAAGGCAAAGTGCCAAACCTTGTAACCAACAATTTTTGCGCGCACTTAGCGTCTCGTAAGCCACCGGGAATACATCTTCACGTAGACAAATCCGGATCGCACCCCGATCCGTGGAAACCGTTAGACCGTCTCCATACTCGATCGATGCGCACTCGTCTACACGTCGGAAGAACTCGGCTATGGCTCCAAACGAGCCGATACTAAAACTGCAACTGGTGTCTTTTAGCTGTGCTTCCAACACAGTTCGGAGATTCGTTATTGTGGTGGGCATTGCAAACTGAGATCTCCTAAGTCGCGCACCAGAACAGGTTTATTCATAACTCACCCTATCCTTTATCACGCTTACTAGCTTCAGACAAG
>Ga0310344_10000893_pt1 | contig 23137 bp, 27 predicted proteins | sample HC15DNA20200_MG_FD_203801 | JGI IMG/M metagenome (GOLD analysis project Ga0310344, IMG submission 203801) | Marine microbial communities from station ALOHA, North Pacific Subtropical Gyre - HC15-DNA-20-200_MG | ecosystem: Environmental > Aquatic > Marine > Oceanic | place: Pacific Ocean: North...
CCACCTCCGTACTGTATCCAACCTAGCAACTCTTGTGCGCTCCAGCCCCAACATGGACCTGTCCCGAAAAGAGATGCAGCAGGTGACTTACTGTACCAATATGCTGGTACATAGTGAGCTCCATCTAGAACTCCTCTGTGAACAGCATCTTGCATTTGACTTGTTTTCACTACAGAATTTACAGGTAGTAAATCAATTTTTAAACTACCTCCCGCCATATCGTTAACTCTTTTAACGTATGCTTGTGCATTCTCTAGGAAAATTCCTCCACCCCAAGCCGCTTGTACTTTTAAAGTAGTAGCAGCTTTGGCAATTGAAGGCATAGCCAACGTTGCAGCAGCAACAGCACCTGTTGCAGCAGCAGCTTTAAAGAATTTACGTCTAGAAGGAGTTTTAATTCCTTTTAACGTTTTATCTTTGTGCGACATTTTTCCCCCTTAATTGTCATTAGTTAATTAACTTAGTGGAATTTAACCACATTAGGAATTTAGAGTCTTTCTAAATTTTAACAAAAATGCAAAAGATACAATTCTTAATTGAATCTAATTGACTATATTCTTACATTTTCCTGTATTAAAAAAAATTTCAATATTACTTATCGCCAGATCAGCCATGTCTATTCGTGTTTTCTCCGTAGCACTACCTAAATGAGGTAATACAAAAACGTTAGGAAGGCTCAAATAACCAGGATGAATATTTGGCTCTCCTTTATAAACGTCCAGCCCAAGACCATAAATTTTTTTGCTTTTCAATGCTTCAACCATAGCTTCGTCTTCAATCATATCTCCTCTGGCACTATTTGTTATAACTGCTCCTTTAGGAAAAAATTCTAAAGTTTTTTTGTTTATAATATTTGCTGTTTCATTTGTCGCTGGACAGTTAATGGAAAGAATATCAGATGCAGAAAATAAACTTTTAACATTTTTATGATAAATTGCTCCTTGCTCCATAGTTGAATTAAGCTTAGTTCTGTTATGATAATGAATTTCCATTCCAAAAGCTTTTGCTCTTTTGGCTACTGCTCTACCAATTCTTCCCATTCCTAAAATTCCTAATCTCGATCCTGAAAGTTGTTTACCTATTAAAAAATCTGCTGACCATCTCCAATTTTTTTCTCTTGCTAGCTTCATGCCTTCAGTTGCTCTTCTAGATGCTCCAAGAATTAATAACATAGTTATTTCGGCTGTGGCATCCGTTAATACATCGGGTGTATTAGTTACTGCAATATTTCTTTTTCTCGCTGCCTCAATATCAATATTTCCGAATCCAACAGCAAAATTAGATATAATTTTTACTTTATCTGAAAGTTTATTTATTACATTCTCATCTATTTTATCTACTACGGAAGATAGAATAGCATCACAATTTTTACTTAAATCAATTATTTTTTTATCTGAATAAATCTCATCATTTGAGTTAAAATTTGCATTCCACAATTTTTTTATTCGTTCTTCGTTGGATTGCAATAATTTTCTTGTAACCAGAACTTTTTTCATAATCTTTTTAAAATCTTGGGTTTGGGACCGCCTGTATACCAATCAATAATTTCAACTGTATGTAAAATTGGAATATTTGTACCATTAGAAATTTGAGTAATACATCCAATGTTTCCAGTAGTAATAAATTGAGGTTTGATTTTTTCAATATTGGAAATTTTATTTTTTAATAAGTTTTTTGCAATATCTGTCTGCAGCAAATTGTAAGTACCTGCTGAACCACAACATAAATGTCCATCAGGAATATCGAATACTTTATTTCCTGTTTTTTTTATTAAATTAATTGGAACTTCATGAACTTTTTGACCATGTTGCATAGAACAGGCTGAGTGATATGCAATTTTATATTCTTTTTCATGTTCTTTGTTCTTAATAAAATTAAGTTTAACATTTTCATCTAAATATTCAGTTATATCTTTTGTTAATTCAGAGATTTTTTTAGCTTTCTTTTTTAAATCTTTATCTGCTCTAAATATAAATTTATAATCTTTCAAAGTTGTGCCACATCCCGATGTATTAGAAATTATTGCATCTAGCCCCCCTTTTAAATATTCGTCATACCAAATTGAAATATTTTTTTTAAAAGAATCGTGTGCCTCCCTTTCTTTGCCCAAATGATGATTTAGAGAGCCACAACATTTGATTGCTTTAGGAACAACAACTTCAACTCCGTGTCTGTTTAATAACCTTATTGTTGCATCATTTATTGATGGAGAAATGACTTTTTGCACACACCCGGTTAATAAAGCAACTCTTGCAATAGCTTTTTTTTTATTTGTGGGAGGATAAATTTCTTTTGTTGGTAATTCTTTTTTTGGAAATTTTATTGGCATTAATTTAATCATTTGATTAATTTTTTTAGGAAAAATAAATCGAAAAGGTTTTGCGAACCTAGCCAATATTCCTACCAGTCTAAAATAGTTAGCATTTGGTAAAATTTTTGACAAAAAATTTCTAATAAATTTTTCATTAAAAGGTCTTTGATAAGTTTTTTCAATATGATTTCTTCCATGGTCAATAAGATGCATATAGTTCACACCTGAAGGACAAGTAGTCATGCAACTATAACAAGATAGACATCTATCAATATGTTTAACAATTTTATCATTGGCTGGTTTATTATTTTCTAGCATATCCTTTATCAAATATATTCTTCCCCTAGGACCGTCTAATTCATCTCCTAGAAGTTGATATGTTGGGCAAGTAGCATTGCAAAAACCACAATGTACGCATTTTCTAAAAATTTTTTCACTGGATCTATTATCTTTATCCTTTAACTGTTCCTTTGAAAAATTAGTTTCCATTTATATTCCTGTGTACATCTTCCCTGGATTAAGTATCCTTTTTGGATCAAAACTTTTTTTAATATTTTGCGATATATTAAAACGATCTCTGTTTATCGTAAATACATCTTCAACATATGGGAGATGATCCGAATTTTTTATCATAGTGGCATAACCCCCCAATTTAACTACTTTTTTTCTCATTGAATCAAATAGTTGTTCTGTTAATTCACAAGCTTCCATCCATATCAAAGCGCCACCCCAATCTAAAAAATATTTAAATTTATTTGGAATTTGAAATATTAACTGCACAGTATTTGAAGGTGGTATGACAATTCTAATAATATTATTATTAGTTGAAGAAAAAAATTCTAAATTTTTAATTTTATTCCAAAAAAGTTCTGACTGGTGTGATTGAAGAATTGAGATATCCAAATCTGCAATATTAAGTTCATTTCTTAATTTTGCTAATCTTTCTTCAATAGAATTTTTTGAACCTTCAAGTCTAACTGCGGTAAATGATCCAACATGCTTAAGATCATTTAATTTAAAAGTTCTCTCAATATCCATTACACAACTACTACACTTTGGTTCTGTAGGTAAATAGGTTGCTCCAGAAATATCAGTTGAAGAACTTAATGCTTTTTCCATTAAGTCATTGGCTGACTCAAGTTTTAATTTGTGAATAACTAATGTTGCACTTTCTTCATGAGAAGGTAAAACTTTAAGAGTAATTTCAGTTAAGGCGACCAAAGTTCCGTAGGAACCACAAATTAATTTACTTAAATCATAACCTGTAACATTTTTAACAACATTGCCGCCAGATTTAATAATTTCACCTTTGCCGTTGACTCCCTTAAAACCTAAAACATGGTCTCTTACACTACCTACCTTAAATCTGCGTGGTCCAGAAATATTACAAGAAACTAAACCTGCTGCCGTTCCATAATCACTTTTATTTGAAAATAAGTATCCAAAATCAATTGGCTCGAAAGCTAATTGTTGTTTATTTTTTTTGAGTAGTTCTTCTATTTGATTAATGGGAGTGCAAGCCTTAACTTTAATATAAAGTTCTTCTGGCAAGTATTCTATAATTCCATTTAATTTTGACAAATTCAAAGTTTTTCCACATTGAATTTTTTTTCCTATTTTTTTTGATCCAGTGCCAATTATTTCTATTGGTGTATTAGTTTTATAAGCTTGTCTTATAAAATTCGACACTTCTTTTTCATTTTTGGGAAATTCGGTGCTACTAGAATCTTGGAATGTCTGGAAATTTTGTTTTTCCTCTGTGGACATGCACTCTCCCTTCCTCTGCGCATTTTCTTAAAATTGGATAAACTTTGCCCGGGTTCAACAATGAGCTTACGTCTAAAGCTTTTTTAATTCTTATTTGTTGTTGTATATCTTGATTATTAAACATTTCACACATTAATTCTCTTTTTTCAACTCCTACTCCATGTTCACCAGTTAAAACACCACCTACCTTGACACAATATTTTAAAATATCAGCACCAAATTTTTCTGTTTTTTCCAAAGCATTTTTTTCATTTGCATCATACATAATCAACGGATGAAGATTTCCATCACCAGCGTGAAATGCATTTGCTACTGGTAAGTTATATTTTTTTGATAATCTTCCTATTTCTTTTAAAACTTCTGCCAACTTTCCTCTTGGAATAGTGCCATCCATACAATAGTAATCGGGCGCCATATCTCCACAAGCTGGAAATGCTGCTTTACGTCCAGCCCAGAATTTCAGTCTTTGTTTTTCATTTTTACTAATTTTGATGCTTGACGAATTATTTTTGCTAGCAATTTTACTGACACGCTCTGTCAACTCAGTCACTTCAGTCTCTGTACCATCTAGCTCAACAATTAACATCGATTCTGCATCTCTTGGATAACCAGCTTTTACAAAATCATCTGTAGCATGTATGAGAGCTTTATCCATCATCTCCATACCTGCCGGAATTATTCCACTAGCAATTATTTCTGATACGCAATTACCACCATCTTCGATTGTAGGAAATCCTATTAAAGCTGCTTTTACTGTTTGAGGTTTTTTAAGTATCTTTACCGTAACTTCAGTAATTACACACAATAATCCTTCAGATCCAGTAATCAATCCTAACAAATCGTATCCTTCAGAATCGTAAGTTTTGCCACCTAATCTACTGACAGTGCCATCCATAAAAACAACTTCTACTCCGAGAAGATTGTTTGTTGTTGTTCCATATTTTAAAGAATGAACACCACCAGAATTTTCCGCAACATTGCCTCCAATAGAGCAAGCAATTTGACTAGATGGATCAGGTGCATAATAATAACCTTTGTCTTGCACTGCCTGTGTTATAGATAAATTAGTTACACCTGGCTGAGAGACAACACATTTATTTTTATAATCAATTTCTAAAATTTTATTAAACTTACCTAAACACAAAAGTATGCTGTCTTCCAAGGGTAAGGCTCCTCCAGAAAGTCCTGTGCCCGCACCTCTAGGAACAACTTTAATTCTCTGTTTATTGCAATATGAAAGAATCTTGCTTACCTCTTCGGTGTTTTCAGGAAAAACAACTGCAAAAGGTTTTTGTTTGTAGGCAGACAAAGCATCAGTTTCGAATGGTCTTACTTCATCTTCAGTACCTAAAATATTATCTGCCTTAATTATTTTTTTAAGTGCTTGAATAACTGTTTCCTTGTTTGATAAAAGTTTACGGTCAACTCTAGGCATTGATAATTTGGTCATAAAAATATATTACAGCTTTAAAGCTTAACGGTCAAAAAATGAATAGTAAATTATTTAAGTATTTTATCTATTTTTTCGATGGCTTTACTTATATTCTGTCTTGAGGTTGCAAAATTGAATCTAACATTATGTGTGGCAAATTTACCAAAGGCCGTTCCGGGTATCATAGCAACTCCAGCTTCTTTTAAACATTTCTCAGTAAATTTTTCTCCATTCATTCCAGTTTTTTCTACATTAGGAAATACAAAAAAAGATCCTCCTGGTAAGCTACATTCAACACCTTTTAGGCTTCTTAATCCATCAACAATAAGTTTTCTTCTGATATCAAATTCTTTCATCATTTCTTTTAAATGGGTTTCTGGCCCATCTAAAGCTGCAATCGCACCATATTGCGCAGGGGTATTAACACATGAATGACTATTTACACAAAATTTAAATACATGTTCGATTAATTTTTCAGGCCATACACTCCAGCCTAAACGCCAGCCTGTCATTGCATAAGTTTTACTCCATCCATTTAAAATAATGAGTCTATCGTAAAGCTCAGGATAATTAAGTAAAGTTGGAATTTCTTTGTTATCAAAAATCAATCTATCGTAAACTTCGTCAGTTAAAATTGCCAAATTAGGAAAGTTTTTTAAACCATTTGCTAATTTATCAATCACATTTCTTTCTGTAAAACCACCTGTTGGATTGTGAGGATTGTTTAAAATTAGTAGTCGAGTTTTTTCATTAATCAGCGCTAAAATCTTATCAGGGTTAATAGAAAAATCTCTATTTTCTGTCATATTATAAGAAATTGCCTTGGCCCCAGTAAAATTAATCATTGATTTATAAATAGGAAAACCTGGATCAGGATATACAATTTCAGCACCTGGTTCTCCAAAAAAAGAAATAGCGTAGTACATGGTAGGCTTGCCGCCTGGCATAATAATTATTCTCTCAGGATCAATATCAGCTTTGTATAAACCTTTTATTTTTCTACTTACTGCTTCTCTGCATTCTATTATTCCATTTGGCAAAGTATAACCATGATGGCCATTTTTTAATGCCTGAATCGCAGCATCTACTGCATGCTGTGGAGATTTAAAGTCAGATTGTCCCAAACTTAAATCAATAATTTCTTTTCCTTGTTTTATTAAATTTTTTGTTTGTGCAAATATGTTATAGACGGCCTCGGTACCAAGTCTATCAACACTTTTTGCAATTTTCATTTTTTAATTATTTCTAAAAGCAATTTTAGATTTGTTTAGTTCTTTAATAGATTTACAACCCATTAATATCATGTCACGATTTATTTCGGCTTTCATTTTTTGAAGTAACGTTTCAACACCTTGTTGTCCAGCAGCTCCCAAAGCAAATAAATAAGCTTTTCCAAAACTACAAGCTTTAGCGCCAAGTGCTAATGCTTTTAAAACGTGAGTGCCTCTTCTAACTCCACCATCAAGAATTACTTCTACTTTATCTCCAACAGCATCAACTATTTCAGACAATTGATCAAAGGGTGTTCTTGAACCATCGAGTTGCCTTCCTCCATGATTTGAAATTATTATTGCAGTACACCCGATATCGACTGCTTTTTTTGCATCTTCGACTGACATAACGCCTTTAAGAGCAAATGGGCCTCCCCATTTTTTTACACAATATTCTGCATCACTCCAACTCATATTACGTTCGAATTGCTCATTCATATAATTCATAACTGATTTATCTATTTTGCTACCTTTATCTGTCATATGAATTATATTTGCCAGCTCAAATTTTTTTCTTAACAAATAATTCAAGCTCCATTCTGGGTGCAAAGCGAAACTCAGTAAACTCCCCAATGTTAATCTTGGTGGAGTCGAAAAACCTGTTCTGTGATCTCTTTCTCTATTACCGGCCACAACAGCATCTACAGTTAAACACATACTTTTAAATCCAGACTTTTTACATCTTTCAATTAAATTATCGGTTAGTCCTTTATCTTTGTGTATATAGAGTTGAAATAATTTAGGTCCCTTGGTTAGTTGTCCTATATCTTCAATGCTTGTGGTTGACATGGTTGATATACCAAACATTGTTCCCATTTTGTCAGCAGCTCTTGCTGTAGCCTTCTCTCCTTCGTGATGATAAAGACGATGCATAGCAGTAGCAGAAAGAAAAAGAGGGAAATCAATTTTTTGTCCTAAAACAGTAGTGGATAAATCAATATCGCTGGCACCTGCTAATACATTTGGAATTAAATCGCAGTTATTAAAAGCATCGGTATTTCGTTTTAAGGTGACTTCATCATCAGCGCCACCATCTATATAATGAAAAATTGGTGATGGTAATTTTTTTTTTGCCAATTTTCTAAAATCTTCTACATTGTGACAATCTTTAAGATTCATTTGTGTTTACTCTATTTTATTTAAATTAAAATTTTTTAAGAAAATTAAACATATAACTATTTGCTCCAGGATTCTTTGATCCTAAACTAGCATTAGATATATGATTATAAGACATGCCTAAATGAGTGCTATCAGATAAATCAAAAGATAACTGAACTTCACTTTTAAATTCTAGAGGGTAGCCCAAATCTTTTCCATCGCCATAATTGTAATAACCTGGTGCAAAGCTAGGGGTTATAGTTAAAAATCCTAGATCATATTCTGCCTGGACTCCTGTATAAACATATAGTGCTGAGTTTTCTGTTAAAAAACCTCCAGTTATAGGAGATAATTTCCCCAAGAAACTTTTTCTAAATAATTCATCATTTTGATGTTGAAAGCCAAATAGGGTTGCTCTTTGTTTTTCATCACTAAAATCAAACATGCCAGTAAAAACATTGAATTCAGTTTGTTTCAATTCTTTGTCTGTTATTTGATTTTTGCTAGTTACATCGTCTGCAATACTTCCAAAAGTTAACATATACAAAAAAAAGCATATCTTTGAAAGAAATTGAAAAATTTTCCACATATTCATATTACAGAAACATATAACTTTCAGACTTATAAATAAACCGATTTTGTTATTGAATTAATTTAAAAAACTTATGAGAATCAATGTCTAATTAAGAGACCAAGAGGGAGATGAAGGAGTTGTAAGGTACCCTTAACTAGACATTAAATACTTTATCTCACAAGAGTTTGTCTAACTTTTGAATGAATATTGTTCTATTTGAGGCAGAAAAATTAATTAGAAAAATGGCTAGTTTGACTGTCTAAAATAACCAGATCCTTTTTTTCCAGTAAAAATTTCCTCTATTAGAGGATGTTTTATTGGTTCGTCAGAATCATCACTAACTAGATTTTGTTCTGAAACATATGCTTCGTATGTAATTTCATTATTTTCTGCTAACAGATGATAAAAAGGTTGGTCTTTTCTTGGCCTAACATCTTTTGGAATAGACTGATACCACTCTTCTGAATTATTAAACTCAAAATCAACATCGTATATAACTCCTCTAAAATTAAAGTGTCTGTGCTTAACAACGTCTCCAATTGAAAATTTAGCCTTGTTTATTGCCATTTGATAACGCTAGGATATAAATATTTTAAAAAAAAGCAATAGAAAAAATACACCTTCAATGCCACATGTGTTAACATTTTCTTATGCATAGACCTATAATTAAATTTTTGGCCGATTTCGGTCCTCTTTTAATTTTTTTTACGATTTATTTTAAAAACGATAATGATTTAAAATTAGCAATACCCCCTTTTATTATAGCTACCATTGTTGCGTTAATTTTACTTTATTTTTTAGAAAAAAAAATATCCATTGTTGCATTAACTAGTGGTGTATTAATAACTTTTTTTGGAGGTCTTACTTTATACTTTGATAACAAAATATTCTTTTACATGAAACCAACTATTATTAATCTACTTTTTGCTGCAGTTTTATTATTTGGAAAATATTTGACAAAAAAACCTCTGCTTCAATTTTTTTTTCAAAATTCTTTAAATTTACAAGATGAAGGATGGAAAATATTAAGTAACCGTTGGATTTATTTTTTTATTTTTGTCGCCATACTTAATGAGATGGTCTGGCGAACACAATCTGAAGCTTTTTGGGTAAATTTCAAGGTTTGGGGTTTGTTACCCATTAGTTTTTTATTTGCTGTATCTCAAGTACCTTTAATAAATAAATACAAAGTGGAAAACAAATGAAACATTTAAAACTTGTTATTAATAACGACAAAAAAAAGTATGATATTTTTTTTGATAAAATAGAACTGCAGATAATTCTAAATTTATATGCCAAAATGGTCTCAAGAGGAGAATGGAAAGATTATGGATTAAGTATTTCAAAAAGAGAAATTAGTTTTAACATTTATTATAGAACTTCTGAAATTCCAGCTTATAAAATAACAAAAAATTTAAAGCCAAAAAATGAAAATGAAAAATATCTAGTCAAAGACTCAACGAACAGAATAATAAAAAGTTCTAATAACCTACAAAGTTTAATTAAAAAAAATATTTGGAAAAAGTTTAAATTAGTAAATTAAGATTACCTTCTTTGGCCGAATAACCTCAACAACATAATAAATAAATTAATAAAATCCAGATAAAGTGTAAGCGCACCCATAACAGATTTTTTGCCCATAACCTCACCACTGTCACTGGCTAAATACATGTTTTTAATTTTTTGAGTGTCGTAAGCTGTTAGTCCAACAAAAATTAATACACCAAGGATTGAGATTACAAAGTACATCATTGTAGATTTCATAAAAATATTGACTATTGATGCGATTATAATTCCAATAAGTCCCATCATCAAAAAAGAACCTAGTTTTGTTAAATCTCTTTTAGTTGTATATCCATAAATGCTCATGGCACCAAATGTGCCGGCCGTAATAAAAAATACACGAGTTATGCTAGCGCCTGTATAAACTAAAAATATTGAAGATAAAGATGCTCCCATCAAAGCAGCAAAAACCCAAAAAGTTCCCTGAGCCTTTGCAGCGCTCATATTTTTAATTCCAAAACTCATATAAAAAACTACGCCAAGTGGAGCAAGCATGACAACCCACATTAAAGCTGAATTATATAATGCGTTCCCGATTGATGTCAGTCCTGTTATTGATCCGTCAGGTGACATAACTACAGATAATTTGAAAAGCAATAATGAAACAACACCGGTTAAAAATATACCTGAAGTCATATAATTATAGACTTTAAGCATATATGCTCTAAGACCTTCATCTATAACATGTGTCTCAGCACTCGATACTCTCGAACGTATATTTTGTTTATTAAATTCCATAATGCATAGTATATATATTGGCATTCAAACTATTTTTCAAGATGAAGAAATAGTTTAATAAATCTTTAAAATTACTAAATTAAAGCTATGAATTTTAAAAAATTGGGAAATACAGATTTAAAAGTAAGTACAATTTGCCTCGGTACCATGACTTGGGGTGAGCAAAATAACCAAAAAGAGGCTTTTGAGCAAATGGATTATGCTTTGGATAGTGGAGTTAACTTTTTTGATACCGCCGAAATATACCCCTCTCCTTGTTTTGAAAAAACTTATGGTTCAACTGAAAAAATAATCGGTAATTGGTTCAAAGAAAAAAAAAATCGCGATAAAGTTGTTTTGGCATCTAAAGTTGCTGGACCTGGTCTAACATGGATACGCGATGGAGACCTAAATTTTTCTGATCAAAACATTACAAAAGCAATAGAGGGTAGTTTAAAAAGATTACAAACGGACTATATTGATCTTTATCAATTACATTGGCCAGAAAGAAAAACAAACTTCTTTGGTAGACTTAACTATAAACACAAAGAAGAAGATGAATGGAATGATTTTGAAAAAGTTTTAACTACATTAGAAAAATTTATAAAAGAGGGAAAAATTCGTTACATAGGTTTGTCAAATGAAACTTCTTGGGGCTTATCTAAATTCTTGGAAATTTCGAAACTAAAAAAGCTACCGAGAATAATGTCAGTGCAAAATGCTTATAGTTTATTATGTAGAACATATGAAATAGGTTTAGCTGAAATTTCAATTAGAGAAAAAAGTGGGTTGCTAGCCTACTCCCCTTTAGCAGGAGGATTTCTTACAGGGAAATATAGAAATAATAAGTTACCAGAAAATTCACGACAGAAACTATTTGGTGAGTATTATACTAGGTACACGAAACCTAATGCATCAATTGTTATTGAAGAGTATTTCAATATAGCAAAAAAATTTGCTTTAGATTTCACCCAAATGTCAATAAAATTCTGTGAAATTCAAAAATTTTTAACCTCAGTGATAATTGGCGCAACTTCAATGGAACAGTTGAAAATAGATATAGAAAGTGTAAATGTAAATTTGACAGAAGAAATAATAGAAAAAATTAACAATGTACAATTAAAATATCCTAATCCATGTCCATAAAAATAATTAAAAAAATTTTAATTTTATCTTTTTTTTATTTTATTTTTGCCACATCAAGTGCAGAAGAAAATTTAAAAAGTATAGGTAAATATAAAGATTGGGAAAGCTTTGTGTTACTAAAAGAAGGAAATAAAGTTTGTTTTGCTCAATCAATTCCCATTGTAAGAGCCCCTAAAAAACTAAAAAGAGAACCCTCAAGATTATTTGTCACTTTTAGACCGGGTGAAAATATCAAAAATGAAATTAGCGTAACAAATGGATATGAATTTAAGTTAAAAGCTCCAGTAACTGCAAAATCTGGAAAAAAAAGTTATGATTTATTTTCAAAAGGTCGATTTGCTTGGATAGTGGATAATCAAGATGAATCTAAACTAATTTCTACTATGAAAAAAGCTTCTAGACTTATGATCTTGGGTAATGCAGAAACCGGAGAACAAACAACTGATCATTATTCAATGATGGGTTTCACAAAAGCTTACAACACCGCAAAAAAAAGCTGTAGTTAATAAATATTAAATAAAAATGAAAAAAAAAAGAAAGATAGTACTAGCCTATTCTGGCGGTTTGGATACTTCTGTAATTCTTAAATGGCTCCAAGAAAACTATAAAGCGGAAGTAATATCTTACACAGCCGATATTGGTCAAAAAATTGAAAGAAAAAAAATTATTAAAAATGCGAAAAACCTTGGTGTTAAAAATATAATTATAGAAGATCTAAAAAACATTTTTGTTAAAGACTACATTTATCCAATGATTAGAGGACACGCCTTGTACGAAGGTACATATTTACTGGGAACTTCTATAGCAAGACCTTTAATAGCAAAAAGACAAATTGCTGTTGCAAAAAAATTCAAAGCATTTGCTGTTTCGCACGGTTCAACTGGCAAAGGAAACGATCAAATAAGATTTGAATTGGGATATCATTATTTTGGCCCAAAAATAAAAGTAATCCCTCCATGGAGAATATGGAAACTAAAATCAAGATCAGATTTAATTAAATACGCAAAAAAACATAAAATATTAATCCCTAAGGATAAAAAAGGCGCCCCTCCTTTTTCTGTTGATGATAATCTTTTTCATACTTCTACCGAAGGAAAGGTTTTGGAAGACCCTAAAAAGTCAGCACCTGAATATATTTTTCAAAGAACTATTTTGCCCGAAAAAGCTCCAAATAGACCTTCTTACATTACAATAGGATTTAAAAATGGAGATCCAACTTCAATAAACAATAAAAAATTATCTCCAGCAAAACTTCTTCAAAAATTAAATTCCGTTGCAGGAAAAAACGGTATTGGTAGAGTTGATCTTGTAGAAAATAGATTTTTGGGAATTAAATCTAGAGGAGTTTATGAAACGCCAGGCGGTACAATATTAATAGTAGCTCAAAGAGCTATGGAGTCAGTTACTCTAGATAAAAAAACCATGCATCAAAAAGACGAAATAATGCCAAAATATGCTGAATTAATCTATAATGGATTTTGGTTTTCTAAATCTAGAATTAAATTACAAAAAATTGTAGATAAAAATAAAAACAAGGTAAAAGGGAAAGTAAAACTAAAATTATATAAAGGAAATATTACAATAATTTCTAGACAAACTAAAAGTAATGCCTATTCATTAAAAAAAGTGTCATTTGAAGAAAATAAAAATTTTAATAAAAAAAATGTAGAAAATTTTATTACTAAAAATTTTAAAAAATTGTGAGTAAAATATTTATTTAGTAATTTTATCTACAAATTTTTTTGCAACAGGACCAACAAGTAAAGCAGTTCCTATGGCAATGGGCAAACTTACTGTCCAGGCTTTTAAAAATCTATTGATATAATCATTATCCATGCCCGTGTTAACAAAAGTAATTATTAAAGTCATTAAAAGACTCATTAGAAAACCCATAATTAGAACAAATAATAATTGAGAATATTTTTTTGAAAACATTATTATTTATTTTGATTGAGATTTTTTAAAACACTCAAATGTATTATTCAATAAGCAGGCAATTGTCATTGGACCAACTCCACCTGGTACAGGAGTAATTGCTTTGGCAACTTTAGAAACTTCATCAAAATTAACATCCCCGACTAGACCTGAATCAGTTTTGTTAATACCAACATCAATAACTATTGCACCTTTTTTTACCCAATCGCCTTTAACAAGCTGTGGTTTTCCTACTGCAGCTATGATGATATCTGCTCTACTACATTCAGCTTTTAAATCTTTTGTTTTTGAATGCGTAATCGTTACCGTGCAATTTTCTTTTAAAAGTAGCTGAGCCATAGGTTTGCCATTTAAATTTGACCTCCCAATGACTACCGCATGTTTACCACTTAAGTTTTTCTCTACCTTTTTAAGCAACAAATAACAACCTAATGGAGTGCAAGGTATATTGCTATCATAACCAGATGATAAATTTCCAACATTCATAGGATGAAATCCATCTACATCTTTGTTTGGCAATATGGACTCTATAACTTTTCTTTTATCTATATGCTTAGGTAAAGGTAATTGAACCAAAATTCCTGAAACTTTATTGTCATTATTTAATTCATTAATTTTACTTAAAAGAACTTTTTCTTCTACACTTTCAGGATATCTGATTACTTCAGAATTCATTCCTACTTCTTTTGCAAATTTTTCTTTATTTTTTACATAGATTTTACTTGGTGGATCTTCTCCAACCAAAACAACAGTTAATCCCGGAGCAGAATTATAACGGGATTTAAGTTCTGCTATTTTTTTTTTTAATTCTTGTCTCAGCTCTGCTGCTGTTTTTTTTCCATCAATAATCATTTTAAAATAAACCTGGAGCAAAAATTTCGAAAATAATATTTCTCAGAAACATTAAAAATAAAATTAAAATTACTGGCGAAATATCTATTGAGCCAAAAGTTGGCATAAAACGTCTTATTTTATTTAAAGCAGGATCTGTCATTTTATAAGTTGCATCAAGTACAGCAAAAACAAATCGATTTTGTGTGTTGAGAATATTAAATGCAACTAACCAACTTAATATAGCGTTAATAATAATAATCCATAAATAAATTGTTATAATACTATCTAATAAAATAAATATTGATTTCATTTTTTCTCTACATAAATAGACTGACTAGGAAAAGCAAAAGAGGCATTATTTTTTTCTACAATTTGTTTAATTTCTAGCGCTAATCGTTCTTTAACTTTAAGCCACTCATCCCAATCGTCTGTTACTGTAAAACATCTTATGTACATATCTATAGAACTGTCAGAAAATTTATCTACTCTCACAGCATTCCCTAAGCTAATTTTATAATCCTTATGAGTTGTTATATATTTTTCTATTTCATCTCTAATTTTTTTCAACTGTTCAATAGTAGTGTTATATTGCAAAGTTATAACCCAACTTATTATCCAATTAGTTGTTTCACTAATATTTATAACGGCATTTTCTGCAAACTGAAAATTTGGAATAATTGCAATAGATTTATCAAATTTTCTCACAACTGTAGATCTAAATCCTATGCGTTCAACAATACCCTCTATAATATCTTCCACAATAATCCAGTCGCCAACTTTAAATCTTTTTTCAACCAATACCAAAATTCCTGATATTAAATTTTTGAATAAATCCTGAGCACCTAATGCAACAGCAACGCCAAACAAACCTAGCCCAGCAATTATTGGTCCTATTTTTATACCCCATAGTTCTAAAACAGCTGCCGCACCTAAAATGAAAATAAGTATCTTTAAGGCTTTAACAATCCAACCTATTAATTCTTTTGTTAAAAGCTTTTCTAATCCACCCAAAAGATAGCTAACGGGTTGAATAAACTGATGTATCAACCAAAAAATTAAAATTGTAATAAGTGATTTGTTTACATTATCAATAAACGATTGGGATTCAGGACTAAATTCTAAATAATAACTCGCAATAAAAAAACCTATAACGATTGGAAAAAAACGAGCTGGGCCTTCCATCGCTTGAACAAAGGTATCGTCTAATTTGTTTGTAGTTTTCTTTGCTATTTTTTTTAGACGATTAATTATAATTTTACTAATTAAACCTCTAAATAATAAAAAAATTAGAAAAATTCCTAATCCAATTAGTATTTGGAAAATGTCTACTCCAAGAATTCCTTTTTTCCATACTTCAGCAAATAATGTCGAAAAATTTTCAAATATATCCATAAACTATATAATTTTGTTTAATAAAAATTCCTCTTCTCCAGGGTTAAAAACAAACACATTTTTCCATTTAATTTGTTTTAACACCAATAATACCTTCTCGCTTATACACATTAGATTAGATTGAGTCACTACGTTTAAAAGTGAATATTTATTTATTAGATTAAATAAATTTTTTGCACTCTTTGAAGAATAAACAAAAATTGCGTCTGGCGATTTTCTTTTTAAAAAATCTATCATTTTTTTATCAATTTCCTCTATAGGTGATGTGGTATAATTTGAAATTCTATCTATGGTATAGCCTGCATTAGTTAAATCTTTGTCTAAATCTTTAGAAATAAATTCACTGCTTAAGTAGAGAAGTTTTCCTGACTTACTTTCAAAAGTTCTAATTATTAATTCTTTTAAAGAATCTACAGTCCCTTCTGAAGAATAAGTATTAACAAAACCTAGTTGTCTAGCTGTAAACTCAGTTGTTTTACCTACACAATAGCATTTAATTTTTGAGTCAAATTTATCTATATTAAGAAATCTTATTGCGTTTGAGCTGGTAAAAATCACAGCTTTATAATTTTCAAAATTTATTTTTTCAGTTTTTAACTCTACAATTTTAATTACTGGAAGATGAGTTACCGTATGACCCAATTTTTTTAATCTATCAATAAGTAATACTGAATCTTCTTTTGGTCTTGTAATAATAATGTGCAATTTAATTTTCCTGTACTTTAAAATTTGGACCCGCTTTTTTTAATAACTCTTCTCCAACTTTATAACCTATTTCTTTTGCATACTTAAGGCCACCAGAGCTTTCTGCAACAAATTTTTTACTTCCATCATTTGAAAATAGTTCACTTTTTAAATTAATTTTTCCATTAGATAATGTTGCTAAACCTCCAACAGCTGTATCACAGTCTCCGCCTATTGCTTCAAGCAAAGCTCTTTCAGCTTGAATACAAAAATATGATTCCTGATCATTTATCGTTTTTAAAATATTTAATGTTTTTTGATCATTTAATCTACATTGTAAAGCTATAGCACCTTGGCCAACGGCAGGTAGCATTTGTTTAGCCGAAAAAATTTCCTTAGCTTCGTTTTCCAAATTAAGCATTGTAAGCCCTGCCATGGCCAAAACTATAGCATCATATTCTTTATTTTTTAGTTTATTAATTCTAGTATCAATGTTGCCTCTCATTGATACAATGTTGATGTCATTTCTTAAAATATTTAATTGGGCCTTTCGTCTAAATGAACTTGTTCCTACTTTTGATTGTGGCTTAAGATCAAAAAAAGATTTGCTTGAGTGGCTTAAAAAAGCATCCCTAGGATCATTTCTTTTAACTACAGCACTAACACAAAGTCCATTTGTCATTTGTGTGGGCAAGTCTTTTAAAGAATGAACTGCCAAATCTATTTTTGCATCTAATAATTCATCTTCAATTTGCTTGGAAAAGACACCCTTACCACCAATGTCTGAAATCTTCTTATTATGAAATATATCTCCAGAAGTTTTAATTACTTTTAGCTCTACAGAATTATCATCAAATTCCGGATTATATTTTACTAACAAATTCTTAACATGGCTTGAGTAGGCCAAAGAAAGCTTACTTCCACGAGATCCGATTATAAATTTTTTCTTATATGTCATTATTTTTAAAAATTACCTATGTTATATTATTATTTTATATTTATAGACAGGTTAACAAACATGAAAAAAAGGCTCACTTTTTTAGGAATAGAAACAAGCTGCGACGAAACTGCTGCATCAGTTGTTAGAGAAAAAAATGACGGAACTGGTGAAATTTTATCCAATATTGTTTCTAGCCAAATTGAAGAACACAAAGAATTTGGTGGTGTGGTTCCTGAAATTGCCGCTAGAGCACATGTTGAAAAAATAGAATTTATTATTAAAAAAGCTCTAAAAGAAAGTAAATTAAATTTAAACGAGATAGATGGTATAGCAGCAACAGCTGGCCCAGGATTAATAGTTTGTTTAACTGTTGGATTGAATGCTGGAAAAGCAATCGCAGGATCTTTGAATAAACCTTTTGTAGCTGTAAACCATTTAGAAGGACATGCTTTAAGTCCTAGAATTAATAGTAAAATTAAATTTCCATATTTATTATTACTTATATCTGGAGGACATACTCAGTTTTTAGAAGTAAATGGTGTTAATAGTTATAAAAGACTCGGAACTACAATTGACGATGCGCTTGGAGAAGCTTTTGATAAAACTGCAAAACTTTTAGGAATAGAATTTCCAGGAGGTCCAATAATAGAAGATTGGGCAACAAAGGGTGACGAAAATTATTTTAAATTGCCTAAACCAATTCTAAAAAGAGGCGGCTGCAACTTATCTTTTGCTGGCCTTAAAACTGCTGTACTTAGAATTTCAAAAGAACTGAAAAACCAAAAAGAAAAATACAATTTAGCAGCTTCCTTTCAAAAAACTATAAATGAAATTCTTTGCGTAAAAACTCAAATAGCAATGGAAGAATTTTTAAAAAATAAAGAAAATAAAGAAAAAATTTTTGTAATCGCTGGTGGAGTAGCAGCAAACTTAAAAATAAGAAATAATTTAACTAAAGTTGCGAAAGATAAAAAATTTCATTCTATTTTTCCTCCAATAAATCTTTGTGGAGACAATGCTGCTATGATAGCTTGGGCAGGCATTGAAAGACATAAAATTCAATTAATTGATGATCTAGAGTTTCCATCTAGAGCTAGATGGCCGTTAGATAATACAGCACCTTTTCTAAAAGGTCCCGGATTAAAAATATAAATGCAATATTGGTTAATGAAAACTGAACCAGAAAGTTGGTCTTGGCATCAACAAGTAAAATCTGGCAGTGAAGGAGTAGAGTGGGACGGTGTAAGAAATTTCCAAGCAGCAAAAAATTTAAGAAATATGAAAGTTGGAGATAAATGTTTTTTTTACCACACAGGCAAAACAAAAAGTATCGTGGGCATAGCAAAAATTACAAAAGAAGCTTTTTTGGATAAGTCTGACAAAACAGGAAAATTTGTGTCTGTAAAAGTGAAGGCATTATATCCCCTAAAAAGAGAAGTAAGTTTACAAGAAATCAAAAAAAATAAGGTTTTTAGAGATTTTTCTTTAGTTAGACAAAGTCGCTTATCTATTATGAAAGTTGATTTAAAATACTGGAAAAAAATATGTAAGATGGGTAAGGTTTAAAACTGGAAAATAATTATATGGCGAAAAGAAAAAGAAGAAAAATTAAAAGAAAAATTAAGAAATCAAAAAGAAAAAAAAATGTAAAAAAGAAAAAAAAAGAAAAAATTTCAAAATCTGGTGAATTAATATTCAAGGTTCCAAAAAAATGGGACAGAAGCGCTTACATTAATAAAAAGCAATATGAAAAAAAATATAAACTTTCAATTAAAGATAATGAGAGTTTCTGGAAAAAAGAAGGTAAGCGAATAGACTGGATAAAACCTTACAATAAAATAAAAGACGTTAAATATAGTAAAACCGATGTAAGAATTAAGTGGTTTTATGATGGAACCCTTAATGCTTCTGCCAACTGCATCGACAGACATTTAAAAGATAAAAAAAACAAAACTGCAATTATTTGGGTTGGTGACGATCCAAAAGATTCTAAACAAATTAGTTATAGAGATTTGCACAAAAATGTATGTAAAGCTGCAAATGGTTTAAGATCAATAGGCATAAAAAAAGGAGATAGAGTAACTATCTATTTAACTATGATACCCGAATTAGCGTACGTAATGTTAGCTTGTGCAAGAATTGGTGCCGTTCATTCGATTATATTTGGGGGTTTCTCTCCAGATTCGATAGCTGGAAGAATAAATGATTGTCAGTCAGATTATATAATTACTGCAGACGAGGGAGTAAGAGGAGGAAAAATAATACCTCTAAAAAAAATAACTGATGAAGCTTTAACGCAATGTCCAAATGTAAAAAAATGTGTTGTTGTCAAAAGAACAGGTAATGAAGTTAATTGGGTGGATGGCAGAGATGTTCTGTACGACAATATAATTAAGATGGCTTCTGATAAATGCGAACCTGAAGAAATGAATGCAGAGGATCCATTATTTATTCTTTACACATCTGGTTCTACGGGAAAACCTAAGGGAGTTTTACATACTACGGGAGGCTATATGGTATATGCTTCCATGACTCATCAATATATTTTTGATTACAAAAAAAATGATATTTATTGGTGTTCAGCTGATATTGGTTGGGTAACTGGACATAGTTATATTATTTATGGACCCCTTTCAAATGGTGCAACCACAATAATGTTCGAAGGTGTTCCAAACTATCCTGATACATCAAGATGGTGGCAAATCGTAGATAAATATAAGGTAAATATATTTTATACTGCTCCCACTGCCTTAAGAGCTCTTATGAGAGAAGGTGAAGGTCCAGTCAAAAAAACGAGCAGAAAATCATTAAAACTATTAGGTACAGTTGGAGAACCAATAAATCCTGAAGCGTGGCTTTGGTATTATAAAGTAATTGGAGATTCTAGATGCCCAATTGTCGATACATGGTGGCAAACAGAAACTGGTGGAATATTAATATCTCCGCAGCCAGGAGCAATCGATCTTAAACCAGGTTCAGCAACTAAACCATTTTATGGAATTAAACCAGTTATCGTTGACGAGCAGGGAAAAACTTTAAAAGGCGCCTGTAGAGGAAGATTGTGCATGGCTCAATCTTGGCCAGGTCAGATGAGAACTGTATATGGTGATCACCAAAGATTTATTGATACGTATTTTTCACAATTTGATGGAAAGTATTTTACAGGTGACGGATGTAGAAGGGACGAGGATGGATATTATTGGATTACCGGAAGAGTAGATGACGTTATAATAGTTTCGGGACACAATTTAGGAACAGCAGAATTAGAAAGTGCATTTGTGGCGCATCCAAAAGTTGCTGAGGCCGCAGTAGTAGGTTATCCGCACGATATTAAAGGTAATGGACTTTACTGTTATGTTACTTTAAATGTTGGCGAAAGACCCTCTGGTGAACTAGAGAGGGATTTAAAACTCTGGGTCAGAAAGCAAATAGGTCCAATTGCTACCCCAGACTTAATTCAATTTGCTCCAGGTTTACCAAAAACAAGATCAGGTAAAATTATGAGAAGAATATTAAGAAAAATAGCAGCAAATGAGCATGACCAATTAGGTGATACAACAACGCTAGCAGATCCATCTGTCGTGGAAAGTCTAGTAGAAAATAGACAAAATAAATAATTAATGAATGGATTACTAAAAACTTTAATCAAACCAGATTGGGACGATAATCCACAAAGATCAGAAATTCTTCATGCAGCAAATTTACTTCAAATAGGCGAATTTCAATTAATTCAACTTGCATATAAAGTTTGGTATAAAAATGATCTTCCTGAAGAAAAAATAAATAAAATTTTCAATGAATATATGATTACTGGAATAATACCTATTTGGGTTACTTATTATGCTAAAGATATAATTAAGTTAAACAACGTAAATAAATTAAATGGTTATGATGAAAAATATCATATCTATGATCATGAGTTTGGAGCGTCTATTTTTGATGAAAGACAAAGGAAAAGACGCGGTATCTTTTATGCAATAATTATAGGATTTGTTTTTATAGCAAGTCATTATATGGCTGCAAACTATGTTGAAGAACCTGCTGGATTTTACCCTCCATACATTGAAAAAAGAATAGTTTATCCAGAATTATATAAAAAAGATATCGGGTATGGCTGGAATGAAAGACAAAAGTGAACAATGTTTGATTTTATTCCACAGGAATATGAAAAACTTGTAAACATAATTTTTTTGGTGGTTACTGCTTTAATAGCTCGACATGGGATAACTTACAGAAAAGAAGATGGTGAAAGAGATTTTGTAAGATTACTTTTTGGGTGTATTGCAGCTACATACTTTTTTTTAGTACTCTTCAAAGATGTATTAGGACTTATAAGTTTTTAAAGTTTTCCAGGCTTATGCATAACCTGACCTTCGTCCACTTCTTTTATGCTTAAAAGTCTTTCATCTTTAGGAAGCTGGAGTTGTTCATTAAGATATAAAGCTCTTTCCTTTACTGAAGATGATTTAAATTTATAATTTAGAATAACGGTACCTAATCCTGGGCCAGCAACTGCCTCATAGTCGATCCCAAGTGCTTTAACATAATCTTTTAAAGCTCCCTCATAATCTTTATTTCTATCTTTGATAATTCCACGATTTGCATATGCTGCGGCTAAAGTTCCTATTCCTGTCTTATCATCTTCGTCAAGATTTTTTTCTAAAAAAGATATCAAGTTACTGAGCTCTTTATTTGCTTCAAGATATTTTTTTTGTGAAATAAACACCACAGCCTTACACATTATAGCTCCTCGATGATTTGGTGATTTTTTTAAAGCATTATTTGCGGCTTCGATTGCCTCTTCATATAGTTTATCTTTTAAACGAATATCGCAAACTTCTGTTTCATAATCACCTGGCGGTCTGTTCATAAATGATTTAACGAAAGCCCATACTGTAAACATTACAAACGTTAATATTGCCATGTATATGACAAATCTTCTTAATATATTTAAATTTGCGCTCATTAGTTAAATACCTGATTTACATATATGTAACTAAAAACAATACATAAGAAAATTGATGTGAATGTAGCTCTTTTTTTTAAACTTTTTTTTTCTTCATCTGAAACTATTTTTTGAGATTTCTGTTTTTTTCTAACATACAAAACCCATATCATCTGTCTAACTGGAAAAAATAAAGCTAAGCTTAAGAGAGCAACCCATATGGGATCATGAAAAGATATGTAATAAGGTGTTAAATCCATATTCAAATTTTAATAAAGTTAGTTATATACTTAAAATAACATCCATATAGCAACAATTTCAATCAATAGTTGTACATATTTTGGAACATTATTGTGTTGATTTGAGCCTGTAATTGTGCTGAAATTTCATCAAATGCTCAGAACTATGGTCCTGAGCATTTTGTGTTTTATAAAACAAGTTAAAAAAAACAAAGGGGGAAACCTTTATGTCAGCAAAAGTAACGTGGCTGATTGTGTTCGTGCTCATGTATTGGGCTTATTGCATCTA
>Ga0310344_10000896_pt1 | contig 23112 bp, 22 predicted proteins | sample HC15DNA20200_MG_FD_203801 | JGI IMG/M metagenome (GOLD analysis project Ga0310344, IMG submission 203801) | Marine microbial communities from station ALOHA, North Pacific Subtropical Gyre - HC15-DNA-20-200_MG | ecosystem: Environmental > Aquatic > Marine > Oceanic | place: Pacific Ocean: North...
ACCTTTCACTCCGCTTTCCGCATAGCAACTTGTGTTGGCCGGCAAGCTCGCGACGAGTGTGAGATGGCCATCAAGAATCGCGCGCAAAATGTCAGGCTCGATCCACTTGTCTGATGTCTTTTCTTTTAGATATTCCGCAGCTTCAAAAAAAGAGAGCCACTTTCGACCCAGCGTGTCCATGGGGAGCAGTGTAGTGCAAGCGACGCCTCCGAGGGAATCCAAAGCTCCTTGAACGTTGCTGTGCGCGGCTACCGAAATATTTTCTCGTGCTGTTGTCGCTGACCGCTACTGTTTCTTGCTCCACTTGTGGTCTAGAGTTCCTTTAATGCTCACGAATATACTTTTACTGATTCTCATTGTGCTGGTTCTGCGGTTGCTCTTTATTCAGGAATCGAAACGGAAGTGACGACCAATCAACAGTGGACTAGACCGGGACCTTACGGTGATCTACAGTTTCTCCACACACAAACGGAGGAACTATGGATCGCTATACCAAAATTATTCTTACGGGCATCTTACTTGTCCTGATCAGTATTGCTGCTAAAGATGTGGATCTGTTCCCGATTGCGGAAGCACAGCAGGGCTGGGGGATTGAGAACGACATGAACGGCTCGATGCAGGCATTGCCAGAGTCGTATGGGCTGGCCTACATTTGCCGAAGTAATCAGATGCCCGTTGGTGGGCCATATGGCGACCATGGATATTTGTCGGTCAGCTTTTACGATGGAGCGCAGTGTATGGGAAGTCAAATAGGTGTTGCTCACATGTTCAGTGCAGGAGCCACGCATTCGTTTTCTGACGATCGGTATCTGCTCAGTGCAAATCAGATGCACTTTTATGCCGACGCGACAGCGCGTGCCGCCGATACAGGCCAACGTGTGGCGTTTTACTCATGCGATGGGAATAACTCACCCTGCCTGAGAAATATCCAATTCAGGGGTGATCCGTCTGACATTCAAGAGACCGACGAAAACGGAAACACGGACTAGACCTTCAGGCTACGCCGATGGGCGGTCTCTAGTTGTACGGCGAGGTGTTGGTTGAAGGCAAAAGACTGAATCGCAGTGGTGGCATACTTGACGACACGGTAATCGGGATCGTGAGTGTTGGTGTGCTGGAAGGGGAACGATCAGCGTGGATGAGGGAGAATCCCAAATCTCTGGTCATTTCGTGCGATGGCCGACGCCACGTGTTCCATCGTTGGCTCGAACTTCTCGTGAACCGAAGCGATGTAGAGCCATTTCTTTAAGAAGTCGTGTGGGGTCAGGTGAGGGAACTCTTCGATGATCGCCGGTTGATGTGCAAATTCGGTACAGATCATGACGCCGTGCGACTTCCACCGACCAGTTTTCGTTGGTTCGACCAGCAGCATCATCTGCCGGCCGTGCAGGTAGACGGCCAGTCCACCGAACATCCTTTTGGTGAAGAAGCTGGGATGGTCCTCGAAGACCTGCAAGATCCACTCGTTATCAAACGATTTCATCTCAGAACACCAGGCGATCTACAGAAGTCCTGGTCAGCGTGCAATATACTCCCCCCACTGAAGGACTTCAAATGCTGACTCATTGGTGGACATTAACGGGGGACCACGAAGTTTGAGTATCATGAACCATGAAGTTACGAATTAGGCGTCTGAGTCCAGACGCAATCATTCCAGCCTACGCACATCCCGGCGACGCGGGTCTAGACCTCTATGCCTGTGCGGATGTGAGCCTCGAGCCTGGCGTGGCGAGTCTCGTGCCGACGGGGGTGGCGATTGAACTTCCCGAGGCGACGGAGGCACAAGTACGTCCGAGAAGCGGGCTGGCCCTGAAGCATTCCGTCACCGTGTTGAACACCCCCGGGACCATCGACGAAGGCTACCGGGGCGAAGTCGGTGTCATACTGATCAACCACGGGCGCTCGACCTTCGAGGTCACCCGCGGAATGCGGATTGCTCAGCTCGTGGTGCAGAAACGTTGGACGGTAGACGTCGTGGAAGTGGATGGGCTCACCGACACTGCTCGTGGAGCAGGCGGGTTTGGCTCAACCGGTTCTTGATAACGGAGGAATTATGAATCGACAGACGAAAGTAGTGCGTACGGCTCAGCTTTTCAAACTATGGAAAACCGAGAGGGATTCCACTTGTCACTATCGACCGAAGACGACGAGACGCCAGCGCAACCGACTCGCAGCGTCATTGCTTGGGATGTGTTTGTTTACGGTCGGACCAGTCGCAGGGCAGCAGGACGAGAATGACTACGAGGCTCCTAGCGTGCCGCTAGAAGCCTTTGCCGCTCGGCCGGCGACCTTCAATCAGGAAATGATCGAGATCATGCTCGAACCGGGCGAAGGCATGGAATACAAATATCGCCTTGAACCAGGCGGTACTCTGCTGTTTTCCTGGACAGCAGACGCACTCATTCATTACGAGCTGCACAGCCAACCGGAAGATGCTCCAAAAGGGTTCGCTGAGACCTACGACAAACAGGACTACCGAGATGAAGCGCACGGGAGTTACGCAGCGCCGTTTGCTGGCATTCACGGGTGGTACTGGAAGAATAATACCGAAGGGAAGGTCACGATTAGTCTGACGACGGCAGGGTTCTACAGCGAATCGCTAGAGTATCGATCGGGGATGGACGTCATGACGAAGCAATTTTGATGAATTGGAAAAGTAATTGCTTCCGATGGATTGCATCTGTGGATTAGGTTTCCAAGGAAATTACGGTTGCTGCAGGACATCGAACGGCTGTTTTAGTGAGGGAGTTGTTAAATGCTCAAGAAACTTCTCATGAAAATATTACGTCGTGTCATGTTGCCTTTGTTTGAGGCTTTGACGCATCGCACTCAGACGCCTTCGGTTAATCAACAAATACAAACGTCATTAATGACTCAATGGATTCTCGCTAAGAGACAAAATGTAAAAGTGTTTTCTGAGATTCAAGATGCTGGTTTCCGTTGTTATAGTGAATTTGAAGAAGATGGAATCATCTTATATTTGCTGAGCCTGATCGATGCAAGAGACCGAACTGTTGTTGAAATGTGTTGTGGCTCAGGTGATGAGTGCATGGCTGCAAATTTGATCATCAATCACGGGTTTAAAGGACATTTGTTTGAGGGTGATAAATTTCGTGTCAGAAATGCAAAGAACTTCTTTTCTCGTCAGAAAGACTGTCGGTGTGTGAAGCCAAATATAACGCACGCGTGGATTACAAAAAGCAATGTTAATGATTTAATTAAAGCGAGTGGCGTTGCGGGCGAGGTCGATGTGTTTTCGCTGGATGTCGATGGTAATGATTACCACATATGGGAGGCTGTTGATGTGATTCAACCCCGCATTTGCGTGTTTGAAACACACGACATAGTGCCAACAGACTTGGCCGTCACCGTACCGTATTCAGACGACTTTGTTGCAATGGATAAGACAGGAGCTGAGAAAGATTTTCGGTCTGCGTCTTTGGCTGCCATGGACAAGTTGTCCCGATCTAAAGGGTATACGCTGGTGGGTTCCCATAAGCATGGTTTTAATGTGTTCTATGTGAGAAACGATCTTCTTAATCAGTTTCTTCCAAGGCCGACACTCGAATCGATACACGATAATGAATGGACTCGTGATGGCCAAAAAAATCGATGGCCATTGGTTAAGGAGTTTCCTTGGGTCGAGGTCTAATGGGCTGCTTTACTCTTTAAGTATTATTTCGATAGACAAGTTAAATAACAGCGGACAGCTTATAGGTTGGAACCGGTGATACCTGGTTGATAAGCCACGGGCAATATCTGCTGCCAGGTGCGTGTCTTCAAGTTTGAATGCGAATCAGGAGTAGTCGAGAATCGTCAGGGGGTAGTGCTTAGTAGTCGGATGCCGATAACGACGCGCGGATGATCTCGACATCGTTACGATGCACGATGTGACGATTGGCGTAGGCTGGGTGGACCCAATTGACGTGTCGGTCCGTCCCGTACCCGGCTTCCGACGTTGTCTCGATGAGCTTCGTGCGATCCAACTCGACATAACCATTCGGGGTGAACTGGGCGATGATTAGATCACCCTCATCGTTGTTGACGAAGTAGCGGTCGTTATGCTGCACCATGAAGGCCGTCGACCACAGGCTCTGCGTTGTCATGTCGGGACTCATCCACAGGCGCTCACCTGTGCGCGCATCGAGTCCACGTAGCTCACCATTCGATCCGACTCCATACAGGTAGTCGCCAACGATGACCGGCGTCGTGCTCATCGCGTGGAGGCCATCGGTCTCATCCGGTCCGTATCCTTGGCCCGATCCCATCCACAACAGTCGTGCTGTTGGACGGTCCGGATTGAGTCGCATCATCAGTGAGCCACGGTAGAGCTGGCTGACCAGCAGGTAGTTTCCGCTTCTAACCGGTGTCACCACGGTAATCCCGTCACCCGTTTCCCACGCTTGTTCCCAATACACGTTACCAGTCTCTGGGTTGAGTGAGCTGAGAGCGCTCGGGTGCCATACGATGAGCTGGCGGACGCCGCCTGCCTCGTAGATCACAGGTTGTCCATATCCGGGTTCCGAAACGACATCGACCGCGCGCCAGAGTTCCGCCCCCGTCCATTTGTCGAAAGCCACGACCAGCGCGTCTGGTTCTCCGCCGACAATGGTAATCAGTCGGTCCCCGTCCACGAGCGGCGCACTGGTTATCCCCCAGGGTGGAATGGAGGTGTCATAGTCCTCGACATAGTCGACGTCCCAACGAGGGTTTCCGGTTTTGACGTCGAAGCAGAAGAGGCGCCCCGTTGCCCCCAGTACGTAGACACGATCATCGTCCACGGTGGGGGTGGCTCTGGGACCGATGGCATTGGTTGATTGCAGCATGCGATAGGATGTCTGCCACTCGTAGGTCCAGAGAATATTTCCGGTCTGTTCGTCGAGTGCGAGTAGACGTTCGGTCCCTCCCAGTGTCCGGGAGTTCGGATCATCGCGCCAGTCGAGGACGAACACACGCCCGTCAGCCACTGCCGGTCCTGCATAGCCGGATCCGATCGGCACGCGCCAACTGATCTTCAACCCGTCCTGAGGAAATCTGTCGATGATGCCCGTCTCGTGCCACACGCCACGCCGATCCGCGCCACGCCACTGGTGCCAATCGTCAGCGCTCATAGGGATGGCCACGGCAATCATGGAGCACAGCATTACGAGGATCCACGAGAAGGATCGAGGTTGGCGCGGGGAAACGTGTTCGCGTGTCCTGAGCATTCTTTTATATGTCGGTGTTCGGAGTACTTACCGCCATGTTATGCCTCAGCACTGCCACTGTCAAAGTCAGGTCAGGCAGCATTTTTTGAATTTGCGTCCGCTTCCGCAAGGGCAAGGAGAATTGCGGCCAAAGCGGCGTCGTGGCCGCGTTAATTCGCGTTTAAAATGCGTCGCCCGCGTGAGCAAGTCCTGATTGAAGATCTGCTCAAGCATCTCGTAGAGATGCGGATGTTTTCGTTGCATCATCCCCGGGCGTTCAAAAAAATATTCAGAGGTAACTGCAAAGAACTCTGCTTCATTGGTGAGTGCGTACCGATCGATGTCAGAACGGCCGTGTTCGATCTCAGCCATCTTACGTCGCACAAGATCAATCCACGGGTCTAGGGACTGCCGGTCGAGTCCGACATTCGGGACCCCGTCAATTACGCCGTCTGACTTGTCGACAAGGTGAGCAAACTCATGGATCCCGACGTTGCGTTTGTCTGCTGCATTTCGAAAACCCTGAATAAGATCAGGTTGGGACAAAATCATGAGCCGGTTGAGACTCCCGGTTCCCACCATTCCCAGAATGCTCTGCCCAGTCTGGTCGCCAAAGCGAAAATTTTCATCAAATCGGTTCGGGTAGACAAGCACCTCATTGATTTGATCCCACTCCCAGTCTGGGAATCCGAAAATGGGAATGATAGCGCTCGCCGCAGTCAGAACACGGGTTGTTGTGTCGAGCTGAAGGCGGATACCGGTGATACGTTTCTCTCCGAGAAACAGTTGAATCTGTTTTCGAAAGCGGGTCTGAGCGGCCGAATCGAGAACGCGAAAGAAGAGAACATCTCGTTGGAGTACGGCTTCCCATTCTGCGGGAAAGGGTTCGCTGAGGATGGTGCGCCGCCGTCGAATGCTTCCGGTTCGCCAAAAATAAACAGCGACCGGAGGAAACAGAGCGAGTCCGTACGTCGCAGCGACAGGACGTCCTGTCTGAATAAGAAGAAGTACGAGAGGAAAGGACACGAGAAGCGCAATTGCGGACACAACGAGTGCCCAGATCCGGGTTCGCCGTTCCCAGGCGATGAGAGAGTCCAGCGGCAGCCTCCTTAAGCTTTCATCAGCCTATCTCGTTTTTCAGTTCCCTGACAACCGCCTGAGGATTACGTGAATGTACGGATATGGAAGATTCACGTCTGTATGGATATACTTGGGTCTTATCAAGGGGGCCGATCCCACCCGGAGTATCAAGTTTGGAGGACGGGTTTGGCCGCGTCAAAACGTGTGCGCTGATGTACAGCTTAGAAAGTGAGGAAAACATGCAGAAATGGTTTTCACTAATAAGCATATTATTTGTCGCAGTTGGATTTGTTGGCATCGCAGAGAGTTCAGAAACTCCCACGTTCACCGAGGACGTCGCACCAATCTTGTATGAGAACTGCGTGACCTGCCATCGCGCCGGTGAGATTGCCCCGATGTCTTTGATTACCTATGCAGAAACTCGGCCATGGAGTCGCTCCATTAAAAATCAAGTCGTCACGGGTGAAATGCCACCGTGGCATGCTGATAAAGCTGTAGGAAAATTCTCAAATGACAGACGATTAACGGAAGTGGAGAAGAATATCCTCATCCAGTGGTCTGACGGAGGAGCCCCCGAGGGAGACCCGACCGCACTTCCACCTGCCCCAAGCTTTACAGAAGGATGGCAAATCGGTATTCCAGATATCGTTCTTGAGATACCGGAGGTCTTTAATGTTCCGGCTGAAGGCGAAATTGCCTATCAGAATTTTTCAACTCCGACGAACTTTGAGGAAGACACATGGGTGAAGTCAATTGAAGTGCGCGCAGGCACACCGTCCGTGGTGCATCACATACTCGCGCACATGAGGAACCCCGATGTTTCCCAGCCGGAGCAGGTGTATAAAACGATTATCTTGGATGAGCGCGTCCAACAACAATTTATCGAGGCCCGAGACCGAGCAACGGGACAGGAAGGTCCAGGCCAGTTGATTGGGACCATGGCACCAGGGACGAATCCGTTAGTTTTTGATCCTGAAACGGCCATTAAAGTGCCGAAAGGTTCCGAGTTGGTATTTCAGATTCATTACACGTCAAACGGCACAGCTGCACAGGATAGATCGAAGGTTGGTTTAGTTCTGGCCGATGGCCCTCCCCAACGTGAAATGCGGGCTGGAGCCTTCGTAAATTTTTCCTTTGAAATCGCTCCAGGTGATGGCGATGCACGTGTTGACAGTGCGATGGAATTCACACAGGACGCGACAGTGCACGCGATTTTTCCTCATACCCATCTGCGTGGAAAGAAGTGGGAGTACCGCATCACTTATCCAGATGGGCGTAGTGAACGTCTGCTTTCAGTCCCAAACTACGATTTCGATTGGCAAACATATTATGTTCTGGAGGAACCGCTCGTGCTGCCGAAGGGTTCTAGAATCGATGCATCTGCTTGGTATGACAATTCAACTTTAAATAAAGCGAACCCGGACCCCAGCGCGACCGTTCGGTGGGGTGATCAGACGTGGGAAGAAATGCAATATACCGGGATTTATTACAGTGTTCCGACCGACAGCCAAAGCACAGACACGGACAATCAATAGCAATCTAGACGAATCAATCGGGTAGTTGTTCAGGTAGGTAGATGACACAATTCGTTATTGGTGTTGACATCGGGGGCACATTCACCGATGCGATCGTAGTGGCAGACGCAGGTCAGGTCAGTTTGGTTGGTGAGCGAGGGAAAGTATTTTTAGGCTGCGTTTCTTGTGGCAAGAAGCTAGGTGTTGCTGAAGATGGGTACCGCCACGGTTGCTTGGAACTCGAAATTGCTTTGGAGACGATCTCGCCAAATTTCTTGTCACCAAAGAAGAGATTGATGAAGACGTTTTTTTTTCGACGCTTTCTCTGTCCGGGCTGCGGTCGTCCTTTGGACGGGCAGATTTGCCGTGCGTCTGATGTTCCCTATAGTGATGTGATAGTTAATAGGACAGCGGAGGACTTGTGAGGTTCGATGCTCCTGGCCGGCGGTTTGGAGAGGAGGCGCCTTGAGGAAAGACTTTACCGGAAAGGTTCCACTGGGGAAGACTGGGTTAATGGTAAGCCGACTTGGGATCGGTTCCAGCTACGGGGCACCAACTAGTGTCATCGAAGAAGCGGTTGAACGGCACGTTAACTTTCTGTACTGGGGGACTGTTCGACGTCCTGCGTTTGGTCGCGCCATACGGAATCTGGCGCGTCGAAACCGTGAGAGTGTAGTGGTTACAGTTCAGTCTTATTCAAGAGTTCCAGCGCTAGTCGGTCCGTCGGTGGAAATTGCTCTCAGGCGAGCGGGTCTCGACTATTTCGACATTCTGTTGCTTGGAATGCGGAATGAACGACCTGGTCCTGGTTTTATTGATGCCTTCGAGCGCCTGCGCGAGCAGGGGAAGGTGCGATTCCTTGCACTGAGCACTCACAACAGACCCTTACTCCGGTCGCTCTTCGATGAATATCGTGAAGGAAAGAGTCCGTACGATGTGTTTATGCTCCGTTACAATGCTGTGCATCGTGGAGCGGAACGTGATTCGTTCCCCTACCTTCCGGTTCGTCCGCGGCCCGGAATGATTGGGTATACTGCGACGCGCTGGGGCGATTTGCTGGACCCGAACAAAATGCCGGCTGGCGAGCCTGCGCCGACTGCCAGTGACTGCTATCGATTCGTGTTGCATCAACCCGCGGTGGATCTGGTGCTTTGTGGACCTTCGGATCGGAGTCAGATGCAGGAGGCTCTTCAGGCGCTCGAGCGTGGTCCCTTACCGCCCACTCAAGTGCAGCGAATGCAGCGAATAGGTGACCACATTTACGGATGCTACAAACCGAAATTTAAGGAAGTAGGCGATACTACGTGAACTAGGGTGTGGGAACTGAAGATCTAGGAGCGATGTGCCAAGCGGGGTCGATTTTCGCTGGCGGCACTCTTTCATCTTTCTTTAGTCTTGGAGGGAATAATTGTTTGGCAGGTCAAGTGCGAAAGCATCCACCGACGAATTTCGTCGACGAACCAAGCTTCGCATACAAAAATTTGGGTGTAGAGCAAGAATGCGCGCTGACTTGTTTCGCTATAGATCTGTTGTTGAGACACCGTTGTTCATCTTGGCGTATGCTCGAACCGGTAGTCAGTTGCTCGTCAGTTATCTGAATTCTTTGGCTGGCGTAAGTATGCGAAAAGAGGTGCTCAACGAAAATAAGCCGGAAGGCATTCGTTCCGGTCCCTGTTCTAAGGAGCAGGTCATGAAGCACCTCAGGCTGTCGGTTCTTAGTCATTCCACTCAGGTTGGAGGCGTCAAGCTAATATTTAACCAAATGAGACGACATGGTGTAAGTGTGTCAGATCTCGAGAATTATTTTCACGGTACAAAGTTTTTAGTGCTGTACCGTAAATCACTTGGGGAACAGTTTGTCTCAAGTAAAATAGCGCAAAAAAATAGAAAATGGTCGCTTGGAAAAGGACAATCAAGAAAATTGGAGACGGTTCTTGTTGAGCCCAGCGACTTTATTAAATATTGTCAAAGTGTGCGGGAGCGTTATGAGGAAATACGACGCGATTCATTTGTGATGGATAATTCGCTATGGATAGCGTACGAAGAACTTTCTGAATCTCCAGAAGTTCTGTTTAAAGAAAATGTTTGTCCCTTTCTAAGCGTTGCGTATTCCTCCCTTACAACTAATTTCGCGCGGCAGAATCCTCAGCCCCTCAGTCAAAAAGTAGCAAACTATTCCGAACTCGAGCCACTGTTTTCGAGTGGAGAGGCAAGGTTAGATTATGATCGCTAACAGAATGTGTCTTGGATGGCTTCGACAAAATCGCATGGAAACCTCTGTGATCAAGATGGTCTTACAGGGCGTAGTCAGTTCGTCGGTAGTCGGTGTGATAGCTGCTGCTGCGTGGGTTGGGATGTTTTCGGTTGCGGTGAATTCTCAAGATACAACTGCTAGAAATTTGTTGATTGAAAAATTACAAGAAGATCGCCCGGCCATAGGCACATTTTCTCGGAGAAATCGACCGGGGCTCGATTATGTCGTCATTGATGCCCAGTATGGGGCGTTTGACATTGAAGCAATTCGGCAGGCATTGAGTGAAATGCGCGACGGGAACGGAGAGAGTCCTGTTACTCCGATCATTCGTATCCCATATGATTCGCGGACAAGTCCTAAGAAGGTCGTGGATCAAGTCCTTGATCTAGGTGCGTTTGGCGTGATGTTTCCCAATATCGAAACCAAGGAAGATGCGGTAACTGCGATAGGGTCCATGCGGTTTGTTCGGCCTGCGGAAGGTGATCGGGTTATGCCTGAAGGCTTACGTGATTCCGATTCTGGATCTGCTGTGTCGTACTGGGGTGTGAATGCGCGAGAGTATCAGTCCTACGCTGATGTGTGGCCGCTTGCTCCTGAAGGACAATTGGTTGCGATGCTTCAGATTGAATCGCTAGCGGGAATTGCACAACTGGACAATATTCTCGATGTGCCGGGCATTGGTGCGATTTTTTTAGGGCCCACCGATCTTGCAGCGTCGATTGGAGAGGAAGGACCAAATTCCCCGAGAGTTGAGGAACTCGTCCAGGAGGTGCTGCAGGTCTGTCTCATGCGAAGCGTGCCTTGTGGATATCCGATTGTGGCTACGACTAGTGCGGATGCCGAACGAGAGACTGCTCGACGTCTTCGAGAGGGGTTTCGTGTGCTTGCGGTCATGACAACTGAAAGATAATGACATTCAGTAACGGTCTAACTGTTCGGTGTCTGTCGCAGGGTTTTTAACTTTTACGACAATTGATATCGACGATGGAGGAATCATGAGGGGGCCGATAATTCGAGGTCTGATGGTGGTTTACCTGGCGGTATTAGGTGCTTGTACTGAGGCGCCAGATTCGGCGCCGCTGTTGCCAGCGACTCAAACAGAGACGTCTCTTAAACTCTATGTGTTTGACTGTGGGCATTTAACATTTCAGACGGTCGACCGTTTCAGTGTGCAAGATCACGAAACAGATGTGCGCGAACTCGTGGTGCCTTGCTATGTTATCGAGCACCCGGAGGGACGGATGTTATGGGATGGGGGACTTCCGTCTTCCTTTACGACGCCACCGAGTCATCGTCCCAACGCAAAAATTGATACGCCACTTGCGGAGCAACTGAGGGTTCTAGATCTCGGTTTCGATCTTGTGTCGCTCGATTATGTAGCTTTTTCTCATATGCACTATGACCATGTTGGGGTTGCCAATGAAGTTATTGGTGCGACGTGGCTTGTGCAGAAACCGGAGCATGAAGCGATGTTTGGTGATATGGATCTTCCCTCACCTGCGGAGCCTGATCTATATAACAATTTACTTGATGCCGACACGATCCTCTTGAATGGGGATTATGATGTGTTCGGCGATGGTCGGGTGAAGATTTTGTCCGCGCCGGGTCACACACCAGGGCACCAGATTCTTTTTGTTGATCTAAAAGAGACAGGGCCGCTCGTGCTGTCAGGAGATTTGTATCATTTTCGTGTTAGTCGTGAGCATCGGCGAGTGCCTACCTTTAATTTCGATGTGGATGTGACTCTGGCATCCATGGAAAAAATTGAGTCCTTTGTCACCGAGATTGGCGCGACATTTTGGATCGAGCACGACTACGAGTTATTTCAAGAGCTTAAGAAAGCGCCGATGTACTATGAGTAGAGGTCGAGAAGTGCTGGTGTCTTACTCCGCGAGTTCGATCGTTGTGGCTTTTATGCGCAAACGGTCTCCAACTACACTGGTCTGTCCGGTAGCAATGACCTCTTCGGCCATAAGTTCCGAAAGTTGACTTCGGTTCGTGTCCAGCCACGGTCCCGTGATAGTGTACAGCCCTTCCTCGGTCATGATACCTACAGGGTCGCCCTTACTGGCGCAGCGCACCATACATGCTACATGTTCATCGCTGGGAGTTTTGTCACCCAGGTGAGAGCCGCACCCTGCCTCAACTAACATGCCAACAATCGTGTTTTCATTCGCCGAACTCAGAAACGGCGTCAAACTGACAACTACAACGATCACAAAGCTTTTCAAAAACATTCGCATAAAGAAGAGTAAACGGTTTCGTGGTGGGTGTTGTCAAGTCAACGAACGGAACGTAGCGGATAGAGAATCTTGGTCTGTGGGATAATTGCCAAAGGCTAGGAATACGGAGGTACGCTATTCTTAGCAATCGATGGTTTGAAAAGATCCTATTTCTGACTCTATTTATCTTCAGCCGTGAAAAAAAACGAAATTAAGACCAATTTGATGGATAGCGGGCTACGATCTCGCGCCCGAGCGCTTAGGTGGGTGTTACGCCTGACTTGGGAGATCGCACCTGGCTTTCTGATTGGACTTATCAGTATTGCATTTATTCAAAGTGGAATACCGGCGGCACTGGCTTGGGTGGCGAAGTCACTAATTGACGCAGTGGTTATTGAACTTGATGCGAGCAACCCTAACGCAGCCCCTGTCATGTTTTGGTTGTGGCTTGGATTAGGTTTGGCGGCAGTGGAGGCGGTGTCGCGTGCTGTCCGTGAATATCTGAGTCAACGTCTCGCCGATGAACTCAATGTCAAAGTGACAACGGAAACACTAAAGCACGCTGCAGGTCTTGAGATTAAGGTCTTTGAGGATCTTGCCGTACAAGACTCCTTGGATCGTGCGAAGCGAATGACTGGGAAGCGTGTCACCGCTTTGTTGTATCAGGGTTTTGGGTCGATAACGAGTGCTTTGCAGGTCGTATCACTGGCAGCAGTGTTGGTCGCGATTCAGCCGCTGACGCTACTCGTTGTCGGCTTGGTCACCCCTCCGTTTCTCATCGTCCGGTGGATTCTGGCTCGTCGTGCAGCAGATCTCGAATACGAACGGGCGACCAAGCGAAGGTGGACCATGTATTTCATGGAACTCTTGACTAGCCAAAAGTCTGTCGCCGAAACCCGTCTGCTTGGACTCGCACCGATGTTGATCCAGAAATATCATGCGCTGATGGTGGCGTTTGCCGATGAGAATTCGTTAATTTACCGGTCCACGCTTCGTGCGGTGCTGATCTTTTCACTGGTCTCCGTTGTGGCTTTCTATGGGCTACTCATTGAACTTACCTTGCGTGCGTTGAATGGAGGAGCGACGTTGGGCGACGTTGCAGTTTTTTTTGCCGCGTCGGCGCAGCTACGATCTGGGTTGGAACAGTGCATTAATTTATTAACAGGGTTATTCCAGGGAACGCTACATGTGTCCGCGTTGAAGGAGTTTTATCAAAATAAAACTCGCGGCAGAGTGTCGACTGAACGAGTGACAGACGAATGTACGGGGGCGATCACACTAGAGAAAGTTGATTTTACATATCCCGGGTCCTCCGTGCCCGTGTTGAAAGAGGTGTCGTTGGAGATTGGTGCTGGAGAAACCGTTGCGCTGGTAGGTGAAAACGGTTGCGGGAAGACCACACTTGCAAAATTAATGGCGCGTTTGTACACACCTAACAGTGGCAGAATTACATTGGATGGTCGCGATTTGCAGGAGTTGGAGATACGGTCATTACATCGACAGATCTCATTTATCTTTCAGAAATTCACGCTCTATGAAGCTACGGCTGCTGATAATATCGCATACGGTGACTGGCAGAACATTCTTGGCGATCGAGCACAGGTCGAGAAGGTTGCGCAGACGGCTGGTGTTCACGACATGCTGACATCCATGCCCGAGGGATATGACACCATGTTGGGCCGGGCTTTTGGTAAGTTTGATTTGTCAGGAGGGCAATGGCAAAAACTGGCTGTCGCTCGGGCATTCGCACGGCCTTCGGCAGTCTTGATTCTTGATGAGCCCACGGCTGCTCTTGACGCGCGTTCGGAGTACGAGTTGTTTGTGCGCGCCAGGAAGCTTGCAGAGGGACGAACGACCATTTTAATTTCACATCGTTTTTCTACTGTGAGCATGGCCGATCGCATCGTGGTCATGGATGAGGGGCGTATCATCGAACAAGGATCCCACACTGAACTCTTGAATCGTGGGGGTCATTACGCGGAGCTTTATAAGTTACATGACCGGCAGATGCCGGCTGTTCCATCTCAGGATTGACGAGAGGCAGGTTGACCTTGCTGGGTTTGGGCCTTGCAAAATAAGGAGGAATCGTGAAGCGAATTCTTTGGTTGTTTAGTGTTGCCGTGATGAGTATTAGCTGTGGGGGGGCGGAAGAGCCTGCGCAGCAGTTACCCGAGCCCGTTGAGCCAATAGTAAGCGCTGGAATGATTGAACGACTCGATCCTTCTTTGGATGCTCTGGTCTCTGTGGACGCCGTAATAGAGCATCTTGCTGATGGATTCGGGTTTATCGAGGGACCGGTCTGGATTCGATCTGGAGGCCCTTTTCTCCTTTTTAGCGACATTCCTGCAAACCGCATCGTAAAGTGGAGTCCAACAGGGGAAGTTAGTGATTTTCTGTCGCCGGTCTTTGAAGGTGAGTACGAGCAAGGACGGTTGATAGGATCGAACGGCATTACGGTGGATCCGAACGGTGATGTGGTGTTCACGGAGCATTATGGCCGGCGTATTTCACGCATGGCATCTGATGGTACGGTCTCGACGGTTGTCGACACCTACGAAGGGAATCGGTTCAGTAGTCCAAACGATTTAATCTACAAATCTGATGGGTCGCTATATTTCACGGATCCCGCATACGGTCTACCGACCCCGGAGGACCGGGAAATCGATGTGAATGGAATTTATCGACTTGACGTTGATGGCCAGGTGACTCAGTTGGCTGAGTTACCTGGGCCAAACGGAATCGCGTTTTCTCCTGATGAAACAAGGCTATATGTCGCAGATAGTTCCCAGAATCTGTGGATGGTCTATCAGGTGGCTAGTGATGGTTCACTTGATGAGGGTACGGTGTTACTTGATGCCAGTGATGTTGATGAGACGGGTGCAGCCGACGGCTTGAAGGTTGATAGCGCTGGAAATCTATGGGCGACGGGTCCAGGGGGGGTTTGGGTGATTTCCCCTACTGGCCAGCACTTGGGTACGATAAAACCGAATGAGGTGCCAGCCAATGCAGGCTGGGGTGATGACGGCAGTACTCTTTATATGACAGCGAGGACGGGGCTGTACCGCATCCGCACGAATGCGATGGGGCTACTTCCATAAGAAAAGTTTTTTATCGTAGTGATGTGGAACCAATTAAATCTGGCCCATGGCCAGTGCAAAGCGAGACAGGACAACGTATATGGCAAAGGTTACAATTTTTCATAATAAGAATTGAAACTCCTCGGTCAATGCCGTGCGCATTGCGGAGGAGTTGGGTGTTGATTTTGAGGTGGTGAATTATATCCAGTCTCCACCCGATGCTAAGGCGCTGCGAGCAATAATCGAGAAGCTCGAGGATCCGCATACGGCGCTGGTGCGCCGGGATTCAAAATTTAAGAAACTAGAATTGTCGGACGCCGACGTTAAGACCGCCGCTCAAGTCGTCGAGGTTCTCGTAAAGCATAAGCAGCTATTACAGCGCCCGCTCGTTGTTACCGAAGAGATCGCCATTATCGGACGGCCGAAGGATCGTGTGCGGGAACTGTTGGGGTAGAGTCTTCATGGACCCGATAGAGGTTAGGGGGCAGAAATGGGTGCGGGTACTTGGGAAAGTCATCATGCGATCTTAGACCTTATGTTCCACTACACCGAATGCGTTGATCAAGCGAACTTTTCTGGACTTTCCGCACTCTTTGCGCATGGTCAGATCCGGTCGATGGATATGGAGGATGGTGAGAAAGGTATCGTTGGAGCAGAGGTTGGTGAATTTTATAAATCTGTGAATCGTGTACATAGTGATGGGACTCTCCGGACTCGTCATTTAACGACAAACGTGCGAATCGACATTGATGAGGATGCAGATTCGGCGACCGCGCGCTCCTACTTTGTTGTGCTTCAGGCTACCGACAAGTTGCCTTTCCAGCCGATAGTTGGTGGAAGATATGAGGATCGGTTTGAACGGGTAGACGGGAAATGGCAATTTGCTGATCGTATGATGCTTGTTGATCAAGTCGGCAATGTCGAAGAACACCTCACGTTCGATCTTTCGCAAGGAAATGGCCGTCAGGATGATGCCCTTCAATAATCCGCTCTAGCACGAACGTCATGAAAAACGCTTGGTTGTCGCCCTGTGTAATCGCGGTCTTCTTGGTAAACGCCGGGTGCGGTATGTCACCGCAGGGAAACTTGGTCGCGGATGCCGTCTACTATAACGGCATTGTTATCACTATGGATGGTGATCGTATTGTGCAAGGAGTGGCCCTCCGCGGTCATGAGATCATCGCCGTTGGATCGGACGAGACAGTGCTCAATCTTGCGGACGAGTCAACGGTACGAGTGAATCTTGAAGGTCGGACGATGCTGCCTGGTTTTTACGCGGCCCATGATCATTTTCCTGGTTCTGGGAGAATGGCCATTGCTTCGGTTGATCTGAACAGTCCTCCAATTGGAACCGTGACAACGATAGACGAGTTAGTGGCTGCTCTACGAGCGCGTGCACGTGAAACTCCCGAAGGGCAATGGATTCGAGGACAAGGATATGACGATACCTTGCTGGCGGAGCAACGTCATCCTACACGGCAGGATCTCGACGCTGTGTCAACCGTACACCCAATTTACCTTAGCCACACGTCTGGACATCTTGGAGTCGCAAATAGTCTTGCTCTTCATCTCGCTGGGGTTACGGCTACAACACCAGATCCGCCTGGTGGGGTGATTCAAAGAGATTCGACGAGTGGAGAACCTAACGGAATTTTCGAGGAAGTGGGTGGAATAGTGAGCCGACTGATTCCACCGCTTACGCATGACCAAGAGTTAGAGTCTTACCGTTGGGCAGTACAAGACTATGTTGAGGATGGGGTAACAACGGCTGTCATTGCTTTTGGAAATCGAGAGAGTCTAAATAGTCTGCGACGTGCACGTGATGCTAAAGTACTAGCGTTTCGCATTATTACGATGATGTTGCGGGAGTCTCCTGATGAAATGAGTGCGGCCGAAGCAGGAGGGGTCGGTTCTCACTTTGGTGACACGCGCCTTAAAGTGGGCGCAATCAAGATCATTCAAGACGGTTCAAATCAGGGATATACGGGTTATTTTACGGAGCCGTACCACTCGTCCTTTCAAGGTGATTCTGACTATCGAGGATATCCGCGACGGAGTCGTTCAGATCTGACGGAGATGGTTAGAGAATTGCATCAGGCTGGCTACCAAATTGCCATTCATGCAAATGGCGACGCGGCGATTGACGATGTCATCCACGCATTCCGAGTAGCGCAGCAGGAATATCCTCGGGCGGACCCACGCCATAGAATCGAGCACTGTCAAATGGTACGGGCAGATCAACTCGATGCCATTGCCGCCTTGGGTATATCGCCATCGTTCTTTGTCGGACATGTGTTTTACTGGGGCGATCGACACCGAGATGTTTTTATGGGCCCAGAGCGTGCGGCGGGTATTAGTGCCCTTCGGTCAGCTGTGGAGCGAGGTATCCGGTTTACTGTCCATGATGACACACCGGTGACACCGGTAAACCCTTTGCAACTGGTGTGGGTTTCAGTTAATCGCCTTACCAAGTCTGGACGAATTCTCGGACCGGACGAACGTGTTACTCCGCTACAAGCTTTGCGTGCGATCACAATTGATGCAGCGTGGCAGAATTTTGAAGAGGATATCAAGGGTTCGATTGAATCTGGGAAACTCGCGGATCTTGTTATTCTTTCTGACAATCCACTGACTGTAATGCCTGAAAAAATCGTCGATATCGAGGTGCTTGAAACTATCGTCGGTGGGGTTACTGTGTTTCAAAAAGGAGTCTAGACTGGATACCTAGACGTATTCTAAAGATTTCAGTCGTAGGTTTAATATAGACTTCATTCATGAAAGATGTTCAGAGAAAAAATCAATATTTGCGCGTATGGGTTCCGTTGAGTGTTTTCCTTGGGGCGGTGATGCTGATGACCGCACAGACATCTGGCTGTGCAGGGAATAATGGATCAGAGATTGCTGAACAAGCGCAGCTATCTGAGCGTCAGTGGCTAGCCGGAGATTCGCATATACATAGCCACTGGAGTCCAGGGTACGACCGGACCGTTGACGTGCCGACAATTATTAAAGGTGCCGACGCGATCTACTCGACTCCACACAATGCGTCTATGGCGGAGGAGTATGGGCTGAGTTGGATGGTCACTACGGACCATGGCGGTCCGAACCATTCAAAATATAACGCCGATGAAGCGTATCCTGAACTGGAGAGGTCTCGAGATTCAGTGTCCGGGGTTCTTCAATTTTATGGAATGGAACTCAATATGCCAGGGATGGACCATCACACGCTAATTATTCCCCAAACCGATGATGAGCGAACGATGTTGCTACAGATTGAAAATAAGTTTGATAAAAATGATATCTGGCCGGTTGATCCTGACCGTGATACAGAGATGGCACGTGTCAACGCGTTAACGTATATGAAGGACTTAGAACATCTACCGTTACTTTTCGCTAATCATCCTTCACGATCGGCGACCGATCTCGGTGAATATGGGTATGACGAACCATGGGAACTTCGTGCGAATAACACGTTAGCGCCCATGGTGTATCGGGGAATGGAGGGGGCTCCAGGGCACCAGGCTGCATCCCTGACTAAATCGACTGAGCCAAGTCAATATAGTTTTACAACCAGTCCAAGGGCGAGAGGCTATTACCAAAATGAAAAGGCTCCGACACTCGGAGGTTTTGATCAAATGACGGCGATTGTCGGCGGCATGTGGGACTCGTTATTGGGTGAGGGGCGACGGTTTTGGATTGTTGCATCGTCAGATTCTCACGTGCATTACACAGAACTTTCTCGTCCTGGAGTGGATTTTTGGCCAGGCGAGTTCCATAAAACCTACGTCCATGCCCAAAAGAATTATGTTGATGTGCTCGATGGTCTTCGGTCGGGACGTATCTTTGCAGTAGCGGGGGATTTGATCTCAGCGCTTAATCTGACAGTGACTGGAGAAACTGAAACGTCAATGGCAGGTGAAACGTTGGAAATATCAAGCGGTGATGATATTGCGATCAAAATCCAATTAGTAGATCCCGATACTCTTAATCATAACCAAGAGAATCCAAGCGTCAACAGGGTAGATCTTATTGTTGGTGAAGTCAGAGGATTTTCTGACAATGAAAATTTAGATACGAATGAGACGACTCGTGTGCTCGAACGTTTTACTTCATCATCTTGGGTGCGTGAAGGAGAATCGATCACGATAAGGACGACGCTACCGCAGATTGAAACCGATATGTACGTGAGGGTGCGAGGTACAAGTGGGAATGATCTAGAGCCCTTGATGGATATACCTGGGGAGGATCCGTGGAGTGACCTTTGGTTCTACTCGAACCCAGTATTTGTTCAGGTGAATTAGATCAAATAAAGCTAAATTGTTTCAGAATTACTTTGGTTTGATGTCTCACCCTACAATTCTAGTGGGCAATCTGACGACCTGTGGGTGAGTTAGAAGGTTTTTGCAACACTGCTGCATAAATTCTGATTCACAAAGTCACGACAAATATTAACTGGCATCAAGGAATCGATCGCACCTTCTTCAGATGCGATCGATTTAACGTTGCGTTATGCAAGCGCAGTTTCGAAAAGTGCTAATAAGCGGCTCCATGCCTTTTCTGCCTGAGCCTCATCGTAAACAGTTGAGTCTGGTGGGCACCATCCGTGCATTGCACCTTTGTATACCTCGATTTCAGCAGGCAGTCCTGCTTGGGCGAAAGCGTCACGGAGCACGTCCTTCGCTTCAGGTTGGTTCTCGTCATCGTTGTCAGCAATTGCGAACAGATAGTGCGCTTTGATCGTGGGAACGAGAAGATGCGGACTGTCGTCTTGATCGGTCACGAGACTGCCCCCGTGAAATGACGCTCCGGCACCAATGCGATCCGGCACGGCTGCAGCGGTTCTCACTGTAATGGGTCCACCCATACAGTACCCCATTGTTCCAATTTTTCGCTGTGTGTCGACGGACGACTGACTGTCGAGAAAACTGACAAATGCTTTTGCGTCACGCATTTGGGTGTCGGCAGTGACGGAGCTCATAAGTGGACGCAAGACATCGCTCACTTCGGCAAAATTTGTCGTATTCACGATAGGAGCTCGTTGTGAGCGGTAGTACTGGTTGACCACTAAAACGGAGTACCCTGATTCTGCGAGGCGCTTGGCCATCTGCCTTTTTGCGGGGCGCAAACCAAACGCATCAGGCCAGATGATTACTCCAGGATGCTTGCCGGTCGATGGATGCACAAAGTAACTATCGGCGACGCCATCTGGGGTTGGAATGTCGATCTCCATTTCAGACACCGCTTGAGCGTTTGCAGTACGAGGCAGGAGTATGGAAAGCCCTGCTCCAGCCGACACAGCTCCAAACTGCCGCCGCGTTATCTTTTTTTTCTGCAAGTAACTTGTGTTTTCGGCTTCGGTGCGTTCGTCACACATGTCTTCCTCCTCAATAATTTCGTGCGGGTTAGTCGGCCATCTGTCGACAACCCTTCGCCGTTTATTCTACATGAATAGGCTTCGCGACTGTGCATCATTAGCCTGGAGACGTCGGTAAGAATGTTTTTCCGAAAACAGAGGATTAAAGGGGTTTCTTGCAAGTATGATGATGTGCTATGAAATTTGCATTTTATATAAGTGTCTTTGCCATTTTGATGTCTGTACCGGTTGAATTGTCGGCCCAAGTGGACCAGCGTGTCATGAGGTCCGTTGAATCCGAAAGAGAGGCGATGATTGAGACCATGCGCGACTTAGTGTCCATTGAATCTGGAAGTCGCGATCCTGAGGGTTTAGCACAAATCGCAGAGGTAATCGCGGACAAGCTGCGCGCTCTTGGAGGTGCCGTTGAATTGGTCTCTCATGATGACCCGTATGAGATGGTAGATACTCCGCCCGTGATAGGCCGAAGTGTTGTGGGAACATTTTCAGGGCGTGGCAAAGGCCGGATTTTATTGTTAGCGCATATGGATACTGTGTATCTTCCCGGCGATTTGGAGAACCAACCATTTCGTGTTGCTGACGGGCGCGCCTATGGTCTTGGTATTGCTGATGACAAGAATGGAGTAGCTCTAATCTTACATGTGCTTTCAGCATTACGGCGTCTTCAGTTTGATGATTACGAGCAAATAACCGTGTTGATTAATGGAGACGAAGAAGTCAGTTCTGCTGGCTCTCGTGCTCTTATCACTAAGCTCGGTGCTGACCATGATGCGGTGTTGTCTTGTGAGGGTGGGGGCTCAAATGATCGCATCGCTCTGACAACTGCTGGTATCGGAGCTGTGCTTTTGCGTGTGACAGGGCGCGCCGCTCATGCCGGGTCGGCTCCTGAGCAAGGGGTGAACGCGTTATACGAACTGGCTCATCAGATTTTGCAGATGTCTGATCTTACCGATACGGATGCGGGGATTAAATTGAATTGGACCATTGCGGATGCAGGAGAAACGCGCAATGTCATTCCTTCTAAAGCCATGGCCACCGCTGATTTTCGCGTGCTTCGCGTCGCGGGGTACGATCGTGTTGAACAGGTTGTTCGTGAAAGAATCCAAAAACAGCTAATACCAGATGCCAGTGTTCATGTGTCTTTTGAGAGGCGCCGCCCACCGTTAGAAATATCTGTTGCGTCGCGTTCATTAGCGTCTCATGCGGTGTCTATCTATGGAGAGCTGTCCCGTACATTGACCGTATCTGATCAAGCCAGAGGTGGTGGGACGGATGCTGCCTTTGCTGCCTTGGAGTCAACGGCAGCGGTGATCGAAGGTTTTGGTCTTACTGGCTTTGGTGCACATTCGGACAATCGTGAGTATGTTGAGCTAGAATCCATGATGCCCCGATTGTATTTACTGGCAAGGTTGATTATGGATATCGGAACCGGAAAAACTGGAATTTTATGATTGGGCATATGTTATGAGAGAGTGTTTATGAAAACAAATTTGAAAGCGGCTGGGATCGCCTTGGCAATATTGGCAGGCATCTCACTTGGAGCGTGGTTGATTACGGGTATTCCAGCGTGCCTGTCAGGGTAGAAAGTTGAAATAGAGATTGTTGGGTATTCAGCGCGTCCCGGAACATTTAGTGTTTGAAGTTTATGAGGTTTGGATTGTTTTAATTTTAAGGAGGGGTCATGAAGAAAATGCGTATAGGAACGGCAGTTACTCTGATATGTGCTGGGATTATCTTCGGTTGGGTCATGGCGGGGCAAGGACCAGGCACGAATGTAACCGAAGCAGCGAGTAACGGGTTAACCGCTCAGGATTATGCTGACATACAACAACTGTATTGGCGTTACAACCAGGGCGCAGATTTTCGGGATGGCGCCCTATTTGTCTCGGCGTTTTCAGACGATGCGCGCTTTACCGCCGGTGGACAGACAATAGTTGGTCAGGATGATCTAACAGCGTGGAGGGTTCAACGAGATGAAGGAAAAACAGGCGATAACGGTCGTCGGCATTGGAATAGTAGTTACAGGATTACGCAATCGGCCGGTGGAGCCGAAGGGCTAGTCTACTGGATGCTGATTGATGTGAGTTCTGGCGCGCCTCAACAGCTTGCTTCTGGTTATTATGAAGATGAATATGAGAAAACGTCTTCGGGTTGGCGTATTAAGCAGCGAATTCTTCGACCGGACGCTGGGTAATGCAGAGCTCAACAGTATCCAGAGAATAGGTTATAGACCTAGATGGAGTTAAAAAAATAAAGGGCGATGCCGCGATGCTAATTGGTGTCGTCTTCGCATCTGAACATCGATTGATTTAGTTCGTCAGGTGCGGATGTTGTTGTTTGTCCCAAGCCGGTCTCGTTCCAACTCTCTGTGTCTTGTTGCTCTCTTGCGTTAACAAGATTTCTTA
>Ga0310344_10000897_pt1 | contig 23098 bp, 16 predicted proteins | sample HC15DNA20200_MG_FD_203801 | JGI IMG/M metagenome (GOLD analysis project Ga0310344, IMG submission 203801) | Marine microbial communities from station ALOHA, North Pacific Subtropical Gyre - HC15-DNA-20-200_MG | ecosystem: Environmental > Aquatic > Marine > Oceanic | place: Pacific Ocean: North...
CGAGTGAACTACCCGGGTCTGTCTGGTCACCCTAGGCATTCGCGTGCTAAGCAACTCTTCGATGGGTTCAGTGGGATGCTGAGTTTTGAATTGTCTGGAGGAAGAGATGCATCGGAGCGCTTTATCAAACGAGCTCAGCTTCCGATCTCGGCGGCGAGCTTGGGGGGAGTCGAAACACTTCTGACTTTACCGGCCACTACTTCGCATGCGGGAATGACAGCCGATGAACGATGTAAGGCTGGAATTAGCGATGGCCTGATCCGTGTATCCGTTGGCCTCGAGTCGACCTCTGACCTTATAGGAGATTTTAAGTCCTCGCTTGCATAGGTGGGCAGACGGTTGGCTCTCCAATTCCGTTCCACCAAGGAGTCTGTCGCTGGCTTCGGTGCGCTCGTTTGTTTTATGTATGTGGAGAAAGGTCTTAAAGGTAGCGAAACGGAGGGCACCCGTCTGATTCTACAAGTTAAAAATGTTTGCTCTAGGCAAGTTAAAAGAGACCAGAGCGCTTTCATCCTGTCGGATTGCAATCACAATGATTGCCAACTATAGTGGTGCGGCCTTGTTCCAACAGCTTGGTCAGTCGCTTCGCCTTGGCGGGGCGACTGGGACTGTGCGCTGGCCGTAGGCTGGCCGCGTCTCCTTGGTTTATCGAGGGTCGGTTAGGGAAGTATTGAATTCAACAAGGAGTTATTACGAAGATGCTCGCCAAGTTAGAGTACATCTGGTTGGATGGTTATAAGCCAACACAAAGCCTCCGGTCCAAGACAACCATTGAGAGAGACTTCGATGGCACCTTGGATGGATGCCCAATGTGGTCGTTTGATGGTAGCTCAACAGAACAAGCTGCTGGTAACGACTCGGATTGTTTGCTGAAGCCTGTTGCGCTGTTTCCAGATCCGTGTCGCAAAGATGGCTATCTGGTGATGACCGAAGTCTTGAATGCGGATGGGACGCCGCATGAGTCGAACGGTCGAGCTACGATCGACGACGACGATGATGATTTTTGGTTCGGTTTCGAGCAGGAGTATTTTTTGTGGGATGTGAAGACACAGCTTCCCCCAGGCTTTCCATCTGGTGGCTATCCTGGTCCCCAAGGACCCTATTATTGCTCCGTAGGAGCCAAAAATGCCTATGGTCGTCAGTGCGTTGACGAGCACCTGGACGTCTGCTTGGCAGCTGATATAAATGTCGAGGGGATCAATGCGGAAGTAGCTTCTGGCCAATGGGAGTTTCAGGTGTTTGCCAAGGGAGCGAAGCGAGCAGGCGATGAAACTTGGGTGGCTCGCTACCTCCTCGAACGCTGCGGCGAGGACTATGGCTATGCGATCGAGTGGCACCCTAAACCATTGGGAGCGACAGACTGGAATGGGTCTGGAATGCACGCCAATTTCTCTAACGGCACAATGCGAAATTCGGGAAACGAGAAAACGTTCGATGCGATTTGTGATGCATTCGGAAAGCAAATTCCACGTCACATTGATGTTTATGGAGCAGACAATGATCAGCGGTTGACGGGTGCTCACGAGACTGAGGCGCTCGACAAATTCAGCTATGGTCTTTCCGATCGCGGGGCGTCAATCCGTATTCCTGTTGGAACTAAGGATGCTGGCTGGAAAGGGCGACTGGAAGATCGGCGACCAGCGTCGAATGCTGATCCCTATAAGGTGGCCGCTGCGATCATCAAAACAGTCAAGGAGTCTGGGCACTAATCCGCTGGCATGGCTGGGGAACCCGCCAATTTGGAGGTCCTCGAATGGTCATCGGGGGCCTTCTGTTTCCACTAAGGCAACACAGACTCGCGGTATCCGGAGGTGCCTGTCTGGTGTCGCTAGGAGTGCTTTGATACGGTGGAGTCAGTCCCCGTTCTGCTGTGTCAGGGTGGTGAACTGGGCGACGTAAGTGCTTGCTTTAGGTCAGTGGATAGGTTCTCCTCCTTGTCTGGCCCCAGTTTTTTGCCGCTGCTGGTCAGGTGAAACACATCGATTGCTCGGTTTCCTTCTGTCGAAATCAACACAAGTTCGATATCGCACCCGTGTTCAGAGATCACTCGGCTGATACGATGCAGCAGTCCCCACTGATTGGTACTGACAACTTCGAGCACCGTGTACCGGTCTGAGTAGTGGTGGTCAAAGTGGACCACAGTCCGGACTCGGAGTTTGTTATGGTTCGCCTGAGCTGCGGCCTCACGACCCTTGAGCATTGTTCCGAGATCAACCATTCCGCTGACCACACCTTCTAGGAGTGTTGTCAGGTCAGATCGTCCGGATCGGTTCATTGCGAGAAATCGGTCGGCATCGATAAAACGAAACAGATCAAGCACGACCTCTTGATGGTTGCTCATGGCCTGGCCACGTAAGATGTCCATACCAAAATAGGACAATACCCCGCAGATGTTAGAAAAGATGCGTGGACGATCTTTGGTGACTACGCTTAGTTCCCATACGTCGTTATCCTGTACGAGGCTCAAGCGAACTTGGGTAGGTTCAAGGCTGCGTGACAATTTAATGTGACGATAGACCGTCTGTGTGTCTACTAGTCGAAGATACCGCTGGGGCAAGCCCTCGAGAAACTCGGTTACCTGGTGCTCTGATATTTCCGGCGGCCTGAGCTTTCTTAGCTCGGACACGCTTGGTTGACTCGTGGCAATCAGCTCATCGCCGTAGCCTAGGGTCAGGTGGTTGTAAGTGTCGACATAGAGTTTCCACAAGAGCTCTTCTTTCCAAGGTGTGAGTGTCTCTGGACTCACTGCCTGAATATCGGCAACAGTGAGAAGGCAGAGCATCTTGAGTCTGTCTTCAGTTCCGACCAGTCTTGCGAATTGACGAGTTACCTCTAAGTCTCCCGTGTCACGCCGGAACGCTGTCTGGGACATTTGTAGATGGTGGCGAACCAAAAACTCGACGGTCTGTATGGAGTCAATGGAAATCTTGAGACGTCGGAGCGGCCCTCTTGCCATTCGTACACTTTCTTCCGCGTGGTTCTTGTTTGTCCATTTGCCGACATCGTGAAAGAGCAATGCCAACACAATTAGTTCTGGTTGCTCTAGCTCGGCGAGCACCCCTCCGAATCGATTTCGTGCTGCAGTGTTGGGGTCGGTCAATTCGCAGAGGTTGCGTATGGTCAAGAGGGTGTGTTCATCGACGGTGTACTTATGATAGAAGTCACGAATCACTCGGCAATAAATTTTTCGGAACTCTGGGAATATTCGGCTCAGCAACCTGTTCTCGTGCATTTCGGACAGGCGTTCGTATAGGCCGGGCTTCGGTTTGAGAAAATGTAGCAATTGGTCACGTGCTTTAGTCCCAGGCAAGAACGCTTCTGTTGGGTAGCGGTCTCCGTGACGCTCCATGAAAGCTAGTGTTTCCTGGGCTACCGCGCAGCCCTCGTCGATAGCGGCTTGGAACACCTCAAGCCAAGTGTGTGGCTGAAGTGATGCCCGAACGTTATCGATGAAATGGATTAATTGATTATTGCACTCAATGTTGTCTGCGATACGTCGCCGGCGGCCTGGACCAGAGACAGGGCTGATTTCGTTGAGGTTGGTGGTTAGAATTCTGGCGATGATACGAGCGTGATGGAAATAGGCGCTCATTAATGTTTCAACTTGGCCACCAGTTTCTGAACCCGGCGAACCGAACCGTTCTGCAACTGTTTCTTGGTGGTCATGGCTCAGTGTGTTGAGATTCCGACCGTTGTCTAGGTGCAAGATGGAGCGTATGCGGAGCAGGAAATCTTCTGCTTCGCTTAGGGCGTCATCGAGTCGGCCTAATGGTGTAGGTACTATGGGTGAGTCGCTGGCTTTGGCTAGGGAAGCAAGAGCGCGGATGGCTGCAACGTCTCGGAGGGCTCCTGGGGCCTCCTTCACGTCTGGTTCAAGTTGGTAGATTGTTGAGTTAAAGTGGCGATACCGCTCTTCGACGAGAACTCGTAATGCTTCGATCGTTGCCTGTCGCCAAATTGCTTCAGGGCCTCGTACATGCTGGATGAATTGGTTAAACACCTTGGCGTCGCCTGTTACGAAACGGGCATCAGCCACTGCTACGAGAAAGCTGGGATTGTCTGTTTCTGGATGGCTCAATTCATCGATCTGGCGAACCTGCTGACCCACATCAAGACCGAGGTCCCAAAGGGGATGCAGGAGGTCTTTAACCAGCTGCTCTTCATTGGAGGCGATTGGGCCGCCGAACAGAATAAGGAGGTCGATATCGGAGTAGAGGCAGAGCCGGCTTCGGCCATAACCTCCAATCGCTACCAGTGCCACTGGTGAGTCGGGTGAGGCAGTGGACTTTGACCTGATACGACCCAGCAAGTGGTCGATTTTGGTGGAGTAGACTTGGGTGGCTTGCACGCCTCCCCGGGCTTGTCTGATCTCAGTGGCCAATGTCTTTCTGGCCTCTTGGAGACAGTTAGCTATGGAGTTCTTGCCGGAGTCTCTGCCGTCTGAATTGTCAAGGGTCATTGAATTGGCACAGTTTCGCCGCGCCGAATAAATTTCTTGTCACCTAGAGGGCTTCATCTCCAACTTCGCCTGTTCTGATTCGGATCGTCTGCCCGACATCGCTGACGAAAACTTTTCCATCGCCAATTGAACCGGTGCGGGCAGTCTTGATGATGGCATCGCTTGCGGCTTCGACCAATGCATCAGCCACTACCGCCTCGAGCTTTACTTTAGGGACGAAGTCTACAGTGTATTCAGCCCCTCGGTAGATTTCAGTGTGCCCCTTTTGTCGACCGAAGCCTTTGACTTCGGTTACCGTGAGTCCTTGGACCCCGGCCTTTGCAAGTTCGTCTCTAACATCGTCTAGTACATGTGGCTTAATAATTGCGCAGATTAGTTTCATTGGACTCTCCTGGGAGGCATTCCTACGCTCTATATCCTAGAGGCTCGACCAATTAGTGCTGGTATGTCCATGTTTATCTGCGGGCGGAAAGTGAGTTTCGGTTTTTGCTTTCCATCGAGGCAGTCACGAACGGTAGCGTGCACAATCAATCTCGTACTTTTTCACTTTATAGCTGATGATCCGCTCTGTTGAGCGGAGTAAGGATGCTGCTTTCACACGATTACCTCGTGTTGCTTTGAGTGCGTCTTCGATCAAATCTTTCTCATAGGCGTCGACAGCATCACCGAGAGAGAGGCTCATTACGGTGCCAGATGCTTCTGCTGTTTGAAGTGAAGGTGGCAAATCGTGTCCGTGAATTACCTGTCCGTCACAGACGAGGACTGAACGTTCTAAAGCATTCTCAAGTTCACGCACATTACCTGGCCAGTGATAGGACATCAACATATCAATGGCTGGTGTTGAGATCCGTTTAACGTGCTTGCCATGTTCGGCGCTGTAGCGCTCAAGAAAATGATCAGCGAGTAGGAGTACGTCGGTTTTCCGCTCTCTGAGCGGTGGAACGAAGATGGTAAAGACATCGAGACGATAGTGGAGGTCTTTGCGGAATGTACCTGCCGCAATGGCTTTTTCGACGTCAGCATTGGTTGCTGCGATTAGTCGAACATCGACCTTCACGGGCTCTGTTCCACCAAGGCGCTCGAACTCACGTTCTTGCAAAACCCTGAGTAATTTAACTTGAGTCGAAGGGTTCAGATCGCCAATTTCATCTAGAAATAGAGTTCCGCCTTGGGCGAGTTCAAATCGGCCCTTCTTGCGGTTCTGTGCGCCGGTGAAGGCTCCTCGTTCGTAACCAAACAGTTCTGATTCAATCAGTGAATCTGGAAGGGCGGCGCAGCTCACTTTGATGAAGGGTTTCTTAGCGCGTGGAGAGTTGTAATGAATTGCGTGAGCGATTAGCTCTTTTCCTGTTCCAGATTCACCGCGTATAAGAACGGTCGTATTGGCACCGGCTACCTGCGCTACTTGGGTGTATACCTGCCGCATGGGGCTGCTGGTGCCAACGATGTTCGCGAAATCGTAGCGCTCTTGAAGTTCTCCTCGCAGGTGAACATTTTCTTCAGTGAGTCGCCTACGTTCCGCATCGACCAAATGATTCACACGGATAGCCTGAGCAATCATCGTAGCGATAACGTCTAGAAAACGTACGAAGCGTTGGTAGTCGAGTCCCTTTTCAAATTTCAGATCGATACTAACTGCACCTACCTGTTGCTTCAGGCTCACAATCGGTACGCAGATGAAACTTATATCTTGTTGTTCGAGATTTTTTCGGCGAGCTCGGTTCAAGAACATCGGTTCTTTGCTAGCCCTAGGCACGATTACGGGCTTTCCGCTTTCAACAACTCGTCCGGTTACTCCTTCACCGATTGCGTAGCGCGCCGAACGCCCTTCTGGTGTGAGCCCTTCTGAGGCTTCAACATGGAGGAGTCCAGAGTCCGGATTCAGCAGCGTAACTGAGCTGCAAACGATGCTAGCCAGTCGATCGAGAAGCTGTAAAACTCGTTGGAGCGATGCTCGAAGACTAGAGCCACCGGCCAGTGCTTCGTTCACTTCGGCCAACACTGATAGGCTAGAGATGTCTGCGGAGAGGCTATCCTTTGGCACAGGAATATCAGTCTGATGGTAGACAGTTAGTTCGGTTTTCGAATCTAGGTTCTGGAAACATGTGTTTTAGAGGACTGGCATCGGTAGTTGGGTGTCGCCCATCAAATGACGGTCGATGCCAGCCGCAGCACTGCGACCTTCAGCGATCGCCCATACGATCAGCGATTGTCCGCGTTGCATGTCTCCGGCGGTGAAGACTCCTTCAACACTTGTCATCCAGTTCCTGTCTCTGGAAACGTTGCCTCGTTCTGTCAACGATACGCCGAGTTGGCTGAGTAGGCCGTTATTGACTGGTCCGAGAAACCCCATGGCAAGTAATACCAAGTCAACTTCAAGTTCGAAAGCACTGTTGGAAATCGGTTTGAAGACTGTTCGCCCGTTTGAGTCTTGCATTTCCACTTTAGTGGCGTGTAGAGCTGTTACCTGTCCGTCAGAGTTTCCCGTGAAGCGCTCGGTGGAAACTGAATACACGCGCTCGCCGCCTTCTTCGTGTGCTCCAGAGACACGGAAGATGTTAGGCCATTCTGGCCAGGGATTTGACTCGCTTCGTCGTTCTGGTGGTTGAGCCAAGAGCTCGAACTGGTGGACTGACCGGGCACCCTGGCGATGGGCAGTGCCTAGGCAGTCAGCGCCAGTGTCACCGCCGCCGATTATGACGACCCGTTTGTCCTTCGCAGTTATGAGGTTATCTGGGCTAATGCTGTCACCTTCGCATTGGCGATTCTGTATCGTTAGATACTCCATAGCAAAGTGAATGCCGTCCAGTTCTCGACCCGGAACTTTTAGGTCGCGTGGCCGACCAGCACCGCCGGCCAGAAGCATCGCGTCGAATTCGAACTTCAGCTTATCGGCGGGTATTGTCACGCCGACGTCTGCGCTTGTTCGGAATGTAATACCTTCAGCTTCCAGAATAGATATCCGACGGTTGAGTATCCGTTTCTCCAGTTTGAATTCAGGAATGCCATAGCGGAGCAGACCGCCAACACGGTCTGACCGTTCAAACACGGTGACGTGGTGCCCAGCCCGATTCAATTGGTCAGCTGCAGCGAGTCCGGCTGGTCCTGAACCGATCACTGCAACCGTCTTGCCAGTACGGGTTGCCGGGGACTTTGGTCGAATCAAGTTCTCTTGAAAACCGCGTTCTACGATTGCCAGCTCTATAGACTTGATTGTTACTGCATCACGGTCAATTGCCAAAACACATGAGCCCTCACAGGGTGCTGGACACAAGCGGCCGGTCCACTCCGGGAAGTTGTTGGTCTTGTGGAGTCTGTCGAGGGCGGCTTGCCATTTGCCTCGGTAGACAAGGTCATTCCAGTCTGGAATAAGGTTGCCGAGGGGGCAACCTTGGTGACAAAAAGGGATCCCGCAATCCATGCACCGTGCACCTTGAGCTTCAAGGACTGGAATGGTTTGGGGCAAGTAGACTTCGTTCCAGTCGCGGATCCGCTCTTCGACAGCTCGAGCCGGCTGCTTTTGTCGTTCGATCTCGATAAAACCCTTTAACTTTCCCATTGCTATTCTATGTGCCGACCTCATCAGAGTTTACTTATGCTTCTGTGGTCCGGCTGCCTAATTCATGTCCGACAACGTGAGCTCTGTACGCCTTAAGCGTTTCCCTTGTTCAACGATCGGTCTCAGGTGGATTTGCGTTAGTTGATTGTGGTCCCTACCAATTCGGCGAAGCCTGGTTCTCTGGATTCTGACCGGGCTTTGGCCTCGGCCATTAGTACCCGCTTGTAGTCGCGGGGCATTACTTTGACAAAACTTCCACAGACTTCGTTCCATTGGTTAAGGATGGATTGTCCACTAGGACTGGCTGTGTGGTTGACGTGACGTGTTATCAGTGTCTGCAAACATTGGTGATCATCATCGTCAAGCTCTTCTAGGTCGACCATGCCAAGGTTGCATCGGTCTTCGAAATCTCCCTCTCGATCGAGTACGTAAGCTATTCCGCCGCTCATCCCGGCCGCGAAATTTCTTCCCGTAGACCCAAGAATTACTACCCGGCCGCCAGTCATGTATTCGCAACCATGGTCCCCGACCCCTTCTACTACTGCCAAGACTCCGCTATTCCGTACAGCGAACCGTTCTCCGGCGATGCCATGTACGAACGCTTCGCCGCCTGTTCCTCCATAGAGCGCTACATTTCCGATCACGATATTTCTATCGGCTGCAAAGGTAGAGGTCTGTGGTGGAAAGATCGCAACCCGACCACCAGAAAGGCCTTTGCCGAAGTAGTCATTTGCGTCTCCTTCGATTGTCAAGGTAATCCCGCGAGGGAGAAACGCCCCAAAGCTCTGTCCGGCCGATCCAGTGAACTTGATGTCAATTGTTCCGTCAGGCAGGCCGTTGCTGCCCCAATATCTGGTCACTTGTGAGCCGAGCATTGTGCCAACGGTGCGGTTTACGTTTCGAATGGGCAGATTGAAGGATACCGGCGTACGGTTCTTAAGTGCCGGTTCGCAGCGTTTAATCAAGATGTTGTCGAGCGCCTTGTCCAGACCGTGGTCTTGTGGCTGGGTAGACCGTTTTCCAACCGTGTCCGGCACCTCGGGATGGTGCAGAATCTGTGAGAGATCGAGACCATGAGTCTTCCAGTGTTTGATTGCTTTGGTGGTATCCAGCCGGTCGACGCGGCCGACCATTTCGTCCACGGTTCTGAAGCCTAGGTATGCCATGAGCTCACGGGCTTCCTCAGCTACGAATCGGAAATAGTTCTCCACAAATTCGGGTTTCCCACTGAAATGCTTCCGTAGTTCAGGATTTTGGGTTGCGATGCCTACTGGGCAGGTGTCAAGGTGGCAGACACGCATCATGATGCATCCAGAGACCACGAGTGGAGCGGTTGCGAAACCATATTCTTCAGCGCCAAGTAATGCTGCGATGACTACGTCTCGACCTGTTTTCATCTGACCATCTGCTTGCACGACGATCCGATCTCGTAGTCGGTTTAGAACCAAGACCTGTTGTGTTTCGGCCAAACCCAATTCCCATGGGACACCGGCGTGCTTAAGGCTTGTAAGTGGAGATGCGCCAGTGCCGCCGTCATGGCCTGAGATTAGGACCACGTCGGAGTGGGCTTTTGCGACACCGGCGGCTACGGTGCCGACACCGACCTCGGCGACGAGTTTGACGTGTACTCTGGCTTGCGGATTCGCATTTTTGAGGTCGTGGATAAGTTGAGCTAGGTCCTCGATCGAGTAAATATCATGATGCGGTGGTGGCGAGATGAGAGGTACGCCAGGAGTTGAATGACGGACCTCAGCGATCCATGGGTAAACCTTGAACCCTGGTAATTGACCTCCTTCTCCAGGTTTGGCTCCTTGCGCCATCTTAATCTGGAGGTCGTCAGCGTTCACTAGATACTCACTGGTGACACCGAACCGGCCAGAGGCTACTTGTTTGATAGCGCTTCGCCGGAGATCGCCATTCTTGTCTGGGGTAAACCGTTTCGGGTCTTCGCCTCCTTCACCGGTATTGGATTTTCCACCCAGACGGTTCATCGCGATAGCAAGGGTTTCGTGGGCTTCGGCACTGATAGACCCGTAAGACATTGCCCCTGTCGAGAAACGGGAGAGGATTGAATCTATCGGCTCAACGGCATCGAGAGGGATCGACGTATCAGCGGGTTTGAGCTCGAAGAGACCCCGGAGTGTGGCGCGTTGTCGGCTTTGATCATTGATTAGTTGGGCGAACTCTTGGTAAATCTCGTACTGCCCGCTTCGGCTTGCATGCTGCAGCTTGTAAACGGTTTCTGGGTTGAACAAGTGGTACTCGCCATCCCGACGCCACTGGTATTCTCCTCCACTATCGAGTTCCCCATTCTCGGTGCCCCGCTCGGAAAACGCCAGGCGATGGCGCCGTTCAACTTCTGTAGCTACGGTATTGATCCCAATGCCCCCGATCCGGGATGCAGTCCAGGTAAAATAGCGGTCAATAAAGCTAGTATCCAGTCCAACTGCTTCAAAGATTTGGGCGCCACGATAGCTTTGTAGTGTCGAAATACCCATTTTCGACATCACCTTCAAGACACCCTTGGTTAGGGCAAGAATGTAGTGACGGATGCCTTGGAGTGGATCAATTTCTCCTATGTCGCCGTCACGAATCAGATGCTCAATTGTCTTGAAGGCTAGGTATGGATTGATAGCTCCGGCCCCGTAGCCCAACAACAGTGCCATGTGGTGGGCCTCTCGAGCCTCCCCAGATTCGATGATCAACCCACATCGAGTTCGTGCGCCTTCCCGCACAAGATGATGATGTACGCCTGCGGTGGCAAGCAGGCTCGGAATCGGTGCGTGGATGTGATCGACGCCTCGATCTGAGAGTATCAATAGTGATTTGCCGTCTGAGACGGCAGCTGAGGCTAGACTGCAGAGCTCATCCATAGCTTGCTCCAGCCCGGCGCCTCCCTTGCTAACGTCGAACAACATCGGTAACGTGACGGCTTGGAGTCCAGGATTGGGGTTGTGGCGAATCCGGTCAAGCTCGTCGTTGTTCAAAATCGGATAGTCCACTCGAATTTGATTACAGGATTCTGGTTCTGGATTGAGTAGGTTGCGTTCCGGGCCGAGGATTGAACTCATGTCGGTGACAAGTTCTTCCCGAATAGCGTCTAGCGGTGGATTAGTGACTTGCGCAAAAAGTTGTTTGAAATAGTCGTATAGAAGCCTCGGTCTGTCAGATAGGACCGCAAGTGCGGTGTCAGTTCCCATCGATCCGATCGGTTCGAACCCTTTTGCAGACATCGGGCCAACTAACAAACGCAGGTCCTCTTCGGTGTATCCGAATTCCCGCTGTAGCCGCACGAGCGACTCTTGATCGGTTTGCTTGGTGTGGGACCTATCTGGCAGGTCTCGAAGGTTGACAACGTGTGTATCAAGCCACTCTTGGTATGGATGTTCAGCTGCTAGTTCTGACTTGATTTCTTCATCGTCGATGATTCGCCCTTGAGCTGTGTCTACAAGAAAGATACGACCTGGGTGGAGACGTTCTTTGACTAGAATGTTCTCCGGTGGGATGTCCAAGACCCCGACTTCTGAGGCCATTACTACCAAATCGTCTTTGGTGACGTAATACCGAGAGGGTCGCAAACCGTTCCTGTCGAGTACTGCCCCCACGACCGTGCCATCGGTGAACGCTATCGAGGCGGGGCCGTCCCAAGGTTCCATCAGTGCAGCATGGTATTCGTAGAATGCTCGCTGGGCGGCAGGCATCGATTCGTGTTTGCTCCACGGTTCAGGGATCATCATCGAAATGGCATGAGGCAGCGACCGACCGGTCATGACTAAAAATTCGAGCACGTTGTCGAAGGTTGCTGTGTCGCTCTGGCCCTCTCTGATGATTGGGAACAGTTTTTGTAAATCTTGTCCGAAGACTGCCGATTGACATAGGGATTCACGGGCTCGCATCCAATTGATGTTGCCTCGAAGAGTATTGATTTCTCCGTTATGGGCGATGTAGCGGTAGGGGTGTGCGAGTGGCCATGATGGGAAGGTGTTCGTGCTGAAGCGGGAGTGAACTAGGGCGAGCGCCGATTCGAAATCCCGATCTACGAGGTCAGGAAACATGGCGGGCACTTGATCGGCGATCAGCATACCCTTGTAGACAATAGTTTGGGACGACAGACTAGCTATATAGAACAAATGAGCTTCTTTCAAGCTAAGGCTGTCGATTTCTCGGGTGATCCGCTGGCGTATCACATAGAGTTTGCGTTCAAATTGTAACTGGGCTTCAGGGCCTGATCCGATGTTACTGCTTCGTTCGACAAATACCTGACGGATGACTGGTGCATCACGGCGAGCGGTGTTACCCAGTAGGCTGTCGTCGGTCGGGACGTCCCGCCAACCGCACAGTGTCTGGCCTTCTTCTGCTACAACCTTTGCTATAAGACTTTCGATTTGGGCGCGATCATTGACATTCGTAGGAAGAAATAGCATGCCAACGCCATACTCTCCGGAAGCCGGTAGGGTAAAACCTAGTTCAGCTGTTTCTCGGCGGAGGAACTTGTCCGGCACTTGTATCAGGAGCCCTGCGCCGTCTCCGGTGTTAGTCTCGCAGCCACAGGCTCCTCGATGCAGTAGTTTGATAGCCACTTCGAGCGCTTGGTCAACCAGTTTGCGCGATCGAACGCCTCTGATGTTGACCACGAACCCAACGCCACAGGAATCATGTTCAAAACGAGGGTCATATAAGCCCTGTTTGTTTGGTAATCCCGTGGTCGTATGGATGTTGGGGCGAATCATAAGTTAGCCCCTTGAGAGATGGTTGCAGATGGGGGGGCCTGGTCAGAGGGTGATGGCTTATGAGTGGCTGTGCCTGGGTTGGTGCTTGGCCCTGTAGCGATGGTTTGCTGGGCGAGTGCTGTTTCGGATCCGTCAGTTTGAAGGAGTTTGATGAATTTCATCACCGCCGGGTGCAAGCGACGGTTGCGTCGGTGAACGATGCTCAGTGGGCGCACCAATGGAGAGGCTCCCGGTGGGAGAATAAAGGGAGATTGGACCAGTGTCCCCCGTCCTACCTCGCGGCGTAGCGTTGGTTCTGGAACGATAGCTATCCCCGCTCCTTCATCGACAGCTTGTTTTATTGTTTCGATGTTGTCGAACTCGGCGGTTATGTTCACATGGACCTCGTGACGACGGAGGAAACGGTCTGTCTCTCGTCTGGCTGGCAACTGTCGATCGAAGGCTACGAATCTTTCGCGGTCCAGATCGATGGGTTTAACTCCACCCTGAGTGGTGGTTAGCTGAGCGATGCGGTGGGACGGAGGACAGACCACCACCATCGGTTGACGCCGCCAGGGGATTGCGGTCAATTCGCGCCTTGGGGTGACGAACGACATTAAACCTAGGTCGGACTGGTCGTTAAGAACTTGTTCTGGTATTTGGTCTGGGTGCATGTATTGGAGGTCGACTCCGGCCCCAGGCACTTGGCCGCGAAACTGGTCGATGTACTGACTGAGGTGATGGAGTCCGACCGAATAGATTGCGGCAAGCCGAACTGTGTGGCCGGACCGAGTCTGCTGGCGTCGCACTGTGTCCTCAAGTTCGTGATAGCGGTCGACGAGCTCCTGGCAACCTTTGAAGAAGGTTCGCCCCTCGTTAGTCAGTTGCCATGGCCTCTTAGAACGGTCAATTAGCTGAGCTCCTAGGTGCTTCTCAAGTTGCCGCACTGCCTGACTGGCAGCAGACTGACTGACTGAGTTCGCCTTTGCTCCTCGGGAAAAGCTTCGATGGCGCACGACGTCACAGAAGATGTTCAGGGTTTCGACATTCATTGGATTGATCAATGTATCACATTAGATTCTAATACCATGCAAACTAGGTATAAGCTATTCTTATGCAAATGCTCGGAGGACACGGTTAGTTCAAGGCCACCTGGAGACGGATACAGCGGTTCTGTGAGTCAACATAAGGACTAGGTCGGCCTTAGTTTTTTAGCAGTATTAGTCTTGCTTGGGACTTTCCTGCTCACACAGGCTAGGCTTGATTGGTGGATGCTAGTTTGGCATCTAGGTCTGCTAGAGTAGCGCCTTTTGAGGTTTGTGCGAGGACACTGAACCGTTCGCTGGCGATTGAGCTCTGGGTGAAATTCCAGTTTCCGTCAGCGTTCAGAGTAGTCAGGAAGGCTTCGAGTGCTGGCTTGAAAGCCTCGGCGGTGTCTGGAATATTTGGGGCTAATAGCCGGTCGTTGGCGACACACTGGATTTCGTTTCCGAGAAATTCTACTGGCCCTGTTAAGGTTCTGTCTTGTTCAAGGAGCCTTCCTGCTGCGATGAGCATCCTGCCGATTGTTATTAGACGGTCTGGCAGTGAGAGGTTGAGGGGCTGAGTTCTGGTGTACTGGAGACCCAAACGTCCTCCGGTTCGGTCTAGAACGTACTGACCTTCATGGGCAACCAATATTACAGACGGACCACTTGGTAAGTGGGAGTAGTCTGCTACGTCGATCAGGAGGCCATCCACGGCTTGAGTCTGGATCCATCGGTGGAAAACAGGGACCATGTCTGGTGCTTCCAGCGAACTCTCCTCCGTGAGGAATATCTTCAGCGCGATCCTTTGCAGATCGGCTAGCTTGGCTACCGGGGATGGGTTATTCACGAGGGTTCTCCGGTGCTTGTTTGAGCACTGCCTGTTGACTCTGTTAAGGCCTTCGGTTGGCTTGCTAGACGAGCTTGGCAGGCATGTGTTGCTTCTAGGAATAGTTGCGCTTCTTCTATGAGCTGCCTGATAGTGTGGGGACCGCTTGGCGGTTGGGAACGGGCATGCCGTCGAAAAAGGTAGTGGGCGAATTTTCCACCGGCAAAACGGTCAAAGAAGACCTCGGTGTCGAAGAATCGCGTCCGGAATTCTGAGACAATCTGATTGGGATCATCAGGGATGTCAATGAACTCGGTTTTAATTAGGCCTTTTGCTGCTTGTAGCATCGCACTGTAAGCTAGCTCGTCAGCTTGGTCGATGTGTCCCTCTTCGAGCTTGAGTTGGGCTTCAAATACCTGACTTTCAGCTTCCGCGAGATCGAATTCTGTCAGTGATACAACCTCTCCCGCGCATTCCCCTACACCCATGTCACCTATGCCGAATTCGCGGGGGTCGCCCCAATCTCGGTAAAAGTCTGGGGCTTCCTCGTGGGAAGGAACTAGCGTTAGGTCATCAAGCAAGGTTCGGAGTGCTCGCTTGCCGATTCTGACAGTGAAATCGTAGAAACTTTCGATCCCGTTTCGATTTTCGATGAAATGGTCGGTGATACGTTGTACTACCTTCGGGATGTTTTTAGACGGTACTGCTCCTATGGCAAGTCCATAAGCCCCGGCGTTATCAACCCATTTTCCACCGAGCACGACTTGGAAATGTGGAACAACGTGTCCACCAGCATGTCGGCTGACACCATAAAATCCAAGGTCGCTAATATGGTGTTGCCCGCAAGAATTGAAGCAGCCGCTGACTTTGATCCGGAGTGTACGGACAGCATCAGGGAGGGTGCTGACTTGTTGGCTGAGTTGCCTTTCAAGCTCTGCTGCTAGGCCTCGTGACGAAGCGATACCTAGTTTGCAGGTGTCGGTGCCAGGGCAGGCTGTGATGTCAGCGATAGACTCTGCACCAGGTCTGGCCAGTCCAATTTCCCTAAGGCCACGGTATAGCGATGGTAGGTCTGGTTTACGCACCCAACGAAGCACTATGTTTTGTTCCACGGTCGTTCTGACCATGTCGCCGACAAATTGCCGAGCTAGCTCAGCCAGTCCCCTGAGCTGGCAACTGCTTAGGTCTCCCAGAGGTAGGCAGATGGTAGCGACTGCATAACCGTCTTGTCGTTGTGGATATACGTTAGTACGTGCCCAGTCTTGGAATGCTTGGTCACCACCTTCTGTGTCGGTTGGTTGCGTCGACTGGATCGGGTGTTCGTTCTCAGCGGCGAGGTCGTCTAAAAATGCTGTCCAACGGGCATCAATCTTGAGGCTCTTTCGTTCTTCGAGCACGAGTCGGCGAAATTCGTCGATACCTTGCTGAGCCACTAAGAATTTAATCCGAGCACGTGCTCGATTGCGTTTTTCGCCCAGCCGGGCAAATACTCGTGCGATCGCTTGAAGGGTAGGCAGGACTTCGTCTTCGGTCATGAACGGGGCGAACAATTGGGCTTGGTGTGGTACTGCGCCCAGCCCACCTCCAACATAGACCTCGAAGCCACGCTGCTCGGTGTCCCCAACGTTTCGGGTCACGGCAATAGCACCGAAATCGTGCATGGACACGAGGCCACAGGCGTGCTGCCTACATCCGGAAAATGCCACCTTGAATTTTCGGCCGAAATCCTGCGCGTCAGGATGGCCCAGCAGAAAGCTCATGGACGCTTGGGCATATGGTGTAACGTCAAAGGCCTCATCCTGGCATACCCCAGCTAAGGGACAGGCTGTGACATTCCGCACTGTGTTGCCACATGCTTCTCGGGTTGTGATACCAACGGCTGCGAGGCGACGCATTAACTCGGGGGTGTCATTGATGTGCACGTAGTGGAGTTGCACGTCCTGTCTAGTGGTTATATGGCAGATACCATCGCTATATTCCTCGGCTAGATCGGCCAGCGTGTCCATTTGTTCTGCTGTCAATCGACCGAACGGAATCTTGATTCGCTGCATCCCTGGTGCATCCCAGACTGTGTCTGGACCTTTAGTTTGCCCGTTTGACGGAAATTGGAGGGTTTTGACGCCCGTGCCATCGTTTCTTTGTCCGTTGTCATATCGTTGTCCATAGGCGCCTCGCCGCAAACGAGTCTCGGCGAATACCTTGTCATCAATCTTTCCCTGCTTTTTCAGCGCGATCTGATTCTCGTAAGTGTCGATCTCACGGCCCAGTTCCAGCGGAATGCGGTCAGCTAGCAGGTGTTTCCAATTCATAGTTAGTTCTTTTCCTTGACGACGTTACTTGATTCGAAGTCTTGAGGTGTTGCGAAGGGCGTGCGTATGTTAACGACTTCCCCGATGATGATTGTGCCGGGAATCTGAGGGCTCACTTGGAACGGTTCCTTGAGAAAATCTTTCAACATTCCACTCCAGGTCTGATTACGCGTGGTGGAAGCGCCGAAAACGATTGCTACAGGAGTGTCTGCTTTCCAGCCTCGCTTTAGCAAGCAGGTCGCGATGGCTGTACGTTGGGCCAGGCCCATCAGGATGACGATGGTTAGTTTACCCGGTGGCAGTGATTCGATGATGGGCCCAAAACTCGATTTGTTGTGGCCGGAGAGGACAACAAACGACGAGGCTAGGCCTCGGTGAGTTAGGGGAATCCCTGCGAGAGCCGGTGCAGCCACTGCTGTGGTGAGGCCAGGAACTATCTCGAAGGGGACTCCAGCGGAGCGTAGGGCTAGTGCTTCTTCGCCACCACGGCCTAACACGTAGGGATCGCCACATTTCAGCCGGACGACATGGCGCCCTCGGTGTGCGGCCCGAATCATCACTCTGGTGATTGTTGATTGACTTATCGATTTTCGCCCTGCGCGCTTGCCTACACAGAAGCGCTGTGCTTGTGTGGCCTGAGCGAGAATCTCTGGAGACACTAGTGAGTCATACAATACGAGTTCGGCGTTCCGCAGGCAGCGCATGGCCTGTATCGTCAATAAATCAGGGTCGCCAGGCCCTGCACCAACTAGCGAAACGAATCCCTTGGTCATCATGATGTTCTAGTGTGCCCGGGCGAAGCTAATCGTGCCGGCCAGAGAGGGAGGCCCTGTTGCTGACCAGTCCGGAGTTGGCGATACTTGTTCGGACTCATGCTACCTGTCTTGGTAGAGGTTATCTAGAGCACGCAGCAGCAGTGGTCGCCTTTGATGGATTGGGATACCTTGATCAATCCACCGAGCACGCTGCTCTTTGGCGACAGATAGCCAACGTTTCACTTCTTCCTCGGGTAGCAGCACGTCAAGAGCCTGCCTGATCAGTGAGGCGAGGCCTGGGGCTTTACCGTCTGTTGAAATTGCAACCGTGACGCCAGCGCGCCGTATGACGCCACCGAGATAGGCAGTGGCGTTCGGCGGGTCATCTACTGCATTGACAAACAGACATCGGCTTTCCGCGGCCCGCGCTACTTCTCGATTTACGGGTGGAGGAGCAGCCGCGACAGTTAACCAGGCGTTATCCAGATCACCTGACTGGAATTTACGTTGCTTAAGTGTGACCCTGTCACTAGGAATCGCTGGGGATACTTCCGGGGATACGACTGTGACTCTGGCACCCGCGCTAAGCAGACCGCTAAGCTTGGTTGCTGCGATAGGGCCGCCCCCGACGACGACAACTCTTCGGTCGCTCAGTTTCAGGAACACTGGAAACAAGGGTTCAGCCGGGTCCATGGAAGCCTCGTGTTGGTGTCAGACAATGGGCTAGCGCCGTTCAGGACAGCCAGTAGTCGAGGTGGCCTGGACAGTGTGTAGGCCACACTCGGTCTTGTTCAGATCGCGCCAGCGCCCGGCGCGTTCCTCCTCACTGCCGCTTACACTGCTTGTGCATGGTCGACATCCGATGCTTGGGTAGCCCTGATCGTGCAAAGGATTGTAGGGCACCTTGTTTCTGCGCAAGTATGCCCAAACATCCTTTTTTGACCACCGAACAAGCGGATTCAGCTTGACGAGATTAAATTTCTTGTCCCACCCGACTACTGGGGCGTCGGCCCGGTCTGGTGTCTGATCCCGCCTGATTGCCGTTACCCAGGCGTCGAAGCTACTCAGTTCAAGAAACAAGGGGCTAAGTTTCCTTATTTCACAGCACTCATCTGGCTTTCGGGTCCAAAGTTCTGGGCCATGTCTCGAGGTTTGTTTGTCAACAGTAAGGGCTGGGGACACCCCTCGGATCACAATTTTGTATTGATCCTCTAGGCGTCGCCATAGGTTGTAGGTTTCAGGAAATAGCAAGCCAGTGTCGAGGGTGAATATGTCTACCGGTAGGTGGTAGCGACCAATGAGATCTATCAGGACACAACCTTCGGCGCCAAAGCCTGTTGCGAAGGTCAGCTTGGTTTTGAACTCATCGGATGCCCAAGCCAGTATCTCGATTGGGGTAGCCTCTTCGAATGCCTCACTCCAAGAGGTGATTTCTGCCGGGGGTGCTGAGGAACTAAGGGTCTTGGTCATTCGGACAAGGGAACTTTGCAAGGGTTGTGGTTCGGCCTAAGGCGAGTCTGGTGTCCACACTGGTTAGTTTCGAAGTTCAGTGAGGCACCATTTGTCAGTCCAATTAGGGTTAATTGTGCGATTTTGCACCGATGCCTACAGGTGTAACAGGTCTATTCTGGGTGTCCTTTTCTGCCGATTCACTAAAGTCTTTTCCATGACGGTCAATCTGGGCTCGCCCCACACTTAGTCGGTTCCAGATTCGCTCATGTCCGAAATACAGGAATATCTTGGTAATTCCCTCGAGCAATCCGACAGTTACAGCGATTTCCGCTTGGCCAGTGAAGGCGTATACGAGAACTGACGTGGTTAGGGTAGCTACAATTCGCCATGAAATAGCTTTCAAAACAGATCGTAGAGACGATTCCTCGAACATCTGCTTGCCTCTTTTTCAGCCGGCTTCCTGCCGAACAAAAAAAAGCCCGGGGCTTTCTGGCCCCAAGCTTTTGGCGTTTCGCGTTTGTGTTTTAATCTAGATTTGTTTCTAATCAGTGCGAGACGGCCGTCAGCTTGGGGGCCCAATGGGCCTCCGGACAACAGCAACGACAGCTCGTCCTAACGCTCAAAAACACAGCCTGAATTTATACCAGTACTTTCTCTAGTCAGTCAAGGTTCCGTCCACCGTCAAGAAACCTTACCCAGTCTTGGGGGAGAAATTTTCCGGGCAGGGCTAGGTTCATCTGGCTGGTTGGACATTTAGACTTCCACTCCTAAGATTCCTTTGAAGCCGAAGCCGAAGGCCATTGACAGTAGAAGAAAGCCGATAAGCCAGTCGATGCTTAGGCCGAAAAGACTGAGTTCACGCGGAGGGTAAGCAACTTCGATCATCTCCACATTTGAGTCGGTCGCTATTGGAGGTTCGCCCGGGTACAGTAGCGTGTCTATTGCGCCACGCCCGGATCGCCGTTGGACTATCGGTTGCCACCCACTCCCACCGACCAGTTGCTTGTCGACGCTGTGGTTGCCTACTGTCAGGTGCAGTAAATGAATTCCTGGTTGGTCTACCCGTACGCGCCAAGCGATCTCGCGGGATGAATGAATTTTCACCGGAGGAGTTTCTACAGTGACTCCTATAGGTGCCTCGAGCAAGATCGGGTTTTCTAGTGTGGCTTCGCCCCGCACGAGGGCAGTGACGACGATCGCCTCACCTATGAGAGGAGCCTGGACAGCAAAGCGCAAATTCAGCTGGGCCATGATTAAGACGACCGGCAACATCATGATAAGCATGGGGATAAGTGCCAGTTTCATGAACCGAAATGTGTCGCCGAAGATTCGTTGTTGGAGGCGGAGGACCACGCCGATGTCGTGCTGAAACAACCGAACGCCAATAAGATTGCCGCGGATGCGGTCTCGGACTGTCCGAATGTGAACCTGGTTTGAAGTTTTACCAAAGAGCCAAACCAAAAAAATGCCCGATGCAAACGAGATCGCTGTCAGGGCCCACATCGGTTCCAGGCTCAGAAATGGCAAGCAGACGATGTCAAAGACGGAGGTCAAAGCATTGTTGATGTTGTTGAGGAAGCTAACCATAGTCTTTACTGCCGCAGTTCATTTTTCGACGGTTTACGAAATGTACCCGAGCCCCTTTAGGCGCTTCTTGATTTCCTCTTCTGAGTCGGCACCCTCCAATTGAGCGATTTCTTTCTCGAGCGCATGATTGATAAATTCTTCGACCGTTGAGTAGCCAGCTATTTCGGCGTATTGACTTGCTTTCTGAAGTAGTGCTTTGTCAATCTTGACCTTGGATCCAAACATACCTTGCTCCTTGGCGTTCTTGCCGATGGATTTGGATTTTATCCGTCAGACAAACCTGGGCGTTTGCACTCTGGGTGGTAGGATCGGCTGCTGATTCCCCCAACCTGTTTCTTCAACGGGCTGTAATTGCATCCTCCCCCTTCATGTCAGGTAGCGATGGGACATTGAACTCGTCGAGCACTGAAACAGTGAGGTCTGCCAGCGCCGGTTGGTCTCGAGTAATCCGCTGGTTGGTTAGCAATATCCCAGGGACTAGGCGGTAATCGTTCTGGTGGTCTCCGCTCCAGGGATCGTCGTTGTCGACTATGACCTCTGGCGGGAATTCTCCAAGTGGATTTTCCCAAGAGCTGCGGTAGCCTCGGCTGTATCCGACGATTAGGTCTGGCCCGAGTGTTAAATGGGGACCAGCGAATTCTGTTCCGGTTCGGTGAACCAGACTGATGGGCCTGTTTCCGTTGCGTTCGTCGGTCATCGCAAGGAGCGCACCTTGGAGTTCGTCGAGAAGGCGGTCGTACTCGGCGCCAGGTTCAACGATGCCGTCTCGCTCTCGACCGCGCAGATTTACATAGAGCCCGCCAAGGCCGAACGCATAAGCGCGCGTGTTCGTCCAATCGACGTTTGCAAACAGAGGGAGCTGGCCTTGTTGCGAAGGCTCCTTTAACGTGACATACCCTTGTTCAAGCAGCCAGGTGTTCAGGTTGATACCCCAGTAGAACGGGGCGAACCCATGGTCCGACATAACGATAAGTGTCGTGTTTTTGTCGACTACCTCCATAACTCGTCCGAGGGCCTCGTCCATTTCGGTATAAAGGGTCCTGATTCCATCCGCCAATAATTCGTCTTCAATGTGGAGTGGGTGGTTGGGATCGCTGAAGTGGTAGAGCATATGCGACCCTTGATCGACACTTGAAAAATAGAAGAAAAGTAACCCATCGTCAAAGGTATCGAGAAAGTGGTCTAAGGCTCGCCGGCGTTCCTCAAAGACGAACTGCGACTGTTCCCAGAATTCCCGTCCGTCGAAAACACCTTCCGAGAATGCTTTGGTGTCTTCGGGCAGTTCCTGTGTATAGAACGGTCCTAGGGAGTCGTGAAGTTCTTCAGCCCAACTCTCTGGGTTCGATAGCGGCATTGCGGGGTTTTCGGGGTGAATTTGCAGTGGCGTGACGTACAGCTTGAAGTCGGGACGTATCTCCTGAAGGTAGAAACGGCCCATTGCCGTTATGCTGGTTACGTAGGGGATTGCTTCGAATTCGACCCTGACCCAGTTGCTCCAATCACCTTCACTTAAAACGATTTCGGTGTCTTGGATCACGATTCTTGCAACCGGTTCGTCCTCGTCAATGTTGACTTCGAAATCGACAGAGAGATCCGGAGTTTCGTATTCGACCGGACTTCCAGTTGCGACGGCAGTCGAGCCTGTTTGGATTCGTCTAAAGCTATTGGGGGGACCAAATAGTTGTGCCTCGACGCGCTGATTGATCACCTCCACGAGCTCTACGCGGCCGGTCATTTCACTGAGATTTTCAGGCGGGTAGTCGGTGTAAAAGGAATAGGTACCATGACCGCCCAGAATGTCCGGTGTCCCCATGCCGGCAAATGAACGGCCACCGGTGTCAACTGGCGGAAAGTTGACCGGCATGCGAAAAATCGTGGTGTCGATTCCGGCGTCATCGAGCAGCTCCCACAGAGCTGTGCCATTTCGATACAACTCGACATCTCCCCCAGAGAGGGGCAACACCCACGAGCCGATATTGATTGTACGTCCCTCTGGGCCGATAACGTAGAACGGTTCTACGGGTTGCATTGTGTTGGGATCTCGGTGCAGAAAATCGAAGACTCCGTGGCCGCCCGGGTCTAGTCCAGTGATGAAGGTCGACCAGGCCACCGGACTGAGGGGAGGCATTGTGGTTTCGAGAGTCGAGAATCCTCCTTCCGCAGCTAGTCTATCGAAGTTGGGTAGGAGTCCTTCGGCCATAAAAGTCTCAAGCATTGCGTGATCCATGCCGTCGATACCAAGGACAATTACTCGTTTCCCGGTGTCGCTGCTACAGCCGGCTAGCCAGAGGGATGCGACGACGCACCACACCGCTAGTCTGGTGCAAGGTCGAGTCTGCGGATTCATGGCGATACCCTTTGGCTGGATTCAGGGCCTGCTGTAGGGCCTGCCTGTGTGTTCGGGATTAGGGATT
>Ga0310344_10000899_pt1 | contig 23076 bp, 20 predicted proteins | sample HC15DNA20200_MG_FD_203801 | JGI IMG/M metagenome (GOLD analysis project Ga0310344, IMG submission 203801) | Marine microbial communities from station ALOHA, North Pacific Subtropical Gyre - HC15-DNA-20-200_MG | ecosystem: Environmental > Aquatic > Marine > Oceanic | place: Pacific Ocean: North...
ATCCATACGGCCCGCTAGCTCAATCAGGCAGAGCAACTGACTCTTAATCAGTAGGTTGTGGGTTCGATTCCCACGCGGGTCACCAGAGGCGGTAAGCAGCATTGCAGGCTGGAGCGGATGATATACATATCGGGTACTCATAACTACCTGGGATGCGTTCATCGATTGCAGAAACGTTCCATGCCTGGACAAAAGGTCCAGGGGTCGGGTAGTCCTGACGACAGAATTTCCGACTACATTTAGCAGCATCCTCACAAATTATTGGATATGCAATTAGCTGGCTAAAATACTTATCTAGCCTCATATATCAACACACCATAAATCGAACTATTGGAGAATTGTTCCTCATTAGGCACTATGGACAAAGTTCATTGAACAGAGAACTATACAAGTTTGTATCAGCGTTTGCCTTCGGACTAGCTGGTTGGAGATGCATGACTACCATGCTTCCTGTCTTGCTACGAGATTATGCTAACTTCGCAGTCGCTGACGCAAGCTGGATATTGATCATCCTTCATCTGACCCAAGGGACTGCAGGACTTAGTAGTGGTATCTTTATCCGAAAGACGGGTAGCCGCATTGCATATGCCATCGGAGCTTCCGGCAAAGCCATCTATATCATCATACTAGCTATTACGGCCTCGCCCATCCCACTATTCATTTTAGCCCCCTTAGCCGGATTATCCAGGTCACTTTTCTGGAGTGGCGCGTTCTCATATGTGATGCAAAATACAAATGCAATAACCAAAGGCGCCGGTAGTGGGTTACTGAGCATGGCTACAGTATTAGGTCCGGCTGTAATAGCCCCTCTATTGGCACTAACAGTCGAGAGCTTTGGCCTGCATGCCTTCCTAGTTTGTTGCGTTATGCTGATTCTGGTGAGCATCACCATCACATATTACCTGGTTCAAGACACACCCAGAATAGATAGTGTCACCGAACTAACCGTTGGCCATCAACATCTGGTCGAGATGCGCACATTATTGCTAGACACAGGCGTTCGAAATTCCATCTTAACAAGGATGAGCACGTCCTTTGTTTTCGGAGTATTTATATTGCTGTCAGCTTTAAAAATAACCGATCTAACTGGCAGCATCGTTTTAGTCGGGCCATTGATCACAGCTGGGGCTATCGGCGGAGGTATCGCCCAAATCATAGTTGGTATTGCCTCAGACAAAATAGGCAGGGAGAGTCTTCTAGTCACTGCAGTTTTATTGTGCAGTATTTCTTCAGCTGTTTTTGGCGCAACCAATTCGCTCATATTGCTGCTTATTTGCTCAAGCATCCAGATGTTCTCTCAACAGGCCTGCCAGACATTAGTAGTTGCCAGTTGCGGTGATCACGCCCAATCAAGTCAGATGGGTAACGTTATGGGCCTACTGACATCAGCCTTTTCCATGGCGTTTGTAGCAGGAGTGGTTGTGGCATCGCTGGGTTGGATGATTTCGTACGATACCCCATTCTATATCGCCTCACTAGTATGCTTATCGGGGATGTTTTCAGCTGCTCATATGCATCCTCACAAAACCGAAAGTAGTATCGAGAAATAAGTAGATGACACGACAGGATCTATTTTGGAGCCCCTAATTGTTAACCATGCTTGGTATGGGTACTACAGGTTGCGAAGGCAATAACAAATAAACTCTACAAAAAACATTCCCTTAACACTTGTGTCAGTAGGACATAACTTCCTAAATATGCATGTCCTCAAGTACACTAGCTTTACAGGGTATGCGTGTGGGGCGCTGCCAGAGGCGGTATAATTTGCCTCAACCCCAAGCTATGAATGGGTTTGGGGATAATTTACAAAAGAGGATAGATCAGTGGCTGCTACGGTTTCTAACGACAGGCAACCAAACGCAATTAGTAGGTTTTTCTATAGGCAGGGACGAATAGGATACCTGTTCGTTTTTCCGTCTATTCTGTTCATAACCGTATTTGTGTTACTCCCTATAATTGCTGCCTTTTACTACAGCTTCACAGACTACGATTTGCTTAAGGCTCCAAAGCTAGCTGGTTTGAAAAATTATATACAACTGCGTGGAGACGAGAGATTTCACAGATCTATTGTTAACACTTTGTATTTTGCATTTGCTACTGTACCGGCCGGTGTCCTTACATCTCTTGCCTTGGCTACTCTGATTAATAGACACATAAAAGCAATCTATTTCTTCAGGGCCATGTTTTATATGCCCGTTGTAAGCTCCTTTGTTGCCGTATCCCTCATATGGCTATGGCTATATGAGCCGAACTTTGGTCTTTTCAATGACCTTCTGGAAGCAGTTGGGTTACCGAGATCAAAATGGTTGCTTAATGCCAAGACATCGATGCTGGCAATCATCATCTTGAGTGTTTGGAAGAATATGGGGCTAAACATGGTGATCTACCTTGCTGGCTTGCAGGGGATTCCACCTCATCTTTACGAAGCGGCTGAAATAGATGGTGCTGGAAGAGGCTCACTATTCTGGAAGATAACTCTGCCTCTATTAGCCCCGACCACATATTTTGTGGTGATTGTGTATTTCATAGGTGCACTCCAGATGTTTGTTCAAGTGTTCATTATGACCGCAAAGCCCTGTGGCTCATGTGATCCCATGATGGGAGGACCGCTAAACAGTACCGTGACTGTAGTAGTGCTTGTTTACGAAAATGCATTTTGGTACTTGAAGATGGGATACGCATCTGCAATGTCCTTCTTCTTGTTTGTGGTCATAGGTATCGTGTCTCTGCTCAATGCACGTCTACTAAGTTACGACATCGGTTATTAAGTCGAATATCATCAGTCGATGAGATAAAGCTATAGCGTGCTATCGGGTGGTTGTTACTAAACTTTGGTGCTTGACTGGTTGCCGCTTTTAGATGGGATTCTTCCGTGCTTAGTGTGATAGTCGGTGAGCGAGACTCGCGCACCGACCGAAAAATCAACCAAATTATCGGCGAATCTGATCCTGCTGACTTGGATTTCATCCGATTGGATGCTGCTGAGGTAGAGCTGGGTGAAATAGAGGCAGCCGCATCGGCTCTGTCATTTGGTGGAGAGCGACGTCGCGTACTTGTTAAGGGAGCACCCGTAACGGGATCAAAAAAAACGGCCATGGTTAAATGGTTGAAATCATATTCTAAATTGATACCTGGTCATGCGCTTGTTGTAGTAGTTTTCTATGTGGATGGGATGTCTAACCAGGCGAGAAAGCGCTTTGCCACCGGTATTAGAGCAATACAAAGCAAAGATGTGCGCGTCGACATATTAGAAGTGTTCACTAGGTCATCTCGCGATACTGGTGCTGTGGACTGGGTCAGGGAAGTTGCTCAGGTACAGGGTGTTCAAATTAGCTATGAAGTTGCTACTCACCTAATCGACAGAACTGCACTTGATGGTGGCTCTCTCGAGCGAGAGGTGGAAAAGATAGCCGCCCTAAAGGGATTTAATGGGCAAGTTACACGAAATGATGTAGATTCCCTGGATTTACATCCTGCAGAACAGGTCGTGTGGGATTACTTGGACGCTATAACAGAGCGTAAAACCGGGCAGGCTTTGCGCATGCTTGAATCCGCTTTGACCCAGGGGGAGCAAGCACAATACTTGATGTCGATATTAGCGGGCATGTTGAGGCGTTTAATCATAGCAAAATCGTTTGCTCACAAACCAAAGCCTGAAACTCATGTTTCTAAAGCCCTTGGAGTGCCTCCGTGGTTGGCTAACAAAATAATAAGGCAAGCAAGAAGTCTGGCCGACCAGGATGCAGAAAGCATGCTAAATGCGTTGTTAGAATTAGACTGTCAGAACAAAACTGGGCAACTGCAATATGGTGGCGTTGATGCTGGATTAGCCGCGCTTACAGTAAGGCTGTGTTATAGAGCATTCAGGTGATTCACCCTCTACTCATCGTCTATCTCTAGTTGATTATAACTAAGGCAAGTTATCGGTTGTAAGGATCAACCGATCAACAGTCATTCACGTTGCAAGGGATACCAACGTGCAGCCGTGCAGCTTAGAGACAAATTAATCTTGGTGGTTGTCTGAGTAGACTTTGTTGTCAGCTGGATTTTTTTGACGAGCTTTTTGCTTTAGCCCGGGATTTGCTTTTGGCTTTGGTCTTTGTCTTTGGTGTGGCGCTAGCTTTGGATTTAGCTTTAGTGGCACTCTTCCGAGATGTCTTTGCCTTTGTTGTGCTTTTTACTGGAGCCATCTTGTTCAAAGCTTGTTGAAGTCTAGACTTGCGGCGGCCAGCATTGTTTCTATGTATCACACCTTTTGCTGCTGCGGCATCTAGTTTGACAGAAGCCAGCTTCACCGCGGTTAAGGCTTCATCTGCGTCTCCAGAAGATATTGCAACACGCGCACTTTTTACCAGTGTACGAGTTGCTGCTCGAACCTCGCGATTTCTATCGCGACGACGAACTTCTTTCCGGACTTCTTTCGCTCTTTCACGCTGTTTTTGCAGTCGATTTTCTGAGGGCAAAACTACCTACGAACTTAATGATCTATACGGTACGGGTTGTATAAACTTGCAATGCGCGGCTTATTACCGCACAGTGGACGAGTATAACAGCGCTGTGGATTATGGCTAGGTGTTTGTTTGCCAAGTGGCCCTGAATTACTGTCATATCATGACCCTGAATTACTGCGCCATCCGATTTTCAGAACCGTAGCGTGTTGGGTTTTAACTTTGTGTGGTAGAGGCTGAGCTTCATTGAGGAAGTGCTCCCTAGCACCTTGGCAATACGATAATATGCGACAGCAGATCTGTTTGCGTTTTGAAGGTTGCTATTTAAACAAGAAATTTTATTGCGTTCGTAGCTCAGCGGATAGAGCACTGGTCTTCGGAACCAGGGGTCGGGGGTTCGAATCCCTCCGGGCGCGCCCTAAATCGGTTATTAGCTAATACGCGCATTCTTTTAAGGATTCTGTTTTGCGTCAGAGTTACCCTTTTGAATTGGTTATTCCGTGGACGTAGGGGTCTCTGGAATCCAGAATCAGCTTGGAGTCGGCAGTAACAAAGGCTCTTCCAGTGATAGAGGGAATAATTTGGTTGTTTACTAGGGTTACCCTGGCGTCAAAAGTACTGCCGATAACACTTTCCTGTCTCCAAAGTTCCCCCTCCCTAATATGGCCATCCTCATATAAAGTCGCAATTTTTGCGCTTGTCCCGGTTCCACAGGGTGATCTGTCGTAAGCACCCCCGGGACAGAGGACAAAATTGCGACTGTGAGAGCCTTTAGAATGTGGAGGGGCAGATAATTCTATGTGGTCTATTGGTTGTTTGTTGTCCCCGGTGATGCCCGAACTATCAATTGCACTACGGATCCGCTTGGCATAGTCGGTTAGGGATTCAATGCCAGAGATCGAATAATCGAATTCTGAGGCTTCAGCCATAAAAAACCAGTTGCCCCCCCAAGAGATGTCCCCGGTGATTATTTCTCCATTTTCGAGCTTGATGTCTACATTTTTTCGGTAGCAATATGAGGATACGTTATCTAAGCGGACTTCTCCGGATGCAAGTAATTCTGCTTTTACAACGCCGACAGGTGTGTCGATTTGATGCACACCCGGTTGTATTTCGCCAAGGAAGGCTAGCGTTGACACGAGGCCTATGGTCCCGTGCCCGCACATTCCGATGTATCCCACATTGTTGAAAAATATGATTCCAGCTACACAATCGTCGGCATATGGCTCACATAACAAACCTCCGACAATCACTTCAGATCCCCTGGGCTCATTCACTATTGCTGATCTAAACCAATCAAAGTCCGACTGGAATTTTGCTCGGCGTGTCGATAATGGCCCGTCGCCTAGGTTGGGTCCTCCAGAAATCACAATGCGTGTAGGTTCGCCGGCAGTATGTGAGTCAATGACTTTTACTTCTGTGTGTGAACTCACTATGTGACCTGTTTCTCTGATGTTGTCTTATTTGTGTCAGGTCTCGACTCGATGGCAGTACGGATAATGCTCAATATTTTCGAGCGTTCATCACCTTTTATCGGTCTTCTTGGAGCGCGTACTGTCTCGGGGCCTAATTCAGCTTCGGACATGGCCAGCTTTATGTACTGCACTAGTTTGATATGAGTGTCCAAGTGAAGAAGTGGGCTGAACCATCGATAAAGTTGTCTTGCTTCCTCCCATGATCCGGCCATTGCTAGCTCCCATAGTAAGACCGATTCCTTCGGGAAGGCGTTAACTAGTCCGGCTACCCAACCCTTTGCGCCGAGTACAGCTGCCTCTAACGCTAAGTCATCTACGCCAGCAAAGATCGTATATCTTTCACCAACTGCGTTGAATATGTCTGTAATTCTTCGCACATCTTCGGAAGATTCCTTAATGGCGACCAGTGTTTCGACGTCTGCTAGCTGTGAAAGATGTTCTGGCTTCAAATCGACCCCATATGCAACCGGGTTGTTGTAAATCAATATAGGTAGCTCAGACGCGTTGGCCACCAAGCGGAAGTGGTACATTGTTTCCTCAGCGTCGGCTTTGTACACCATACCGGGCAATACCATAAGTCCGTCCGCACCTGCAGATTCACAGGAAGCGGCAAAATTGGCAGCTTCCTGTGTAGAGTTTTCGGCGACTCCAATCAGAACTGGTACCCGCTGATTGCTCGCATTAACAGCTGCTTCAACAACTTCCATCTTTTCGGTATGGCTTAGAGCGGTGTTTTCGCCAACGGTACCAAGTGCTACCAGCCCATGCACGCCTGATTCGATCAGGTAATCAAAATGTCCGGCGGTAGCTTGCAAATCAAGCATTTCATTGTTTTCAAAGCTCGTAGTTGCAGCTGGGTAAACCCCTTGCCAATTAACGTCCATAATTAAATAATTCCTCGTCATCCTATTATTCGTAAACTAACTGTCCAATATCTCTGCTACATTAGACGCGCTGAAATACTGCGTTGCCATGAAATCACTGCTAATAAGGATAATGTCTGGTCATCTTTAGCGCATGTTGTGATGGCAGGGGTTGACAGCAAGAGGGAGCGAATTTTGCGAATTGAACAATATGAACAAGCTTTAGATTTTGCCCAGCGGCAGGTTTTGAAGTTGACTAATGACCATCCGAACCTTCGACCCTGTTATACCGAACAAGGGAAATGGGATCATCAGGGTGATTCTTGGACCAATTGGTGTGATGGTTTCCCGGCTGGGATGATGTGGCTCTTTTACGAGATGACTAAAGATGATTTGTGGAAAGATAAGGCTGTAAATTACTCAAAATTGATTATTGGCCGTGAATATGATCGCGATGTGCACGACCTTGGTTTTTTGTTCTGGTCGAGCTGGAAACGATGGTTTGACCTGACCGGTGATAATGAGATAAAGGAAGTGGTGCTGCAGGCCGGTAGAACGCAAGCCTTAAGATATCAGAAGGGCGGTAAATATCTAGCTTCATTTATCGGGCAAAATTCGACTTTTATCGACATCATGATGAATATAGGGATCATTTTCTATGCGGCAGCTGAGGATGGCGATCAAGATCTGCGAGATATAGCTCTTCAGCATTGCATGACAACTCGTAAATATCTGGTCCGAGGTGATGGAAGCACGGCACATGAAGGGATATTTTCCGATGAAGGAGAATTTCTTCGTGAAGGCACTCACCAGGGATGGCGTCCTGACTCGTCTTGGGCACGAGGACAGGCGTGGGCCATATATGGGTTTGGCACTGCATATTCCTTTGCCAATCATGAAGCACTGCTCACGACAGCAGAGCAATGTGCGGACTTTTACATAGAGCGGACGCCTGGCCCTGGTGTTCCACCGAACGACTGGGATGAGCCATCACCTACAAATTTGCACGAGAGTTCTGCTGCCGCTATAGCTGCAGGAGGTTTTTGGCGCCTTGCACGATTGACTCAAAGCCAGTCTAAAACTGACTCTTATAGGGAAATTGCTTTTCGCATTATGGACGCGCTTACAGGCACTGCGTTTCTGGCGATTGATAATCCTGACTGGGAAGGCATTTTGATGCATGGGACTTATCACGAAAACAACGGTCTTGGAGTAGACGAAAGTGTGATGTGGGGAGAATACTTTTTTGTGGAGACCTTGTCGGAAATGCTGAAGGAATTACGCGTCTCCTAAAGGTATCAAGGGTTATCGAATTTTATCTCTGCAGGGTTTGTCTAGGACGTAGGGAGGTGGGAGATTCAAAGTATGGAATCTAGGGAATTAGCTGCTGAACTTTGCCACCCTGTTGTAAGGTGTTTATTAGTTCGGCTTGTTTAAATGTTGATGCGGATGAATGGAAACTTATATTAATGCCTAAAGAGATTATTCACGGGCAAGATGCCCGGCGTCTTGCGATGAATGGTATCGACAAGTTGGCCGAAGCAGTGAAATCCACACTTGGCCCCAAGGGACGAAATGTCGCCCTCGGTCGGCGCTATGCTGCCCCAACGATCACGCACGATGGTGTGACGGTAGCCCGTCATGTGGAACTTGAGGATGTGTTTGAAGATATGGGGGCACAGGTGTTTAAGGAGGTTGCCAATCAGACGAATATAGTGGCAGGTGATGGTACGACCACATCTGTCGTTATGGCTCAGGCGATTCTTAAGCAGGGGCTTAGAAACATTGCTGCCGGTGCCAACCCTATGCTTATTAGGCTTGGCGTTCAGAGGGCTATAGCGGATGCGATCAAACTTGTTGCGGCTCAGGCAGTACCGGTGAAAAGTCTGGACGAAATTAAAAGTGTGGCTACTATTTCCGCTGCTGAACAGGCAATAGGAGACTTAGTTGGAGAAGCTATAGACAAGGTTGGACCTACCGGTGCGGTCAGCGTTGAGGAGTCTACAGGATTGAACCTGGAGATTGAATACGTTGATGGAATTCGTCTCGACAGTGGGTTTTTGTCTCCTTATTTCGTCACTAGTGAAGAGCGTATGCAGGCTGAACTGGATGATTGTTTTCTTCTCATTAGCGATGCACAAATATCATCAGTCGCCGATATTCTACCTGTGTTGGAGGTGGTGAAAGCTAGCGGTGGAAATTCCTTGCTAGTGATGGGTGATGCTATAGCTGATGAGGCTATGGCCACGCTGGTGATGAACAAGATGCAGGGGAATATAGGCTGCGTGGCAATCGATTCTCCTGAATGGGGTGATGCCAGGGACGAGGTTTTGGAAGACATTGCAGCTCTGACTGGAGGGGCAGTAATTTCAGACCGAGTGGGCAGAGACTTGGCCTCGGTGACAATTGAAGACCTGGGTCGTTGCCGAAGGGTGGTCGTGGATCGAGAGTCATCTACCTTGGTTGGTGGACACGGTTCTGAAGAGCAAGTGGCGTTTAGAGTTAACCAGGTTGCTTCACAGATCAAAGAGACCCCACTGCAGCATGACCAGGAAAGATTAGAGAGCCGTCTTGGTAAATTATCGGGGGGAGTAGCTATATTGAGAGTTGGTGGTGCAACGGAGACTGAAGTAAGAGAAAAAGCTTTCAGGGTGGAAGATGCTGTAGCTGCTACCAGGGCGGCCGTTGAAGAAGGGATAGTTCCCGGTGGTGGAGTTACGCTATTAGCAGCTGCTGAAGGTCTTGACTCTGAATCTTTGCGTGGGGATGAGAACACCGGCTATAGGTCGGTGATTGCCGCACTAGAGGAACCGATTAAGCAAATCGCACGCAATGCTGGATTTAACGGGGACGTCGTAGTGGGGGATGTAAAACGAAGGCAAATTGAAGAAAGCAATAAGGCCATAGGGTTTGATGTTATATCTGAGCAATATGTCGACATGATGGATGAAGACGTAGCAATAATTGATCCTGCTAAGGTGGTTCGGTGCGTTCTGGAAAATGCCGGATCCATAGCAGGTATGGTTCTGACTATAGGTGCTTTGGTTGCAGAGGTTCCTGAGAATGATCATGAGTTTCACTAGTACCAAAACATTGAAATTGAATGTGGCCTTAGTAACCTCTGGTGCTGGAACCAACAGAGAAATGTCAAGTTGTCAAACGGTAATTTTGTAGAAATTGGGCAAGAAATTGCCATTGATGATAGGATTCATGTCCGAAGTAAGAGCGTTTGGGGGGATGCTCGGTCGAAACAAGCTCTTCATTGGAGACGAGTCAGACCGGCATTTTTCTCTCAACATGTTCAATTAATTGGGGAGTTCCTTACTTGCCAACCGGTGAAGGAGAAAAAGTAGGAAATGAAATTCGGAAACGTCAGCAGACGTAAGGTCGTCAAAGGCGGATTACTTGGCACTTTTGGTGTCGTAGGCGCGGCGTCCCTTGCGGGTTGTGGTGAAACCAAAACGGTTGAAAAGATCGTTGAGGTTCCTGTAGAAAAGATCGTCGAGGTCGAGAAGATCGTCGAGGTCGAGAAGCAATTGGATGTGAACGCAGCTCGAACTGACGCCATCGTCGTCGAGAAGGTGAAGAAGGTTGAAGTGGCTGCAAGCCAGTTGGACCGACAAACTGTTGAGCTGTGGTCAGGATTTGACCCAAAAACCCACGGTAAAGTGGGTGGTGTATACGGATCCATCATTGACATTTTCAATGCTGGGAACCCGAGCCATGAAGTGAAGCACGTCATTCAGCCATGGGGTCAGATTAACCCTAAATTGCTGACATCCGTTGCTGCTGGTAACCCTCCGGACGCTGTTCGAAACTGGTACCACGCACTTGGTGGTCACGCCGAAGCTGGCGCTACAACTGCTATAGACAAGTGGGTAAAGCGCGATGCGAAAACCTGGAAGCCTGAAGACTTTTTGGCAGGCCCAGTGGCACAGACCATATTCCAGGGTAAGCGGCATGCCGTGCCTCTATCCGGAATTGTGGCTTTGTTGTACACAAACTTAGATTTGGCTAAAGAAATGGGCGTTACTGTCCCAGCAAACTTTAAGACTTTGGCGGAAGCTGAGGCAGTCGGAGCCAAGTTGTACAAGAAATCTGGAAGCAAGATTAAGACGCTTGGTTTTTCTCCCAGTATGTTCTCAGCACCTACCACATGGGCAGCCGTGTGGGGCGGTGAAGACGTGTACGACGGTAAGGGCAAATTTAATGCCTCTAACGACGACATGAAGGCTTTGATGAACTGGCACAAGGGCTACGCAGATACCCACAAAGGTTCTGAATTAGTTGCTTGGAAATCTACATACGGTACTGGCGGCTTTGGGCGTTTCACTTCTGATGGCCCTCTGTACACCAACCTTGTAGGTATGGCTGGTTTGTCCAGCTGGTGGTTCTCAGATATCGATAAGCAAGCACCGAAGCAGAATAAGCAATGGCAAGCCATTCCGACTTCTGGCTCGAAAAAATATCGAACAAGTGACTTGAACACCAACGTATACATCATCCCTAACGGTGCTAAGAACGCCGAGGGTGGATGGGCGTGGAGTTCATTCTTAACTAGTCCTAAGCAGATGGAGCGTAAGACTGTTGCTGACTCAGTTCCGGCTATCAGAAAGAGTCTTGACACTCCGTTCTACCACAAGGCTTCCCCGTACAACGGTGTAGCTTTGACGGATATCTTCCCGAATACATGGAAGCTACCTCCGTTTGGTTCCTACGGTGTATTCCGTAAAGCCCTTGGTACAGCTCAAGATCAGGTATATCTCGGTGAGAAGACGGTCGATGCTGCTCTTGCAGACATCACTAAGGCCACTCAGTCCGACATTGATGCTAAAGCGAAGTAATTCTCCTCTTTAGTTCAATAAATGCTTAATTTATTGGGCCGGAGGTCTCCAGCGATGGAGTCTCCGGCCCAATTGCAAGTCTCTATCTATACCCAAGCTGGTTAGTGCGATGCTTTGATGGGGCAATGTGATTACATTGCCAATGAAGATAGTTCTATAAGTGATTGGCGAGGGTTTTATGGTCGAGCAGCTAAGGTGCTGGTTTTAGATGAATACAAATCGAAGTAATTTGATGTGGGCAGGGATTTTCGTTGGGCCCTGGGTGTTAGGTTTTCTTCTGTTCACTGCGTATCCTTTTTTCGCATCGCTATGGTATTCATTTACGAATTACAACATAGTTAGGGACGCTAAATTTATAGGCCTATACAACTATGAGTTCATGTTTTTCAAAGATATTGTGTTTTGGGTGTCGATTGGCAACACATTTTATTTTGCAATAACACTAGTTATTTTTGGAACTATTGTAGATATATTTTTGGCAGCATTGCTCAATCGTAAAATTGTGGCACGTGCCACTTATAGGCTCATCTATTTTATTCCAGTGCTTGTACCTACGGTGGCCTCGTCCCTTATCTGGATATGGGTTTTGAATCCTCAGCGCGGTATTGTGAACTACCTGTTGGAGGCTATGGGATTAGTAGGGCCCAATTGGCTTGGGTCTACTACGTGGGTAAAGCCAGCATTGGTGATTATGGCGATATGGGGGAGTGGTAGGGCGATCATTATATTCCTGGCTGGATTACAAGAGATTCCTAGGCATCTTTATGAGGCGGCGCGTATAGATGGGGCCGGTCCTATAACGGTGTTTCGACATATAACTTTACCCCTTCTTACCCCGGTGATTCTTTTCAATGTGGTAGTCGGATTGATATTTTCGTTTCAAGCATTTGCCGAGTCATACATTATGACCCAAGGTGGCCCCGCTAATGCGTCGTTATTCTACGGACTGAATTTATATTTCCATGCATTTGAAAATCTACGTATGGGATATGCCTCAGCCTTAGCATGGTTGCTGTTTATGATCATAATGTTCTTTACCCTGGTGGTGTTTAGAGGTACTCGACGATGGGTGTATTACGAAAATGAGTAGTACGTCAACGGTAGTTGTTACTAGGCGCTCTAAAAGCTTAGCCGATAGAGGCAGGGAGCTTCTTGGCAAGTTCGGTGTACACCTGTTTCTTGCTGGGTTTGGCATCATATTTGCATTGCCCTTGTACTGGTTGTTTATGAGTTCCTTAAAGGAGCAATCCGAAATATTTAAGGTTCCGCCAGACCTGTGGCCAATGAATCCGCGCTGGATGAATTTCCCTGATGTATTAGAGGTGATACCGTTTTGGACGTATCTAGGTAATTCCTTTGCTCTTGTTGTTTGGTCGACAATCGGAGCATTGATTAGTAATACATTTATCGCCTATGGTTTTGCCAGATTGAACTGGCCGTATCGTGATCAGGTTTTTATACTGGTGTTGGCCACTATGATGCTGCCTTTTCAGGTACGCATGATTCCTATGTACATAGCGTTTCACCAAATTGGCTGGCTCAATACATTATTGCCGTTGATCGTTCCTTCATTTTTTGGCAATGCCTTTTATATTTTCTTGCTTAGGCAGTTTTACAGAACGATACCTATGGATCTTTCAGATGCTGCGCGTGTGGATGGAGCGAATGAACTACAAATTTTCTGGAGTGTTGTCCTGCCATTAATGAAGCCGGCCATTACGACTCTTGTTCTGTTTGAAGTGATATTCACGTGGAATGATTTTATTGGTCCACTCATATATCTTCGTGATAACGACAGATATACCCTTTCAATAGGTTTGCGAACATTCTTTACTCTATATGGGGCCAGGTGGGACTTGCTTATGGCATGCTCCACTATGTTTACGCTTCCAATGGTGATCATGTTCTTCTTTGGGCAGCGTAGATTTATTGAAGGAATTACCCTAACCGGTATCAAAGGATAGTATTTAGTACTCTGATGGATGTGTCCTGATGTTTGAATCAAAGGTACGTCCGGCTGACGATGCTATACAGGTGATCCAAGATGGTGATGTTGTATATCTTGGTGGTAATGGGGCTATAAACGTCCCTGACTTTACAATTGCAGCTCTTGCTAGACGATATGAAAACACTGGGCACCCATCTGATCTGACTATCGTACATACCAGCGGACTGGGCGATCAAGCCGGGGCAGGCACTGATAGGTTAGCCTTATCAGGGATGATTAAGAGGGTAATTCTGGGGCATTATGGTATGTCGCCCGCTATAGCTAGTCTGGCCCTGTCAGGTGATATAGAGGCTTATAACTTTCCACAGGGGGTACTTAGTCAATTAATGCGTCGGGTTGCCGGTGGTCATCCTGGGATGTTGAGTCGTATAGGACTTGGAACATTCGTTGATCCTCGTATTGATGGTGGCAAGCTAAACACTGCAACCAAAGAAGACTTGGTGAAATATGTAGAAATGGATGGAGAGGAACATCTTTACTACAAGATTCCTCCTCCTGACGTAGCAATAGTGCGCGGTACGACTGCGGACCAATTAGGTAATATCAGTCTTGAACATGAGGCGGGCTGGTTTGAAATGTTGTCTCAGGCGACGGCTGCTAGCAATCATCGTGGAAGCTCTATAGCTCAGGTTGCTCGGGTGGTGGATGCTAGGACGATAGATCCTCGGCAGGTAAAAGTGCCCGGGCATGTGATTGGAGCGATTGTAGTAGATGAATCGCAGCCGCAAACACTAGTTGAGCAGTTCAATCCCTATTATTGCGGAGTAGAACGTTTGCAAGACCCAGACTATCCCGATCAGGAACTGGATCAAAGGCTGCTTATTACCAGGAGAGCTGCTCAAGAACTTGAAGAGGGTCAGATGGTAAACATAGGGTTTGGCATGTCGGATGGGGTCCCTAGTGCTGCACAGGATATAGGGATGATGGAGAAGGTAACTTTTACTACTGAGCAAGGTGCATGGGGTGGGTGGCCAGTGACAGGTGTGGCGTTTGGAGCCATGTCGAACCCTACGGCGATACTAGATGCTCCCTATCAATTCGATTTTTACCAAGGAGGTGGTCTAGACATAGCCTTTTTAGGAATGGCTCAGGCTGATGTCGAAGGGAATGTGAATGTAAGTCGCTTTGGAAGAATTCTTGCTGGCTGTGGTGGGTTTATCGATATCACTCAGAGTGCGCGAAAGATAGTGTTTTGTGGAACGTTTGGGGTAAAGGCAAATGTTGAAGTGACGGACGGAATTGTAAAGGTTCATGATGTTGGTAAGGCTGCAAAATTTGTGAAAAAAGTTGAGCATATTACGTTCAGTGGGAAAGAGGCACTGCGTCGTGGCCAGCAAGTGTTATTTATTTCTGAGCGTGCAGTTTTTGAATTAACAGATGACGGCATAAAGTTGATCGAGCTGGCTCCAGGGGTGCAACTCGAAAAAGATGTATTGGGATTAATGGAATTCAAACCTATTGTTGACGACTTCGATTTGATGGCAACATCCTTATTCTTGGAATAGCGACGCTTGAGTGAATGTGGGAGATCTGAATTGATATATACAGACGAACTTAGTGAAGGTGTTCTGCGTATCACATTGGATCGCCCGGACGTGCTAAATGCTATCAATTGGGAGATGCTGTCTCAGATTGAAGAAACTGTCGACCGTATTAGTGTTGATGACAGTTGTCGAGTAGTACTTTTTGCTGGCAATGGAGATCGAGCTTTTTGCGCAGGGGCTGATCTGAAAGTTGTACGTGAATTAGATTCCGATGGATTAGATAGATGGACGACTACCGGACACAGAGTGCTCGACAAGATTCGCAATTTGCCTCAAATTTCTGTAGCTAATATTCACGGCTATTGCCTGGGAGGCGGGCTGGAATTGGCCCTTAGTTGTGATATGAGAATTGCTCGGGAAGATGCTCAGTTTGGTTTCCCGGAAATAACAAATGGTTGGATTCCAGGTTGGGGTGGGGTTCCATTATTAACGCGTGCTATCAATTACAGTCAGGCTGTTGCCATGCTATTTCTTGGAGACCGAATTGGGTCTATTAAGGCTAACGATTGTGGATTGGTGGTCAACGTGTTTGAGTCTGATGACATTGAAGATTCAGTCAATACTATTGTGGAGAGGTTGGCAAATCACAGTCCGGCCGCAGTCACTTATTTGAAATCCGCCTTATCACTCAACAATCCTGATTCAGTCGCTGCCAACTCAAGCTTTGAAAGTGAAATTCTATGCTCATTGCTTTCTGGCCAGGCAAATGAAACAGATGATTAGATTACATGTAAAGAACGGAGGATTCTAAGTGGCTGGAAGAATGTTTGATCTTCAAGGAAAGACGGCCCTGATTACAGGGGCTGGACGAGGGATAGGCCGATCGATAGCCCTGGGTCTGGCAGAGGCTGGAGCCGATGTTGCACTTGTCTCACGCACGAAATCTGATTTAGATCAGGTAACTAAAACAATTTCTGGATTCGGTCGAAAAACTTTAGGCATCCCTACTGATGTGAAAAATGCGGATGAAATTCGGAATGCCTACAAGCAGTTTGACGAGGCTTTTGGACAACTTGATATCCTGATTGCTTCTGCCGGTATATCGCAGCGGGTTCCATTTCTTGATGTCTCTGAAGATAACTATGATGAAGTTTTCGATACTAATGTGCGTGGGTTGGTGTTTTGCTGTCAAGAAGCCGGACGCAGAATGATCAGTTCTGGCGGCGGCTCGATTGTCCTCATTAGTTCCGTTGTAGCTGAAATGGCTTTAATGAATAGAAATTTGTACGGTGCTACCAAAGGGGCTGTATCTGCCTTGGCTAGATCTCTTTCGTTGGAGTGGTCTTCACATAATGTTCGCGTTAACTTGATAGCTCCTGGATTTATTGAGACGTCTATGACTAAGCCCATTCTTGATGATGATGATGTAAGGCAAGCCGCCATAGATCAAACACCCTTGCGTCGTTTAGGGCAACCGGATGATCTAGTGGGTGCGGCAATTTTTCTTTCGTCAGACGCTTCGAGTTTTGTTACCGGTGACACCATCGTCGTTGATGGAGGTCTTAAAGTCAGTTAGGTATGGAAGGAGGAGGATCTAGAATTATGCCACTTAGTAAGGAGAATAGGCATGGCTGAATTTCATGCTCCACAGGATGTTTACACGGGTAGAGGATGCAGGAAGGCAATAGGAGATAGTGTAACTAAGTTAGGTGGAAGTCGTGCATTAGTGGTTACGGATCCTCACGTCATAGCTTCTGCTGCTGCCCAAGATGTCTTGGAGTTATTGGAGAATGCTGGGATTGCCACAATTCAGTACGATGGAGTCATAGCGGAGCCAACAGTTGAAATGGTCGAGGCTGGACTAAAGGTGTTTCACTCTTTCAATTCTGACATAGTTATAGGATTGGGTGGTGGTAGTCCTATGGATGCGGCAAAGGCGATTGCTGTCAGGGCGGTTTCTGCGAATAGCAGTCTTCCGAAACTTGAGGGGGCCAACAAGGTGCAAACTGGTAGGCCACCTCTTATATGTCTCAGTACGACTGCCGGCACGGGCGCGGAAGTGACCCCATTTAGCATCATTACTGACGAAGAGAGGGATGTAAAGATGCTAATTTCTAGTTTGGAATTGTTGCCGGACGTGTCGTTTTCCGATCCGGCTCTGGCAGACACAGCTCCATTACGGCCATCAATATATGCAGGGGTGGACGCTCTTACTCATGCCATAGAGGCCTATGTGTCTCGCAAAGCTCAACCCATTACCGATGATTTGGCTCTGGCTGCAATTAGGCGAATATCAGCCAGCATCGTTAGGGCATGCTCAGAGGACTATGACGAAGAAGCACGGGACGATATGACATTTGCATCCATGCAGGCCGGAATGGCCTTTGCCAATTCATCAGTAGCTCTAGTTCATGGAATGGCACGCCCGATAGGGGCTGTGTTTCATCTTCCACATGGACTGTGCAATTCAATATTGCTGCAGAGTGTCATGGCTTTTAGTTTGGGATCTGCTCCGCAGAGGTATGCGTCAATAGCTGAGGCATTGGGATGTGAAGTTGGGGGGCTGGATTCAACAACTGCGGCTAATTGTGGTATAGACAAAGTTAGAGAGATAACTGAAATTTTGGCTGTGCCAACACTAAGCCAAACAGGGGCTGATTTGGACCTATTCGAACGATCGGTCGTTAAAATGGCTGAAGATGCGATAGCTTCTGGTAGTCCGGGCAATAATCCTAGAATTGCAACAATTGATGAAATAACAGAGCTGTACAGACAAAACTATTAGATAGGAAGGGAATTAAAATGGCACTGACCAGTGAAGATCTAAAAGGGATAATCCCTGCCACCATACTGCCTATGACTGAGGACTATAAGCCGGATCTAGAAAATCTAAAGTCATATATGAAATGGCTTGAGCCCCAAGGTATTAGTGCGGTGGCTGTAAACGCAGAACTCGGTGAGGCTCCACAACTGTCGTGGGAGGAAAGACTGTCAGTTGTAGAGACTGTAAAGCTGACGATAGGAGATTCGACTCCAATAGTATCCGGTCTGCTTGCTATAAATACAGAGGAGGCTGTACAGCGTGCTCGAGATCTAAAGTCTGCAGGGGCCGACGCTGTTCTGGTTTTTCCTATTCCTGCGTATCAGGGAAATCCTCTTCCATTTGAGCTTCCGTACGCATATCACTCTGCGATAGCTGATGCTGATATACCTATGATTTTGTTCAATCTGACCCCTTCTCTCGGTGGAGTGATTCTGTCTGCTGAAATACTCGGGGGCTTAGTAGAGATACCTCAGGTCATCGGCCTAAAAGAGGCTTCTTTTGATGCGCAGACATTCATCTCGGTCAGAGATGCCTTGAATTCAGCTTCACGGAGAATAACTCTGTTAACAGGCAATGATCCATTTATATATGAATCATTGGTGATGGGAGCTGACGGAGCCTTAATTGGATTTGGCACTTTGGCTACTGAATTACAAGTCAAAATGCTAAATGCGGCAAAAACTGGTGATTATGAGTTGGGGCAGCAGATTTGGGACAGGTTGCTACCATTAGAACAAGTCATTTTCGGTACGCCAGCACGGGACTGTAGAGCCCGTATTAAAGCTGCTCTTAATAGACTGGGCATCGTAGACAGATGTGTTGTTAGGCCACCACTAATGCCCTTAAGCCAATCAGACCAAGAGACGGTATGGTCTGCATTGGAAAAAGCAGAGTTGCTGGACAGCTGACTCTAAAACACGTATTTATCGGTGGCCTAAAGCTGAGCAGCGAGTTTGAGTGGTTGTTTGTGCGGACCTATGATTCCGAAGATAATTGGATGAATATGCGGCCAGCTTCTGTACGTATAGGGTATATAGGAAGTTTGACGCTTTGAGGATTGCCCATAAATTCACTGCTAAAAAACATTTCTGTTATTTGTTCAGTTGGTGCATAGAGACAGTGTCCGGTATCTAGGTCGAATTCCCACCAGTGCCATGGACATATAATTTTATTTCCTACTAATTGTCCTTCTACCATGGGGGCATCATAGTGAGGGCAATTATGTCCAATTGCGTAATATTGACCTTGGCTTAGGCAAACCACAACGGGCTGTTTGTTTATCTGAACTAGAATCGACTTACCATCGATCAAATCACCTGTGCTGGCAACATCGTGCCAAATTCCGTCGCTCGTCGAATCAGGAGATAAGGACCTAGTCGGCTGATTGACCACTAAAGCTTAACTTGCTCGATAGGATTAAACCGACGATGATCGTCTAGTTCTGTCAAGAAGAAACTGCTGTAATCGTGGGTCAAGGTTCTTTACGTATTGGCTCCATCCGTATAGCCGTGCCGATAGGTTGGGGTTATTCGTCGGGTCATCCATAACCTCTTCTATCCATTCAGGGTCTAAGACATTTATTGCCAAATTCATTCCCCCCAAGTCGATATAGTATTGGAGCAAATCAGCCAACTGGTCCGTTGAAACACCATCTCCGTCCGGGCTTTTAATGTGTTTGGTGTTTAATTCCATTATGTAGGAAGCTCCACCAGGTATAGCTGTTTGGTCTAGCTTGCATATCGATCGCATCGCAGCTTTTGGCCCAGAAACATCTCTGCCTTCTGATGGCGAAACACTGATGCCGACTGGTTGACGTGCGCCTCTGCCATCTGGGGTTGCAGCAGTTCTAGAACCATGCGACACGACAACCAGATGGTTAGTGTTGAATATAAGCAGCAAGTAACGACCCCCGAAAGCAGTCACTTTATCTTCGAGGGCTGCATAGTGTGCCATATGCACCTTGCAGGCCATTTGGTCAGCTTCGTCATTGTCGTTCCCATATTTTGGAGAGGAATCCAGCAGGGAATTTTGCAAATCTGTTTTGCCAGCAAAATCTGTCTTCAGACCGTCTAACAGTTCATGCCAGTCGACTTTACGTTCTTCAAAAACTAATTTTTTGATAGCTGTAAGACTGTCGGCAGCAGTACTGAGACCAACATTGTTGCAACCTGAATAGGGATATCTTGCTCCACCTTCTGTAAGATCTTTGGCCTTGCTAATTGGATCCCACCATGTGGATGAATAGAAAGGTAACGGCAGGCGCCCTGCCTGACCCTTTTGAACGATACTGGTGCCCTGGCAACCCAAATCAACAAGATAATTTAACTGAGTTACAAAGGCATCCCATACGTCGTCAAAAGATTTGAAATTAGCTGGATCACCTGTCTCTGGGCCAATTCTAGTGCCTGTGAGCATGCAGACACCGTCGTTTAAGGCCAGTTCCAGACATTTGGCGACATTGACTTGATTATCCATCGTCGTGGGAGTGGCATACCCAGGCACGATATTTTCAACGCATCCCACAGGAGAATATTGCACGGCAATCTCCTGTGGGATGCCGATACGCTCGAGTGCTGCGATGGTAGGTTCATCATTAAAGAACGAAAACCCTAGGTTTTTTTGTGTTACTTCGGCACACAAATGAACGAAATCAGAGGGGGTTTTAGAGTGAACACGTGCATCGATATCAATAAGAAGTCCCTGGTCCCTGTGAATTTCCATCAACATGTAGGAAAGTTCGTTAGTTCCATCTTTCCCTTCTGTTGTTAGTCCACCGAGCAGTATTAGTGTGTCTTGATATGCTCGATTTAATTTCAGGTAGAATTCTGTCAGTAAAAGCCTTACTTCATCGTCGGTTATGTTTCCAGAATCGATATCTGACCTGTAGTAGGGGTATAAATATTGGTCGACTCTCCCCCACCCATTGGCTAGGGCCGCTGCATCTCCCATTTCCATGTCTACCCCTCGCTGTACAAACCATATGCACTGAAGGGCTTCGTGGAAATTACTGGCTGGTTGAGCCGGGACTCTATCACAAGTATCAGCAATACGAAGCAATTCTGCTCTTCGTAAAGAATCCGGCTCAGAAATTGCATTATCTCTTGCCAAATCGGCATAACGTTTTGCGTGCTGGATTACCCCTTCACAAGCTATAAGCACACCTTGTAAAAAGTCTTGTCCTTCATCTATATCTGCGGACTGCAATTCTGTAAGTTTGGATTCTGCTTCAGCTTTGATTCCTTCTAAGCCTAATTCGAGCACTCGGTCGAATCCTGCATTCGAATGTCCTTGCACCCAGCCGGATACTGACAACGCACCGAACTCCATGGCCTTCTTTATCTCCGGAGTCATATTTTCCGCGACTACTGCTCGAGCTAATTTCTGTCCCTGCCAGTAGTCGAGATGCTTTTGCAAGTCTTCCGGTATTTCCCTATGTACAGGGAAAATCCCACCGGTCAGCTCTGGATAATCCATAGCACTTTCCCAGTGTCTTGGGTTATTGAAATGCAGTGCATCTGAGCCATAAACGGCGCGCTGTGGAAGACCTGCAAACAATTCATCATCAAGAATCTTAATCTCGTTGTTTGCCAGGGTGTGAGTTACCGCTTTTGCCCTACGAACGGCCACCCCTTGTCCCTCAGTCTGCTTATAAGACTCAGTTACCAACCTCAGGCGCTCGCCTCGAACAGGAGAGTCTTCCCAAGTTATAGCTCTGTTTCGTAAGCTGGAGATTCTTTCTTTGCTTCTAGCTTGTTTTATATCCTGGTCGATAACAGCCACAATATACGTCCTTTATCACTCGCCATCGCGCGCTTCAGCTATAACCGAAACTCTAACTTTATTCTGCAAGTTAGTATTTAGTTAATTGGTACCACGCTCTCTACTAAACTATGCCATTCTAGCGAAAATTGTTGAGAGGTGCTTTAAAAGTCGATACCCCGCTTCGCTCACAGTATAGGCTTTATGGCTATGACTTAATTTCGACAGGATTAGCGATCGATCTAAACTTTGATTCAATCGCTGACCGGGCGCTCTGGGGCCTTTGGCCATTTTGCACTCGGCGCGTAATGGATAGCGACGTTAGTTTTCAATAAATTGACTGCGATGCTGCATGCAATTCGCAAAGCATGAAGGCTCACTGATGTAGCATCCATTATCCCAACTTCTCTCATGTTTACATATTTGCCTGTGGTGGCGTCATATCCGTATCCAGGGTCAAGGTCATATATTTTGGAAGTGATTGTGGATCCCGAGCGTCCGCTATTGATGGCTATCTGCTCTGTAGGTCTTTTTAGCGAACTCAGTAGGCACAGGGCTCCTGCTTGCTCGTCTTCTGCCCATTCAGTAGTTGCCAATGCATTTGCTGCGGTTAGAAATGCGATGCCTCCACCCGGTACAGCACCTTCTCTCAACCCTGCCCTCGTCACCTGAATTGTTTTTTTAAGGGTTCGGCTAAGTTCTTTGCGCTCAGGTTCGGTAGGGGCACCGAAAATGATTTGCCCAACTCCCTTTCCTAAAGTTCCCCAGCGCTGTCTTAGCATTGCTCTCTCTTCTTCGTTTGTAATGGATTTGAGCTCTGTTGAAATTTGGTCCATACGTGATTTTATTTGTTCCTCAGTGCCACCACCGGTAGTAATCACAGATTCCCGTCTATTGGCTACAACACGGGTAGCCAATCCTAGATTGTCGCCTAATTCGGAGCCAATACTAGATAGTGCCAGAGTAGTGTCATCAACTACCTTCCCACCGGTAAATACTGCTATGTCTTCAAGAATGGCTAGTTTATGATCCCCGTAACTTGGCGCCTGGATAGCCAAAGCATTTATTGCCCCGTTCGTTTTGTTGACAACCATTACTTGAAGAGCTGTCTCATCTATGTTGTCGGCAATAATCAGAAAAGGCCTTTCGTAACTGGCTAGTTTCGAAAGCAGTATCCCCATTGTTTCGGATCCATGTATGACTGAGCTGGTAATGAACACTAATGCGTCTTCTAGAATTGCTTCGGTTCCTTCTTCGTTTGTTGTCAGATGAGGTGAATACCACCCTCGATTCATTTGCATGCCAGGACTGTAGAAAGGATGCACTCCAACTACAGGCTCAGCCCTAACACCGATGTTGGCTTCGGGTCCT
>Ga0310344_10000900_pt1 | contig 23073 bp, 26 predicted proteins | sample HC15DNA20200_MG_FD_203801 | JGI IMG/M metagenome (GOLD analysis project Ga0310344, IMG submission 203801) | Marine microbial communities from station ALOHA, North Pacific Subtropical Gyre - HC15-DNA-20-200_MG | ecosystem: Environmental > Aquatic > Marine > Oceanic | place: Pacific Ocean: North...
GGATGAGATTAACGCCATTCAGACCATACTGCTCGTGATATGCTTCCACTAGCCGCATTAACGTCTTCTTGGCGATACCGTAAGGGGCATTTGTTTCTTCTGGGTACCCATCCCACAAAGCCTCTTCCACGAACGGAACCGGAGTGTATTTAGGGTATGCACACACAGTGCCCAAGAGTATAAATTTTGGAATTTTGTGCTTATACGCTTGGTGAATGAGGTTGGCCCCCATAATGAGATTTTCATACATGAATTTGCCGGGGTTCTCTTGATTAGCTCCTATTCCGCCAACCGAGCCAGCAGCATGAATAATAACATCTGGCTTGATATGCCCCACCCAGTACTCAGTTTGCATTTGGTTTCTCAGATCCCATGTGCTAGAACCATGTCCAATAACCACATGTTTCTTTGACAACACAGGTTCCAAGTTGTTTCCTAAGAAGCCAGTTGCTCCGGTGAGTAGTATTTTCATTGCTTATTGTCCCATAGAAAAGAAGTCCCTTGGAGGAGGCGTGGTGTTTACTGGTTGCTCTGGATCATCGAGTACAGGCTCAGGGGTAGTTGTAGTATCTTCCCATACAGCATCTGGTGGACGTGTAGTTGCAGTTACAGTTAGATTCGACTGTAAGGCGTCAATTACTTCGCGTGTTGCATACACGACTGCGCCTTTAGGGGTAATGATCAAGTCGTGGATATTGTGCTTTTTGCTCCAATCCATCGTGTTTCTAAACCCCTGCCTCACTCCTGTGTTTGGGCCAATGTAAACTGCCATTTGCACGCCATCGAGTAGGTGATCGAATGCTTCCGGCTCTCCATTCAGAACAAGCACCTCGTACTTAATGTCAGAATGCGTTCCAACAGAGTATTCTCCCGGGCCTTCTGGATCAACTGTGTCGCATTTTTCTCTCAGAATAGCAAGCACTTCGTCATCGTGCCCCTCGGCATGAAGGTTGCTCCCGCAAATGTAGGCGGCCTTGGGACGACCCAAACCTGATCGCACTGTTGTATAGATGTCAACGATTTCTTTAAGATCTTTCATTGTAAAGATTCCTCTATGGGGTTAAAGTTTTTAGAAAAACACCGTAATCTGTAATGTAGTCTTCAGGATTATGCTCAGTAGAGCATATCGACATTAATATGTCTTCGCCAGTTTGATATACCTGTGAGTCCCACACCATATTCTCGACAAGGACGCCATCGTTTTCTTTCAGGGTCACTTGCTCTACTCTGTTTCCATAATCTAGTTCCACTAGTATGCTACCCTTTATACATATAAGAACCTGCCTGTTCTTGTAGTGGGCGTGCTCTCCCCTGCGAGACCCCTTGGGGACATCTTTGACATAGAATATCCTCTTAGGAATAAAGGGTATATTTTTTTCCATGACAGTTAGCGATCCACGTTCGCTACTGTGAACCTCTGTCAAGTAGTCCTGAGTCCAACGCATATTTTGCAACCCTTTCGATTTCTAATTTTGTAAGGTTTTCATGGAATGGCAAACTAACCGTTGAATGCGATTCCTTTTCGGATTTCAGCATGCTTTCGCTAGGTTGATGAACCTCGGACTCTGCAAATGCTGGCTTGCCGTGACAATGTGCGTAATGCACCCCACACTGAATTCCGTTACTTTTCATGTACTGCATGAACTCTTTATTGTTCCTGACTCTGATTCTATACAGATGCCTACTTTTATTATTATAGCCTAAAGTCCTATTATAGGCACAGCTTATTTCATCTAAAATGTCATTTTTCTGGTCTATTTTTTTTAGGTTCTCGTTAGCGACAAATGCCTGTATAGAGTTGCAATGCATCTTGTATCCCGCGACCGTGTGTTTCCGGTCCCAATTGTCCATTGCGAAGCTGGTACCATTCATTGTCATGGTTTTATAATATTCTATTAAGTCTTTGTTGTTAGATACCACAATTCCCCCGTCGCACCCGCTAACTGGCTTGGTTGGATAGAAACTAAATATCACCACGGCGTCGTCGTTCTTTAGATCTTGATATTGGTTTCTCCTGACCTCTTGTGCTGAATCAAAAATATTGTCGTGAAGATGGTAGCAGTGCCCAACCCAATCCGTATCGTTATAAAATCTAACTTTATTCCCAGACGTTACTATAGCGTTTGGCACAACTATGGGCATAGTGCTAGGTATATCTATAATCTCTTTGTATTTGAGTAGCGATAAGAACAAAAGGCTGGATGCACTGTTGGCAGTGCATGCATACTTGGCCCCAACGTACTCGGCAAAATTATCTTCTAGCTCGCATACCACCTCGTCGTGTAGGAGGTGCGTAAAATTCGCTGTATCTATTTTAAGCTGTGGTATATTGAATAGTTCAACCATGTTTTAATCCAGTGTTTGTATATACTTTCTGGTTTTGTTATTGATGTCTCTTTCTACCCTTTTGATCCCAAAAATGTGGTCCCCGCAAGCCATCGCCTCCCGTGGGTGGCCAAACGCCGTCCCGACAGCGCTCTCTAGCTCTTTGTATCTCCTGTTTCTAATTAAATCAATAGCATCTATTTCTGGTATATCGCAGTATATATTCATCCACACCGTGGTCTGTGAGGCGTTGGAGTCAGTAAATATGTTATTGTACAAGCTAAATAAGGTCTGCTCCTCGCTGCTGACTAGACTCTTGGGGAAATGCCGCTTGAACAGTTCCGATATGAGTTCAAAATCTTGCTTTTTAAAAAAACTCCCCTCGTGGAATGACCAATAAAAGCGCCTTGGCTCTTGAAATACGTCTCTTAAGAATTGATGCTCGGCATTATCCATGTCTCTAGCCCAACTCTGATAGCTATACATGCCACCTTCGCCGCTTGAAATCACTCTATGTACACCGGCGTCATGTTTGGCCAAGTGGCCCTTTAAACCTCTTCTTATGTATAATTGGTTGCTTGAGTTTAGAACGACCTTGTCGAACTCAAATTTCTCTTTTGCGAAGTCAAAGCTAGAGATAAACGCTTCTGTTAGCAGAACCCCCCGTTCGGTCATCACGCTGCTTGGGTTTACAATTACGTTTTCATGTTCCATAGAGAAGAAATCTATCCCCTTCTCTTCAGACTCTTTTAAAAACTGTTCTTTAGTTGATCCCGATATATGGATAACAATGTATTCTTCATCAGACACAAATTTCTTAATATTTTGTATTTGATCCAAAACACACTCTGGACTGTGGCTAACGTTCAATAAGAATAAATTTCTCATATCATCTACTAAAACTTTATCCATCGACGAACTCCTTTAGGTGGTCGGCGTTTCTAGGTAGGTTTATCGCTTCACAGGACGGGTATGGATTTGAGGTCGCAAAATCGTTTACAATAACTCTTTTCGCATGCGGTAAACCCATTACTAATTTGTGGTACTTAAGGCCCTCTTTTTGCAACTGCTCCTCTGTTACCTGCTTGTATTTCTCGGGTCGAGACGTTGTTAAAATAATCGTCGTCCTTCCCGTGTCATACAGTCTATTTAAAACATTAATATTTTCTGGCAGGCCGTTTGTTTCCCCCAAGAAAGGGTACATGTAGCTACAAGATGAGCCAACTATAACCCCATCTATATCAACAAAGAGTGTTTTGTATCGACCTCTGAACTTGTTCCAGTCATCCAGAGTTCCCCAGTCAGAAAAGTCGCACGCCCTTTTTAGCTTGAAATTCTCTCCACCCAGTAACATTGAGTGTATCACATGTGAAACGTAGATGTTTTTCCTGTCTTTTATTAAGTCGTAGTACTCTAGATATTTATGAGCACTCTCAAATCCGTATAACCCACAGCAAAACAAATTGCTGATGACATCTTTTTCTGCGATATTCACTATGTTGTTTTTATTGTCCGTTATCACATAGCTTTTGTTTCCGGCGTTGACGTGACCTACACTTCTTAAGTCTATCGCGCCCACGAAGTTAGTAGGCTCAACGTAAGAAGAAATGTCTGCCTTAAAGAAATTGTCGGAGTCTTTGCAGCAAATCGTCCCCTCCACCCCCGCCTTCTTGATGGCCTTGGCGATTGTCTCAGGCTGGTTGTCCGTTGGCTCGTCGAGAACCACGAACTCAAACCTATCATCGTTAATACTGTGCGTTATACCTTCTATAAATTGGTACTTGTCTACGTGTTGTTTCAAAACAACTGCGATAATTCTGTCCACGTCGGTTAAGTCAAGGCCAGCAATAGACTCCTGCAACATGGAGTTACCCGAAGGGTGTGTAAGCAGCCACTTTGGTCTCAAATTTGGAAATCTAGTTGATTGCCCGCAAGCGGGTATCATTAAGTTGAGCATATTTTCCTCATTAAAAAGTCTCTAGTTTTTTTACCCGTGGCATATGGGAATATTCTAATTAGATTGACAAACTCAAACAGGTCGTAGTAACTGTAAAAATTGTAATCTTTAAATTGCTTTACTATCTTTCTGTCGAGGTATTCTAGCGACAGGTCTATTTTGACTCTATCAAAGTCTCTCTCATATATAAACGCAGACCACCCATGTCTGGTGTCTTGTCTGAGTTTTACTATGTCCATTATGGGGCTTTCTAAAAAGCTGTCTAAAAAATCTATCAGTACGATATCGTTGGAATTCGTACTGAACAGAATGTTTGAAAAGGTCAGGTCTCCGTGGCAGGGTCCGATTGGAATCTTTATCTTTTCCTGTAAATGTTTGTTGAGGATTTCTTCAAAAGGGACTCTAACGCTAGACGCCGCTGGGATCTTATTTATCACGGATTCAAATTTATCTACTATTACGCCTTTATCAAGCTCAACCATCTCGCTCGAATTTATATTTGATTCAACAAAAGAGCACACCGTCTTTGAGATTTTGTCAAGATCCCCCTTGCTCGCCCTGTTCAAATACTCGATTACATTCAAGCAGGAAAAATATTCCATTGTTATGTGGCAATCCTTACTATCCGACTCACAAGACAACACCTCTGGTATCAACACACCATCGTATTTCATGGCCGCAAATTTCTTTTGCTTATTAGCCTGCTTTACAAGTCTTCCTATTGGGTATGAACCATTGGTTGATTTAATCACCCTTCCGTTGGATATAGTTATTTTGCAGCCAGAATATCCTGAGCAAACGGGCGCAGATAACATTCATTACTCTCCCTTCAAATAGACACCCGTATAAGCTTGTGGGCCTTCAAGTATTAGTTTAACTCCAAATAACAAATCCAAGTATAGTCTAATCGTTCCATAAAAAACTCTTGATACTGTAATGAACACAACTCTAGCACCAATGCCTTGGGGGTGGGATATTGCTCTTGGCTCCATTCGTCGCCCCATCTGGTTACTGGCGAAGCAAAGATAGGTGGCATTTCTTGATAAACTGAGACGTGCTCTTTGAAGAACTCCAAATCGGCATCATTTTTTTGCAAAATGGTTCTTTGGCCGTTGGAATCGATGATATAATTTTGATTGCTCAGTACTTTTTTGGGAGTGTAGCAATCCCCTTGACTTGGTGGGTAATTGTCTTCGATTATGACCCTCTTCAGTCCCAGTTCTAAACATTTCTTGAGTCGCGGCATACAGTTTTGGTGGTCATCAAAAAACACTAATGTGTCGTCCTTGGGAAGGTCCGACCAGTCTGTATCCAAGAAATCCTCTTGTTGATATTGTGCGTTAGGGCTAGTGTATACTCGAAATTCAGGTGCTGGGTCGATAGACACAATCTTCGTGTCAGGGCTGGCATGTTCAAAGAACCATGTGCCCAAACCTTTCCATACGCCGCTCTCAATGAGAACCTTGGGTTTCAATTGCTTGATAATATACCAAGCTGGAAACATGTGTGGAGATTTCATTCCGCCGCTATTGTCTAAGATGGGCCGCCTAGAATACAGCTCTTTGAACTCTCCTAAGTGGGAAATTAGGTCTGTGTCTGTCCACTTCATGGTTTACCCTTTGTCAAATAGTAATGAGCTGCAAATCCAGTCCCGTAGTCATCTCCGGCAGCCGCCACTACTTCATAGCCGCTACTTTCTATCAGCCGTTTAAAATTTTCATTATTGTGGTAATAATCACAGGTCTCTATTTCTTCATACGCGATATATGTATTATAATGGCTTGGCTCATTTGTCAATCTTATTCTACTAATGAAAACATTATTGGCGTAAAGGTTAAGTAAAAAGTCTAGTGCCGCGTCTGCATCTGGCATAACATCTAATAATGCCCCAACAAAGATCACATCGTATGAGCTGACATCTTCTTCGGTGAGTCCCCACATGTCCTTTACCGCAAAATCCCCGTATGGCCAAGCATTCTTAGCTATTTCTATAGCGTCTGCTGAATAGTCAACACCTGTATATTTTGTGTTCGGCAGATGCCGTTCGCATAATTTATAGTAAGCTCCCACTCCGCAGCCTACATCTAAGACGCTGCGAGGGCTGAATTGATGCATTATGTTCAAAAACAAGTACCAGTGTGCGGGATAGTTAAATTGCCCCTCTTTGATTTCACGTAGTTCTTGCAGGTTGAGTTGTAGCTGCTTCTCGAAAACGTCTTTGTTTTTCCAAGCGTTCTTTAGGCTCATTGTCCACTCACCTTTGTATGTTTAGTTAATTGCAAATGGAACTTGTTCGAGAGGCTCTCCACATTGTTAATAATACTCTGAGGATGAGTACCAGCAAAACGTTCTGTTCTGCATTCCCCTCTAACAGACGGTTTGAACTCGTGAACGCCCCAGTATTGGTTTTCTATCGCCACACGATTATCATGGCTACCCACTACCCAAGGGAGATATATGGTATCAAAATAGTTGTCAATACACAGCTCCTTAGACACGCTGTCCTTGTAGTAAGAAACTTTTCTGTGTACCTGATCTGGAAACACGTATGAGTAATGATACATTTGAACGCCGAGGGCCTCGTAGAGAGTGTCGCTATCTACATGCTTCTTGACTATTGTGCTATCTGAGGGATATTGAATGGTGGGGGGTCGGTGCGTTAGCCAAGTAGACCCCTTTTCGTATTTAAAGATTCTCAAGAAATTATCGGTGGCCAATTCAAAGCCAGTGAGGTAATGATCTATTCCGCCGTAAAATGAGCAACTTCTAACCCCGACACTAGTGGGCTTTTCGGCCTCCAAAAAAGCAATTATTTTTTTAAGGTCTTCTGCCTTGTAAACTTCGTCTGAGTCTAAGTTCCAGATGTAATCTATATCGTCATTAATGAAGGACATATAAGCCTTGCACTGATCATCCTTTTCTGAGAATTGACCATGCGCAATTCTGATTTTATTATCGGGGTCTGGGAATTCATCAATAATCTTGTTGGTTTCATCTGTGGAAGTTGTCCTACCTTGACGCTGCCAGAACTCTACTGGCCCCTCTGCTATCAGTATCTGCTCCGCGAAAGGATATACCTGTTCTAGACATTCCTTAAGGACATAGTCCCCCTCGAACACTATCATTCCGAATGCAATTTTCATGTTAACCTCAAATAAATTTGAATAGAGATGTCTTCTCGGGAACCCACCCTAGTCTCGCCCTAGTTTTATCAGAACAGATAGAATACCTGTAATCCTGACCCATTCTGTTTTCTATAAACTCAATGTGATCTTGGAAATTCTCTATGTCGTACCATTTACATATTTGCTCTACAACCTCTATATTTCTTAGGTAGTTGTATGTAGACACATTCCATATTTCATTTACATGGTCGGCGTGGCAAATCTTGTATATTGCATTGGCATTATCTTTAACGAAAAGCCAGTCTCTAACGTATGACCCATCGCCATGCAGTGGTATTTTTTGACCGGTATCAAGGCAGTGTAAAATTCTTGGTATTAACTTCTCTGGGTATTGCCGGGGGCCGTAATTGTTAGTACTCCTCACTATTTGGTAGTTGATATCAAAAGTACGGGCATAGGCAAAGATAAGCATTTCCGCAGCAGCCTTGGTTGCCGAGTACGGGTTGCTAGGGTTCAAAATACTGTCTTCTGTCTTCTCCCCCTCATTCACATCCCCATAAACTTCGTCTGTGCTTATATGCACGAGTAACGGTTTCTGGTACACTTTAGCTCTTAACAGACTGAGTATGTTGAAGACGCCATCTACATTAGATTTCAAAAATTGTTTGGGAGACTCTATTGAATTGTCTACGTGAGATTCAGCGGCGAAGTTGACGATGACATCGCATACAGGAAGATGAGTGATATCACATATGTCTTCTCTTATGTGGCGATAGTTTGGATCGTTATCCCAAGGCAACTCTGCGTTAGCGGCGTAAGTCATCTTATCTATATCTATGACATGATGACCTTCATCAAGTACTTGCTCTACAAAGTGACTCCCAATGAAGCCCCTCCCTCCTGTTACCGTGAAGATCATAAATTGTACTCCTTGTGCGCTCGTTTAATCTGCCCAAAGTAATCATCGTGAATCGACTTTAGCTGTGGAATACTACTATACATATCCAAAGGGGTAAAACAATAATGGGTTGTTGACGGAGTATATGAATTGTCTTTTAAAGAATACTCAAACTGTGAAAAATGACTGAAAACCAATTTCTGCCTTTGCCCCCCCCAAGTAATGCACCCGTCATCTTCGTATGTTGAGAAGTCATAGAGCATCCACTGCCAAGGCGCTCCGTGCCCTATAGTTCCGTCTATGAAGAGCTTTGCTTCATCTAGCTCCAAGAAGGCGTCTAGGTATCTCTGATCTCCACATGTTGCTAACTCAGGGTACTTCCTATACAGTACCGCGTCTGACCACCAAGACAGGACGTGGCGACCGGCGACAGTGTTTTTAAAATGTACAACACCGACATTGAACCAGCCATTACCGTTTGGGTACCTTGGGTCGTATTGCCTGTGTCTGAATATGCCAACTTCCTTTTCTCCCATCTCCTCAAAAATGACACCTATGTCTTGATGAAAAAATATATCTGCGTCTATGTATGTTATGGGGGCATCTAGCTCTCCCATAAGTTGGTGAGAGAAATAGGAGGCCAGTGTATATGAGTAATACTTCCTGTCTGAGGTTTTCAGTAGGTTTAGCACCTCATCGTTTTCTAAAAAACTCTCGTCGCTGTATACCCTCAGAGAATCCGACTCGTACTCCAGCAACTTTGTATACGATTTCTCGTCGAAGCAGAGATAATGCAGAACAAAGTCTTCACTATTCTTCAGTAGCGACTCGTAAAGAGTAAGACCCTTTGGTAGGAAGTTGTAGTCTGACACTACACACAGATGTTTCATGCTTCCCTCTGACATAGACATTGATACGGCCTATAGCTTTTCATTGTGACCCCTTTGTTGGTTTACCAATAACATCCGCCTTCTACCATGTGTTGACCTATTGGTGTTTCATGCTCTAATGGCCTTATCCAATGCTCTGTGCCATACCAGTCGGGGTTTGTTGATCCTCGACTGTCCCACCTTCTACCTCTTATGCCATACAAAAGCTGATTACCACCGCCTAAATGAATACATGGTTTTCCCATACGTTTTATGTGATCACACACCATCAGAGAGAATCCCCCACAGCCAACAGTAGCGAAATCAAATTCTAGACTGTCGATCTCGTCGGTCATTCCCTTTAACTTATCCCTCCAAGGTTTTGGTGATTCTCTGGTCAGTGCCTCTGAATACGAAGACTTAACCGTAACGATTTCTCCGATACTAGAGCCGTCCCAGATTTTATCAAATCGCTGAACTTGCGTTCTCACTGTATCTGGAAAAGGAGACACGCACAGAACCTTCTTGTCTGATAAGATATGGTGCCACCCGACGCTGCCGAGCGAAAACGGTTCTAGGTCTTGAAAAGAATGAAACATTTCTTTTCCGTTCCAGTGGTTTTCAATAATATTCAGGTCTTCTTTGTTTGGGCACCACTGTAGGATATAATCTAAACCCTTCACAGCGTTTAAGTATGTTTCGCACCAATCCGTAAAGCTCTCAAGAGAATCTACGTATATTCCCGCATTAACAAAAAGCTGATTTCCAATGAGCGACGGATTGCCCTGAAGATGTGTCAGTAAGTGTGCGGACTCTACATTGCCCATTTTACCAAATGACAATGGCTTGCTCTGTCGTATCGCTTCTTTAATGGCTTCGTTTATTTTACTCATTTGATTCCGATCAATCTAATGTAATTCTTTCCTTGGGGAACCCCTTGCCCTGTCGTAATTGAAACACCTGCCCATCTCTACCTGAGTAGTGCAAAGTTTTTTGGGCAGCGAAATCAAAGTCCCCAGAGTTCTCGTTCCCCTCTTCGCCATAATGCTCATGCTTGACAATGACCTTATCTATATATTGCACCTTATCCATCCTAGTCACTTCCTGCGTGAATTCATTGTCACAGTACAAACTCTTATAGTCTGGATGATAAATATATCCAAAGCGATTGTAAAGTTTTCTACCTAGAATCGAGAAGGTGATTAGTTCCCCGTTAGTGTGACCATCGTTAAAATGCACACAACCATCGAGGTCTGGAAAAAATTCTTGCATAGCATCAGCGATCTCAAAATCCCAATTGTTCACCTGCGGGACCATGTCGTCTGACGCGCAAACCACCACATCAAAATCCACGCTATCTATATGAGCGTTGATGGCGCTAATCTTGTCGGTGTTTTTGTCGTAGTGTATTCGGTAATCAGCGTGGACATTGGTTAAGAAAACCTGCTTTATTCTATTCTTCATAAGAGCATTGTTCATGCTTGCGTCGTCAAAGTCGCAGTTGATATTAAAGAACAGCGCTATAGGGCTACGTTTGTTATCGTACCAATGCCCGCTAGCCTTGTTTACGTATTTGTTTAAAACACCCAGAAACTTGTCTGGCCTTTTTAGTGTTGGGAATTGAATCAGGAATTTCATGTTAGCCAGTCCTCCAATCTTATTTCGGGGTACCACCCTAGCAGTCTTTGCGACTTAAAAATATTCGCTGTGGTGTGTCTAGACTCTCCAATTCGTGGTTCCATATGTACATGGTCAGAATGTGGACCTCCAATCATATTAACCAAGTCCATAACACTATAGCTAGTTCCTGTCCCAATATTAAATATCTCCCCTATAGCTTCCGAGTTCTCTACCATTGAGGCCATTATGTTGGCATTAACCACGTCAGAAACATGGGTGTAATCTCTAGTTTGTAGTCCATCACCTACGACGGTCATGGGTTTTCCTTCAGCTACTTGTTTTTGAAACAAACCAATAACGGGAGCATATTGCCCCTTGGTTGGCTGTCTCTCCCCGTAAACATTAAAGTACCTAAATATAATAGTCTCTAGTCCGAAAAGATCCCAATACATTTTGCACAATTCTTCTCCCGCACACTTAGAGATCGAATACGGGTTTAGACAGTCCCTCGGCATTGTCTCCAGTAAGGGAGGGTCATTAATTAACCCATAGGCTGACGAAGTCGAAGAATACATGACCCTTTTAACGCCATGCTGTCTAGATGCCTGCAAGACATTGCAGGTTCCCGTCACATTCGTTCTAACCGCCAAGGTAGGGTTTTCGATTGCTGGCTGTATTCTAGCCTCCGCTGCAAGGTGGAATACGTAGTCTACACCTTCAAATAAATGTTCTATTTGGTGATAGTCAGCAATGTCATACCAGATATACTCGGCGTCATTGTTATAATAAAAATTTTCATGAGCATCAGCCGACTCGTTATCAATAACCATAACCTCATGACCTTGGTCTATCAACCGGTCTACTAGGTGTGACCCAATAAATCCGCATCCACCTGTTACTACTGTTCGCATAGCTGCTCTCCAAGTTTTCCAAGCCGCTTGGCCGCATCTTCATTTTTTAGCAATCTGCATAGTCTGGCGGCCCTATTAACACAAGTATGCTTTCTTTTTATTTGTTGCTTTACCAGACTGCCTACATCCTTGTTTCCATCGTCATGAAAGAGTGACGCCAAAACCTTGTCAAGTGCCCCCTGCTGCTGCTTGTTGACTCTTATCGACAATTTCTTTGCGCTTAGGGCGGCCTCGAAGAGTACCTGAGAAAACACTGTATTTACATCCGACGCTATCATAACTTCGTCGTATTTGTCGTACATGTTGCCCAAAGATTGCACATTGACTGTAAGATCAAACCCTTCTGCGTCACCCGACAATGACAATAGGTGATACGTGTCTTTGGAAGCGATTGCTCTTTTAACCAGATCGCTCATCTCTGTTGCCAGCACCGCCAAGTTTATTTTAAAATCAGGAAGGGGGTTACGAGGCAAGAAGATATCAACCGAAGGCCATATATTGACCATCTTTATCTTCTTGGTTTTGCTCTTGCAAAGAGAGTCGTGGTGGTTAGTAAACACGAACGGGATGTTCATCTTGTTGTCCAAAAAAACCTGTTCGATTGTTTGCAGCTCTTGATCATTTGCTCCCGTCACGTTTAACACGGTGCTGATTTTTTTATTTTGACTAAGATATTTAACAATGTCGTTGGTCAACATTGCATAATGACTGATAAACACGTCTGGCTGGGCGGCGTCAAACATATCAAATGCGCTGACTTCGTTTGCCCATAGGTGTGCTGGGGTCTCGCACAGCTCAAGACACCTAGTGAAATACATCGGCTCAGTAGTTATGCCCGATGAATAGTTGTGTATCAGGGTCTTCATTAGTCTTGCATCCTTTTCAGTGTTTTGAGGTTGTCCACCTTGCGTAGCGGCGTTTGATGATTGTTTAAAACTCGTATGTCGTGCTTGGAGGATAGTTCATTAATCGCCTCAAACACAAACCTGTTCTTATATTCGGGATTAGACACTATAGAGTATATGGCTCTTATGATTTTTTCATTGGACAGATAAACCATCTCTGTCCAGTAGTTAAATTTCACCCCCAAAGAAAGTGTTTCTAGCCTGTTTTTTTGGTTGTGAATTACACCTACTTCAAATGAAGAATTAGAGCTTTCATCTTGCGTAACAATGGCTGATTGCTGTAGGTCTATCATTTCCAAATGTGATGGATGTATCAATACGCTGCCACCGCATAGCAATATCTTATTGTTTGTAGTGTTGTTAATACATAGCCTAGTGCTTTCACAGCAATTGGAATTGTAGTGTACTTGATTCTCTACCACCCTAATGTTTACATCAGAGTATTTATCCTTGACAAAGTTGACAATCTTCTCGGTTTCAAAACCAGAACACAATATTATTTCAAAGTTTAAAAATGCCGCCTGAATGGATTCTATCTGACGCTCAATGAGACTCCTTCCCCCAACCTGCACCAATGAAATAGGTCCATAAGACTTCATTCTATACCCATGATTTTCGCTTAACAAGACCACAGAAACCAAGTCTCCGCGCTCGTCCTTGCCAGTTTTGCTCTTGGGGCTAGTTATATATTTCTTATTTCGTTTCATTTAGTTCCGTGTGTAAACCTTCTTTATGGCTTTTCTCTCTAATGGCCTTAACCATTAAGTCATAATTATTGTAGTCTAAATATTTCAGCCTTGCTACACTAGAAGGGATTATAGAAAATGTTTGCCCGGCGTCCTCGAAAATAGCGATGGTTTCTTGCTTCTCGTTAACGGAATGATCTACATGCTTCAGGGCGTATTTTGGTAGTATGTCTCCGCATCGTATCTTGATCCAGTGAGAGCGATTTACTAATTTAGAGAAGCACTCTTTGTCTCTTAGGGTGACGTTGTCTTCTTCTTTGAATAAGCTAAGCCAAGCGTCATATCCATCCACCTTCAAAGATTGAATAACCTTAACTGCATCTATAAGGTATATTTCCCGACGCCTCATTGTAAGTTCGGTGGTAGACCACAGTATGGTGATTTTATTTTTGTTGTAATCTGCCCCTCGAATACTCTCTATTGTTTTGTGGATGTCATTTTGTCCATCATCGTACTCGTATACAACTATGCCAAAAGTAGGCTCCACCTCTTTTCTGGCTATCTCCGTTGCGTGATACTCATTATATTTGGGATCGCACTTTGTCTTTAGCCAGTCTTCACCCCTTTTCATGTTGCATACTCGTGGCAACTTGTAAAAACCCGTGTCTACTATAATGGTACAATCTTTATTTAATCTAGACACGCTGCAACCTGTCTGGGTATCATTCCCATTTTCAGCTTGCTCCAGCTCCGCAAATATGCAACCAGCACAATCCATGTTTATCCTCTCGTTACTTTAATCTCGTAGTGCATGCCATTTATTTGAGAAGATGCGATCCTTAAACCCAAAGATTGCAGAGTATTAGAAATTTGATCGCATGTGGTCATTGATTCGCAGACGCCAATTAACTGGGCAGCGGATAGCTCGTCTACCTGATCGTTGGTAACATATTTACAAAACAGTCTAACGTCTGTTCCGCCTATTACCAGATCTCCCCCCATGCGCATTTTAGTAGATAAATGCTCCAAAACCTTGGGGATATTATCAATGCTAAAAAGATCCAATATATCATTGGCCATGATAGAGGTGCATTCATTATCGGACACCGTAGATATATCCAAGGCATTGGGAGAGGCTTCAACCCTCGTATAGTTTTCGATGGACTCTTGCCCCGGTTTAACAATGTGTAATTTCATATAATAACTCCATGAGCTTTGTCAAAAATATTGTTCCATGTATCGATGAACTTGCTTTCTGAAAAATCAGTCAAAATAGTTTCTCTGGCTGCTTTGCCCACCTTGTTTCTTAAGTCCTCGTCGTCTAACAATTGTTTAATATACCCTTTTAATTCCTCTTCGTCGTTTGACATAAACCCATTGACACCGTTTTCAATTATTTCAGGTATCATGCATGTTGCGGTAGTTACCACAGCAGACCCACAAGACATGGCCTCAAGCAGGCAGGTTGGGACTGGGCTAATTGTGGATGTGTTCAAAAAGATTTGTGCCGTATTATATTCCTCAGCCAACTCTTTAACTGAAGCGGCTGGTTTGGATAATCCTTCTGTTTTTCCGACCAGTCTTGTTTCAAAGTTCTCTGTGATACGCTGCCAGCCACTATAGTTGCAACAGTAGTCTCTGTTAACAAAGTCGTTAACCACACTGAGAACTACCGGTTTTTTTTCGATGTCCATTGGTTGGAATGTCTCGGAGTCCACTGAGTGGTGAACAACAAAGGGGCCTTCGTAATCACCCTGTATGTCCCACTTGTCAACTGAATACTCAGAGATAAAGACATTAATATCCCCAAGCATATGCCTGAAAGCATTGGTTTGGTCTGCGGGCCAGCTAGGAATAGGAAGTGTGTGCTCCAAAGACACTACAGGGATTCTTAACGTCTGGTTTATCTGTTGTGAAACCTGAAACTGCCCAAACTTACTTTGACTCAAAATAAAATCAAAGTCAATGCCATTCAGTATGGAGTTCTTGGGAAGCACGTAATGGTTGCTGGGTTTTGGGGCATATGTATCATCCCACTCTTTGCAGTCATCGTACCTAAATGAATAAAAATTGTGCCCCGTCTTACAGAGCTGTGTCTGATATCTTTCATGAGTATCAAAAGTTAATATGTCGTACTTCTCTTTCACCCTATTGGCTTTGTTAATAATTGAAATGGTTTTATTAGTCATTCAGTAGTCCCTTTATCTGTTCTCCGATAATGTCGTATGAGAACCTTTGGGCGCTTTTCATGCCCGCAGATTGAGCTTGAGCCTTATATTTGATTGGGTTTGACTTGTATCTATTGTAGTACGTCCGCATCTGTTCTCTTATCTTTTTTTCGCACGGTGAGAACCAATACTCACGGGCGGTAAACATATCTGGAAAAGCAGCATCGGAACACTTGCACACGCTATAAACCCCATCAATGCACTTCCCTGTGTTGTCATCATCGGAAATAAACTCTCTGGGGCCTCCGAAATTACTACATATTGGCGTACTACCAAACGCCATGGCGTCAAACGACGGAATGGACCAAGCCTCTCCATGAGACGGGCACAAGAAACAATGACAATGCTGATGCAAAGCAGAGATCTGGTCTTCAGTAGCTCTGTCAGAAATAATAATGTCTTTCTTGTATTTCCTTGGGTCATCAAACATTCTTAGGGACGATTTAATATTTAAAAGTTTTTGTTCCATGATCTCTTGCAGTTGGTCTGGGGTATGGCCAAATTTATTAATTTTTAAAAGCAGGATAACATCCTCAGATATTTCAAACTCGCTATGAAAACATGAGATAATGGACTCAATATTTTTTCTATCATTCAGGTCGCCTATGTAATAAAACACAAACTTGCCCTGTATCTGAGGTATCTGCACAGGGCTATATTTTTTGGTGTATTTTGTCAGGTCGCATGTATGGTGAACTACCTCGATAGGGATTCCCAGCTTGTCTTTCTCTAGGAATTCTTTACACTGAGAGTTGGGCACCCACACACTGTCCATTTGCTGTAAATAATTAAACCATGGCAGATGTTTGACACTGGTAGACTCTGCGTCTAGCAATGCTATGTTCTTCTTGAATTTTTTCGTGCCCACTAGGTGGTGCGGAAGAACGTGTTGGACGCAGAAATCAACGCCCTGCATATCTTTTTTTTCCAACTCTGCCAACCTACCAGAGATTGCTTTGTCTCTCGTTAGGGTAACATTGCGGCACACCACATCTACCCCCACCGAGTCTAGGGCTAATATGTAATCTGTTGCTGCCTGCGCCCACCCGCCCTGCTCTTTGTAGTGGCCTATATATAAAACTTTCATTGTACTGTCTCCCAAACGCTTGTCATATTGCAATTAGGACTATGCCTGATGAGATTACTATGTTTTTCATATACACTATTTGATACCCACCAGTCTTCAAGTGGTCCGTATGGACTTAGCGTAACGTCTGACCATAGCAGTTTGTATCCTAGATTATTGAGTACTCTTCGGAAGTGCTCGTACTCTTTAATAATCTTACTTTTATGCTCATCGTCGTGTATTTGTCCAGACCCGCCATCCGCCATTGATTGGAATATATTGTGTTCAAGCGTTAACACGTTGAATTTATACTTGTCCCAATCAAATTGATTAAAAACTGCATGCTGCGCGTCATCTAGGTCGAAAGAGATGTAGTCTATCTCTCTTGGGCAATCATTGCTTTCGAGCACTTCATTAATATTGCTCTCTAATAGGTCGACACACAAACACTTACACCGCCTGTTATTGTTAACGGTGTTGAACCAGTTTTCATCAAAATCAATGGCGATGCCGCTCCATTTTCTGTGATACTCAAAGAAATACGTATTGCTATAAAATCCGGGGTTGTCAGACAGAATGCCACCAAAACCAGCCCCAATATCAAGGAAAAACCCATAGTCTTTGTTTAATACCTTGTTTACGAACACATCTTGTTTGACCTGACTATTAAACATGTTGTTGTCGGCTCTCCATCTGTTTTATAGTTTCGATCCTTTTTCTTTCCCAAGAATTATTCTTCTCACATTGAGCGCGCAGATTATTGTACGCATCATCAAAAGAGAAGTTGGCTCTTACATTTAATCCATCAAATGCGGCTGAGGATTCATTGAAGTACATGCCCCCAGTGGAAGATGTTGAAGACTGATACATCAGATCCCTAGTAAGCCTAGCTTCAAAAAAGGTACCAATACGAGAGGGGTCTCCAAGAACATGCAATATCAACCATTTGGCAAGCTCACTATGGTTCACGTTTGGGGGAATATTTTCTGGCTTTGCCTCTGGTTGGTGAATGCTTGGCGGTGATGCCCAAGTTTGCTCCACCGGGGGCACTTCCACGCTGTCAAAGTAGTCCTCCCATTTTTTGCCACTCAGGTGCCATTGAAAGTGCTTTTCAAACAACTCTCTAGTTCTTTTGCCAGCTTTCTCTCTATACTCATCGCTAGCATTAAAGAAATCCAAAAAGTAAGATGCGGCCCCTTCATTGTCTGGTACAGCCCGCAAGCATCCCGTCTCCAATTCTTTGTATAAAGCCTTGGGTTTTATTGGGTGCCCTTCTAGCTTACGAATTTCACTCTCCATGGCAGAGTAATCAGTTCCACACACGGGAACTCCACATGCGGCAGCTTCAACATAGGGAAGCCCAAACCCCTCACAGTTCGCATATTGTGTATATAGATCAAATAAATTCTGAATATCAGAAAGATCTTCATAAGATGCCCCATTCTTCACGTTGGACAGGGTTGCCCCCCACTTTCCGGTAAATGGAGACTGGGCAATAGCCCCCTTGAATAACGAGGGAAACGGCCTTTTTGTTTCTGGGCATATATACGTAAACAGAACGTGTGACGAAAGCTCGTGCTCTTGCAATAGTTCTGGTAAGTCCCAGCCCAAGTCTGGATACGACGTGTGACAATACAAATAGAAATTTTTGTCTTTTGACTTGTTGAGAAATATTCTGAACGCCTCAAACAAATCTGGGTAAAGCTTACGTCTTTGATTACGCATAACCGTGCCGATAATCTTGCAGTCTGGGTCTATCCCAAACTGTTCTTTGTGGCGTCTTTTGTCTTCTACTGGCTTATAAGCAGGGTGGGCTGACGGCGGCGAACTGCCCAAGTAGTTGATTTGCCCGCCAGATTGATCCATTAATATTCCGCCAGCCCAGTCGGAATAAGTAAAGCACGCATCGGCTGATTGATATGTCGCCACCCATTGTCTCGCTTGGGGTCGTGCGTCCACCGTGGGCATCAACGCCCACTTGAAGTATTTCCTAAATGGAGATCGCTCAGCAAATTCTAGCATCCAGAAATCACGGATGTCGCAAACGATATCTGGCAAGAAATCCAAACAAACATGTTCAAATATCCACTCTCCAAATTGATTGCTGCCCGACGCCCCGTATGCATCCATCTCTTCTTTAGACGCTTTGGGTTCGCTTGACTGATTGGGAACCACCCCGTAGTACCTCCAAGGTATATTTGCCGCTCTTGGGTCGTTACGCTCTCCATAGGAACCCATCTCGGCTAATTCATACTTCCCCGTACTGTGAAGATAGTTCAGTGTTTCTCTAGTATATGTAGCGTAGCCAGTATTTAAGAACGTAGCCTCGCTGCAAAACAATATGCGTTTTTTTCTCATAATTCCTGCTCTTGGTTAAGGCACCCAAAGTCAAATTCATTCACCCTGAAGAGTATGTCGGCTTCCCCTTTTCCATTCTTGGCAGAAGCGGACACAGTCATTTTGGTGCCTTTTTGAGCCAACTTAGCAATAGTTTCAGCCCCAGTGTGCCACGCCTCAAAAGTTAAGACAGTGGGCATTCTTTGCTTCTCTCCGGTATTTTTGCTTCTTCTATATGTATAAGTGACCAGCTTAAAAACAAGGTGGCTCACATTACTACTAATAGACAGCTCGGGGTCTTCTAACAAGAAGCCGGTAAAATTACAGATGTTCATTAATTTCCTTGTCCTATGGCGTTATATGTAATAGCTGCTACCGAGGAAAAAGACAATTATATTTCGTGAATTTTTTCTATAATAAAGGAACTGTCCTTTTCTACGGAACCGCAGAATAGTAAATTGTTGCCCTCGTACAATATGTATTGATGTTTTTCTCGGGCTTCTGGGAAGACAACAACACTATCCAGTGAGCATGTTTCGTCTTCTATTGTCAGAAAGGCCATTGTTTTTCCCTTTGTCTTGCCCTTTTTTACCTTGTAGTTAGCAACCCTGTTTACGTTGGCGGCCACACAAATCCCCTTGCCAGTCTTGCCGTTTGTAATATCTTTACAAGACGTATTAGCAGTAGACGTGTCAGATGACTCAATACGAGCAAGTGACACCGGGCACCCTAAAAACTTGGCCTCCTGCTCAATGATCCATGCGGGATCGTCACTCAAATCATACGGGGGATTGTCTAACATCTCTGCCTCATTTGAAACAATTTGGCTTCGTTCTACCTTACTGGTTCCGCCACCCATTTTCTTTACAGGGGCAAGGTCGCGGAAGCAGTCAGACATTCTAGACCATTGTTTATCTGGGTAATTCTTTGTGACCCAGTTAACCTCTGCTTTAGTCAACTCTCTAAAAATAAGATACTCGTACAGGGCCTTATTTCTAGAAACATTAGCCTCCTTCGTAGAGAAAAACCCAATTGAGCAAAGGGCCTTGAAGGCGGTCGCATTAATTCTCGGAGACAGATAGATTACTATGTCCAGCCAGCTAAATTCTTCTGGCTTTTTTCCAAGTTCTTTTTTTGTGTCTGCTATTGCTTGCATAACCTTGTCTCCGGTCACGCCTGTCAAAGACTTGATATCCTTGATACCGAATTGTATACTTCTGCCGTACAGCTTGAATTTCTCACTAAACCTAGACAGATTAGGTATTTTGACTTCCAAATTGAAGAGCTTAGCTTCAGACAACAGCTCATAGACCTCTTGGTGGGGGTCTTGCTTGTCAGCAGCATGAAAGAAGTACGACAAGAAGAACTCCTTGGTGTGATTAGCCTTGTACCATGCTGACCAATAGGAATTGATAGCATAAGCCACAGCGTGAGATTTATTAAAAGAGTATCTAGAAGACTTTTCAATCCAACTAAAGATCTCTTTCGCCACATCATTGTTAACCAAGCCTGCGGACTGAGCGCCCTCTAAGAACGACTCTCGAACTTCAGCCATGAGTCCAGCCTTTTTCTTGCCAATGGCCTTTCTGAGTATGTCGGCTTCTTGAAGATCAAACCCAGCGATTTTTTGGGCAATACGCATGGACTGCTCTTGGTATACCAGAACCCCATATGTGGGGCTTAAGATTTCCTCAAGAGACTCATCTAGATAGGTCACCTTGTCTTTTTTGCTCTTACGATCAACATAGTGCTGGGTCATGGATTTGCCTTCAGACATGGCTTTCAAACACCCCGGCCTGATCAGGGCAATTAATGCTGCTAGTTCTTCAAGATTATTGGGCGACACTTTTTTAGACCACGACTTCCCAAGGTTGCTTTCTAATTGAAAGACCCCTTTGGTTCGTCCGTTTTTGAATAAGTCCCAAGTCTTGTCGTCTTTGTAATCAATCATTTATTTTCAAATCTTTAATTGCTAAGTTGAAACAATCCGCTTTGACAACGAAATTATTGTCTGGGTCAACCTGACCCTTTTTAAGCTCTTTAGCCCCCTTATAGAAGGACTTCTTGTCTTTTTCCCCAAGATACCAAGCTCTGCCCCACTTTCCATTCTTGTATTCTATTCGTACAAAGCAATAGCTATCACACCCCTGCTTGGTGTTATACTTAGCCACACTGCACTCATAGTACGGCTTGGGCGGGCTGGTGCATCGCTTAGTTTTTACATCGTACTTCTTCTCTCCACATACAATGTCATAGTCGTATGTGTTGTTTATTTTACCACGTAAAATGCGATTTGCAACCTCTTCCCCGAGAAATCCGGCTAAATTTCCTTCCCCAGATAGGATACTATTCTTTATTACGCCCATCTCCTTAGCCTTCTTCTTGGCCCTAGTGAGCATTGTCTTCGTAATCTTGACTTCAATCATACGTACATTTTCCCATCGGCAAATGCCTTTTCAAATTTCATGTTGCGATACACTGCCCTACGAGACTTTTGCAGCTTAATGAATATATTGGCGGTGTCCTTAACATCTTGCAAGGCGTCGTGGGCGTTTTCTGAAGACAGTCCCATGCGTTCTCTTAAGGAATCCATACTGATAGACTTCACGTCTGGATCGCCCTCGGTCCACAACCACACATCATCCATAACATCAATCTTATAGATTTGATGGAACAGTTTTTGGCATTCCCTCTTGTCATCCCAAGGCCCGTATTCTTTACACAGTCTGTCTACGATCTTCATATCATATCCAATGATATTAAATCCAGCCGGAATGGGCGCAAAGTAGGGCGTACCTTTCCAGTTGTATTTATTAACAAAAGTGATGAACTTTTTCCAGACCCCCTTCGGAAGTGGTGCTTTGGCTAAGCCTGCCCTAGTCTTATTGGTAATCCTTAATGCCTCGTCCTCTACGGGGTCTACTCCGGCTTTGACTGCTTTCTTGTCGTCGAGGATAGGACGCATTTCACTATTAAACTGACCCTTCAGCTTAAAGTTCCTGCCATCTAGGGCGATAGCGGCGATTTGCGTAGGTTGACACTTCAGCGGGTTACGACCGCCAGTTTCAAAGTCAAACATAATAATATCTCTGTTCATATGATTTCCTTTATCTTCATAATCTTGTCTAGGAGGTTGATCCCCAAGACATCAAATTTAACATGACCCAGTGCTTCTAGGTCGGCCATTTCCAATCCCGCAATTTTCTCTCCACCGCTTCTTTGGTTTACCATGGGGCAAACTGTGTTAAGTTCATCAACTGAAATCACAACACCTGCCGCATGTTTGCCTTGGGTTTTGAACGTGCCCTCTATTTTGATAGCTTGATCAAAGAAGTCAGCGTAGTCTCCGTCAAGCTCTCCTCTATCATTGACAAAGCAGTAATCTCTAAGGTCTTCTGGATTGTTGATTAACGCCCACCTGATGATCGAGCGGTCCTCTTCGTCCATCTCTTGTAGCTGATCAGAAATGTCGGCCTCGTTCGGGATGGCCTTTGTGATTTCGTTCATTTCGCTAAATCCACACGCGCTGTTGACGCGCAGTACCTCTTTTAGCGCACTCCTTCCCTGAAGTCTTCCGAATGTAAGCATCTGGCTCACGTTGCCGTGGCCATAAGTGTCTTTGAGGTAGGAGATAATCTCGTCACGCTTGTTGCCGGGTACGTCCATGTCAATATCTGGTAGGGATATGTGGCCACCAGTGTTTCTTCCACTATTATAGAACCTCTCAAACAATAAGTCAAACTCAATTGGGTCAATTTTAGTGATGCCGATCATATAAGAAACCAGACACCCAGCAGCAGAACCCCGCCCCGGACCTGATAGCCACCCTTGCCTGTTAACATAATCTACAATGTCCTGCACAATTAAAAAATACCCAGACAAGTTAGCCTCAAAAATTACATCCAGCTCCTCTTTGATCCTGTTTGCGTATCTATTTTTTTCCGCCTCGTCGTCTACCTTTCCGCTTGGGATCATCTTGTCTTTCCATCCATCCCTGCAAAGCTGTGTTAGGTGTTCATTTTCACCAAGCCCGTTGGGTGTGGGAAATTTTGGAAGCATTGGCTTGTTGAGTATGTTGTAGTTATCGCATTTCTCGTATATCTCATCAAATTTTCCAATCTGCGGGTCTAGCACGATAACTTCGGA
>Ga0310344_10000901_pt1 | contig 23065 bp, 20 predicted proteins | sample HC15DNA20200_MG_FD_203801 | JGI IMG/M metagenome (GOLD analysis project Ga0310344, IMG submission 203801) | Marine microbial communities from station ALOHA, North Pacific Subtropical Gyre - HC15-DNA-20-200_MG | ecosystem: Environmental > Aquatic > Marine > Oceanic | place: Pacific Ocean: North...
TCTTCCATTATGGCAGCTAGTCTCATCTCAGACGCATTGTCTCTTGAGTGAATCCCTGAAAGCACCATAGGGTAAAACTTCCCCCGCTTGTAATTATATATCCAATATGCCTTCATGGAATCGAATTTCAATCCGAAAACAGCTGCAATAAGTCTCTCCCCAAATCCATGCTCTATGATAACTTCTTGTATTAAATGAATGGTCGCTACCATATCCTCAAAATCAGGATCCTCTAAACACACCCATGTAGTCCCGTGGGTATCTCCGACAATCCTAAACACTGTGCCCGTTTCATTCCCACTAATTTTTAGAAGATTATTTATTTCTTCATCTAAGTTGCTGAAAAAAGATGAATCGACTGGATTAAAGACTATTCCAGCTTTTGCCGTACTTTTGATATCGCTCCGTTCTGAAAGAGCAATTTCCGCCGATATCACGCTAAAAAATTGCTCTCTGTTTGGTCGTTTCAGTCGATTCTTACCAAACAAGGTTCCCAATATACCCATCTATACACCCTCCAAACCCGGCGCATGATTGCTAGATTAAATAACTCAAATCATAAATCTACCCAAGCCAGAAACACCTCTGGCCCGCAAAGTTATCGCTCCATTTCACGCTGTATGTTTTGTAACCGCTCAATACGGTTTTCCAAAGAAGGATGGCTGGAAAACAAATTGGCTATATTATTGCCCTTAATAGCCGGAATAATAAAAAAAGCACTAGCGTGTTCTACCTGCCGCAGGTCTTTCTCAGGGATCCTATACATATCATTGCTAATTTTTTGTAATGCCGATGCAAGTTGCATCGGAGATCCAGTCAGAATTGCACCCCCAGTATCTGCAGCATATTCTCTGTAGCGTGAGAGTGTCATAATCAACATTTGACTTACGAAGTAGATAACAATAGTGCCAACATATACCGCCATCATTACCATGGCAGCCTGCCCCCCATCCCTACGACCTCTACCTCCGCCGAACCCTCCAAACAAACTCATCCAAAAAAGCATCTGCAGTAAATAACCCGCCATAATTACTATCAGGCTCGCCCAGGTAAGCACCATGACATCTCTATTTTTTATATGACTTAACTCGTGCCCAAGAACTGCTTCCAATTCTCTTTCATTCAACCGATTCATAAGTCCACGAGTCACAGCTATAACAGAGTTTTTTGGGTTTCGTCCGGTAGCAAAAGCATTCGGAACGTGTGTATCCATAACAGCTATCTTTTTGGGCTTAGGCATATCCGCAACAGCTGCCAGTCTTTCTATCATAGCGTGTAGTTTGGGCTCCTCCTCAGGGGTGACAGTCTTGGCTTTAGTCGTAGCCAGCACAAGCTTATCGGACATAAAGTACTGAAAGAAGACCATACCTACCGCAAATAGACCTATGATCTCCCATCCAAATCCAGCCCAAGATAGAAGTCCCAAGAAAATCATATATACAAAAATCAACATAAGCATCGTCAGAATCATTCTGACAGTTAAACTGGTATCCCTACCGTAGCTACGATTTCTCATATATTTCCCTCTAAGAGGTAGCCTTACATACCTTTCTTGAATCAACTACCTAGTAAGGACTAATTATACTACATGGCTCGCCAAAATCTCATTTCATGTAATCCTACTGATTTGGGCCAATTCATAGGACTATTAAGCCAGCATTTTACAAGTCTGGTATTATCGTGGCCTAACTGCTAATTCATTAGACTACTCCGTAAGAACAGAGAACCAAATCAGATAGGTGTAGAATTGACAGAACATTGGCAAACAATAGGTCACAACGATATTATTAAGTCATTTTCTAGAAGTCTAAAGTTCCAAGCAACTTCCCATGCATACTTGTTCTTAGGGCCATCAGGAATCGGGAAAATGACGATGGCGATAGATTTAGCTAAAGCACTAAATTGCCCTCAGCCCGAACCACCTTGCGGGACGTGTGCGTCATGCAACAGAATCGCACAAGGGCTACATGCAGACATCCGCGTTCTTGAACTAGCAAATACGGAAAGTAATAATTCTAGCCAAACACGTATAGGAATTGGACAAATAAGAAGTATCCAAAAAGAATGCGCGCTTAAGCCATACGAAGGCAAAACCAGGGTTATCATAATTAATAACGCCTCTCTACTAACCGAAGAAGCCTCTAACGCCTTATTAAAAACCCTTGAGGAACCACCTAATAACGTGACATTTATAATTCTAGCACCTGATAAAGTCGACGTTCTACCCACAATATTGTCGAGGTGTAATGTGATTTCCCTCCGCCCTGTTTCCACATCATTCCTCGCAGAGCACCTTTTAAAGAACTATGAGGCAACGGAAACCCAATCACTCGAAATCGCTAGAATCTCCGGAGGCCGTCCAGGTTGGGCCATAAATGCTGCGACCCGCCCCAATATAATGCCTGAACGAAAAGCCTATATAACCAAGATTCACTTACTTCCATATCTTGATATCGGAGACAGGTTTTCTTTTGCTCAAGAAATGGCCAGCCTCTTTTCAAAAAATCGAACTTCAGTATTTGAACAACTTGTAATGTGGGAAGATTTTTGGAGAGACGTTTTAATCACTTCTATAGACGCCAGAGACTACTTAATAAACATTTCAGTATTAGAAGATGTGGAGTCGGCTTCTAGAGATTTTACTCTTACAGAAATTATAGGCATATTAAAAAAAGTAAAGTCTACAATAGAATTACTCAGGAGCAACGCAAATCCTCGCTTGACCTTGGATTCATTAATCTTATACCTGCCACACCCTAGAAGTAACTCCAAATACTCAACAAAATAACTACGCTAATGGACACTTTGTTGGAAAACTTAAAACCGCACTTCAAAATATTTTGTAATACCACCAGGCTTCAGGTCGCAGAAATACTATAAAGCACTATAAGGCCTAACAAGCCTCTATCATTAGTAGATTCCGGAACCTACTCTCTTAGCTGTTAATCAAAACATCACAAATAAGCAGATGTCCTGCCCAAAAAGGGTAGGACCAAAATTCTGACTAGCCTATTTACTTATCTAAATCTTCGGTAACATGACCGTTTACGGAAGTACCGTTTGCAGACGGTCCCTTAGATTTATCATCCGAACTACCAACGTCAAGATCGCTAACACATGCGATAGAGGATACAGCATCACCTTTTTGTGGTTTAAAAATAGTAACTCCCTGAGTGGCTCGGCCCATACTAGAAATTTCCGAAAGACTAGTCCGAAGAACTTGAGCCTGTTCGGATACTACATATACTTCTTTACTGTCATCCACTATTTCTGCTGCTGCAACAGGACCAGTTTTTGAACGAATATTGAACGTTTTTATTCCTTTTCCACCTCTGCCTTGTCGCCTGTACTCGCTAGTTGGAGTGAGTTTACCGTAACCAAGTCTACTTATTACTAATAATCGACTGTCACCATCGGGCTTTATAATATCCATTCCAACCAGCCGATCTTTGGCAGACAGTACCATCCCTTTCATACCACCAGCAGCTCTTTGCCTAGGAGTTACATTACTCACAGGAAACCGAATTGACATGCCCTGAGATGACACCATTATGATGTCATCTTCTGTCTTGGCTAGCCTAACTCCTATAAGCTGGTCATCTGATTTAACATTCATTGCTATAAGTCCGGACAAGCGAATGTTACTCATCTGACTCACTGCCATTCTTTTGACATTGCCTTTTTCAGTACCCATGATGAAATATGTATCTTCTTGGTCTAGATTCTTTAGACCAATAAGTGCGCTAACTTCTTCGTTATCTCCTAGCTGTATCACATTCACAAGAGGAACGCCTCGAGTATTCCTAGAAGTGTCGGCCCGCAATTCATAGGCCGTCAGCTTTAGAACCCTACCTCTGTTAGTGAAAAAAAGCAAAGTGTCGTGGGTATCTACTACAAGTATCTGCGCTATCGGATCATCATCCTTGGTGTTCATACTAACGACGCCTCTACCACCACGATGTTGATTCCTGTAAGTGTCTGCTGGAATCCTTTTAATGTACCCACCTTTACTCAGAGTGACAACTATTTGCTCATGAGCTTCCAATTCCTCCCTACTAATGTCATGGGCATCCAGGCTTATTTCGGTCCTTCTCGGCTCTCCGAATTTCTTCCGTAATTCTTTGGTTTCCTTCTTTACTTCCTCAAAGACCTTAGCATCATCTGCCAGTAGTTCCTCCAAGCCTTTGATCGTCTCTTGCAGTTCCTGATACTCATTCTCCAGACGTTCTCTTTCTAGTCCCGAAAGACGACGCAACTGCATATCAAGAATAGCTTGTGCCTGTGGCTGGTCTAGTCCGTAACGCTCGATTAGACCATTCCTAGCACTCTCGGTATCTTGTGAGGCTCTAATCAGCGCAATTACTTCATCTAAATTACTAACTGCTATTCGTAATCCCGCTAGAATATGAGCTCGTTCTTTCGCTCTTCGAAGTTCATATTCTGATCTCCGGCGTACAGTAACGCGGCGAAACTCCACGAATTCTTGCAAAGCATGTTTTAATGTTATGACTCTCGGCATACCATTCACTAGAGCAAGCATATTTGCAGAAAAACTAGTTTGCATAGACGTATGTTTATAGAGATTATTCAATATCACCATAGGCTGAACGCCGCCCCGAAGTTCTATAACAACCCTCATTCCTTCCCGATCAGATTCGTCACGAACCTCAGATATACCTTCAAGACGTTTGTCTTTAGATAAAGCCGCGATTTTCTCAACAAGTGCAGCTTTGTTTATTTGATATGGCAACTCGGAAACCACGATTTGCATACGGTTAGAACGTTGCATCGGTTCTATTTCCGCCTTCGCCCGAACGATTATTTGCCCTCGACCAGTGGAGTAGGCATTCCGTATCCCTTCCTTACCCATAATTACAGCGGCGGTCGGAAAATCAGGGCCCTTCACGTACTTCATTAAAGTTTCCACGGTTGCATCAGGATTATCAATAAGATGCACCACAGCATTGCATATTTCTTTGGGATTATGAGGAGGAATATTCGTGGCCATCCCCACGGCTATGCCAGACGCCCCGTTTACCAATAAATTAGGCAATCTTGCAGGCAGTACTGTAGGTTCATTCAAAGACCCGTCAAAGTTCTCTGCAAAATCGACGGTCTCTTGGTCAATATTGACCAACATCTCCTCGGCAACTGAGGCTAACCTTGCTTCTGTATACCTCATTGCCGCTGGAGGATCATTATCAACACTTCCGTAATTACCTTGACCATCGACTAGAGGCAGGCGCATCGAAAAAGGCTGAGCCAACCTAACCATAGCCTGGTAAACCGACTGATCATTATGAGGATGATACTTACCTAGCACCTCCCCGACTAATCGAGCGCTCTTCTTATAGGCAATATTGGGTCTCATCCCCAATTCATCCATAGCATAGAGAATACGACGTTGCACAGGCTTGAGGCCATCCCGCACATCTGGTAGCGCCCTAGATACAATTACGCTCATTGCGTAGTCCAAATATGAACTTCGCATTTCATCTTCAATCTCTGTGGGCCTTATGAATCCAAATTCTGTCTTCGTACTCACCATATTTGGGCACTCCCTACAATGTCGTGATCGGCCTTTAATTGTCTAATAGTATTTATTAATTCTGAAATTTAACTCAGAACAATCAAGAACATGCGTACTATCCCTCCACTATAGCAGATTTCGGCACGAAAAACCATAGTGTCAAGATCGCAGTTACTCCGTTTTCACGCCACGCAGATACTCCGTAGATCTTTCAACAAGTGATTGAAATAATCTCTGAAAATGTGGAGGCAGCTCCATGCTCAAATCAGGACGAAATTGAACCCCAATAACCCATTTATGGGCGGGACTTTCCAATGCCTCTATTACCCCATCTTCCAAAGAATATGCACTTGCCAGGAGTAATTGGGATTTTTGTGCTTCTCGAATCCCTAATTCGTGTCTACTATTGACACGAACGAATCCGCCAGACCCAACTACAGCAGCCAATTTGCTTCCAGGTGATATATATATCTGATGAATAGCTGATTCCTCTTCAACAGAACTATGATCAGAAATTCCCACAGAAGCCTTCCCACCAAATACTATGTTTAGTAGCTCCAATCCCCGTCCAATAGCTAGTATAGGCAAATCTAGAGTCAAGGCACGCTTTACTAGAGAGACAACTGAATCATCATATGTGTTACCCAATATATCGTTACGGCTTCCATCACTATTCATGTTAAAGGGGACATCACCAATAATTAGTGCCCCTATCTCATCAAAATTAAGCGCCTTTGAATAGAGAGTACTTTCGGACAATATTTTATAATCCGCATCACACCTTTCTACGGCGTATCTAAGTGCATATGTTGCAGAGTACTCACTTTCTAATAGCGCAAGCTTAGGACGAAACATAGATCAATTACTCACAAAGGACCCATGATAATTGGGCTCCCTCTTCTCCCTAAAAGCCATCAGAGCCTCACTGTGTGCTTTTGTCCTCGTAGCTTTCTTAAAAATATCATTTTCATGGGTTACAATTTTTCTCGTGTCATTCTCGAGATAATTTTCATACATTAGTCTCTTAGTCATTCTAAGCTGCCAATCGGGGCAATGTCCTATTTCAGCGGCCAATGCCAGACTCTTTTCAAAAAATTGATTGTCTGGATAAACATGGTTAACAAGACCTATTTGAAGGGCTTCATCTGATTCCACAAATTTTCCAGTCAGCATTAGTTCCATACCCTTCCCCAAACCTACCAAATTGATGAGATAGTGAGTACTGGCAAATTCAGGAGTGAGGCCTATTCGTACAAAGCGAAAAGACATACGAGCCGTTTCTGCTGCCACACGAATGTCACAAGGTAAAGTAAACGTGATCCCCATACCAACAGCAACTCCATTTATAGCACAAATAATTGGCTTAGACTCCTTGGCTAAGGTTATCCATTCAAATGCGTTAGAAGCAAAATTTGATCCTTCAGATGTTGCATTTGCAACATTAGCCTCAAATCTGGCAATGTCAGCTCCCGAACTGAAGGCTCTACCCGAACCGGTAAACAGAATGGAACCCACCATACTATCGTCATTCCATTCCCTCACCTGCTCCATATATTCCTTCTGCATTTCTCCCGACATAGCGTTCAATTTCTCTGGCTGATTCAAAGTGATAACACCAACTCTGTTGCGAACCTCGCTAAGTATATATTTGTATCCCACTGAACCCTCTCAACTCTACTGATATTTAACAGATAATAGATCCTTGGTCATCCCCACGAATTGAGCCCATGATAGCATACTGGATAAGTAATTTTAGAATTTACCCTTAGGGATCATACCGGTGTTTATAATGGTCTAAGAAAATTTGTCGTACTGTTTTACAGGCCTTTCTAAAGGACGAATGGAAGCTTATAGAATATAATGGCAAAAGGGCAAAGCACACCCAACTGGTTGATATTGGGTTATGCTCCTTTAACTCTAAAGATCTAGCACCAGGCGGTGATCGTCGTAAAAGAATTGAATACCTGAGAAAGTTAGTGCCGCAAGTCAAATCAGACTACAATGGCAATTTAGCCGATTTCAATGTTTTTGGGGAATATTTATAGTGCGTGGGTGAGGATAAAAATGAAAATAGTAGACGTTAAGGCTATATACCCTAAGTATAAACATGTACAGACCTCGTGGAGGACGAATTTCTGGCAAATCGTGGTACGTATTCAGACAGACAGCGGAGATGTTGGATATGGCTATGGAGGAGGTGGTATAGCGGGAGTCGATATAATTAATAGACATTTTAAAGAACTTCTAATAGGAAAACCTTTAAACGAAATATCTGACATTTCCTCTCTATGGGACATGCTCTACGAAGCCTCCCTACCTTACGGCCGTAAAGGACTTGCCATTATGGCATTAAGTGGTGTCGATATAGCGTCATACGATCTGCTAGGAAAAGCCAAAAAGGAACCTGTGTATAATTTAATCGGAGGCTTAAAAAACTATAAAATACGTTCCTACGCGACCGGAGATGATTCCGAACTGTACCACAACCTGGGGTACACAGCACATAAGTTCCCACACCGATGGGAGGGAACTGAAAAGAGCTACGATACTGCTGTGTCAAAAGCTGCCAAAGCTCGCGAACTCTTTGGAAAAGACGCTCTTATAATGACGGACGTGTACATGTCTTGGAACACAGCAGTTACCGTTGAAATGGCGACTAGACTTAAAGAATTCAATTTATTTTGGTTTGAAGATATTTTGACACCGGATGATCTTGAGGGACAAGCAAGTCTAATATCTGAGATTGCACCGATTCTAGTGGCTGGAGGCGAACATGAATTTACCCACCATGGTTTTTCATCCATAGCAAAGGCCAATGCCTTGGGTCTATGGCAACCCGACATAACGTGGTGTGGAGGAATAACATCCGGAATTCGAATCGTTCAGATGGCAAACAGCTTAGACATTCCGGTATCACCTCACAGAGGCGGAGAAATTTGGGGTCTCCACCTTATGGCTGCTACAGATTGTCTTGATCTGGCTGAATATCATAGCGACCATATAATCGAAGATAGAGACTATCTGTGGCTAAATGAACCAACTCCAAAAGACGGGTATATTTCTCCAACCCACGAACCAGGCTTTGGGGTTACTTTAAACGAAAAAATGCTATAACTGATATCGATAGTCAAATCCGAACGATATACGGATCAATTTGAACCATGCTCGGTCTTGGTTATCTCCCGTAGAAGAACTGTCGCAAAGGAACCCTTAGGAAGACCAAATCTCACAGAATATCCATCGTCTTCAGATTTGCTTGTAATATAGTCCACCTTGATCCTACTAGTCCTCCGAGCTCCATGTGCCATCCTGAAACACTCCCAGGTTAGTCCGTATTCATCCAAAATGGATTGTTCTATCACTCCTGCATTCCCAGTACTCTTTTTTATCTTTTTCCCAAACATAGGAATTACAGCGCTAATATCCAATCCTTTGGCTCTTCTAGAGTCTGTATGAGTATCCTCTACCACGAACATTCCTCCTGTATCATGTTTTTGAGCCATGTCACCAGACAAAATAGCTCTGTAATGACCATGAGAAAATCTCATTCTAAGAATATGATTGAATACATGCGATTGCAAGGCTGAAAGAAAGAACTTGTGCATTCGCCTACCGCCCTGAACATTAAGACCGTTAACCAATCTCATCCCATCAATTGCATTTGTATTGAAATGCCCGAACCTTTGGGGGCCGAAATAATTAGGAAGGCCCCATTCATATATTCTTTCGCAAATTACTCCAAGCCTTTCTTCCCACGACTCATGAGCTCCTCGAACCCTTATAAGAAATTCATTTCCCTTTAAATGCCCTAAGCGGAGCTTGTTTTTATGCCGTGACATCTGAATAATTCTAGCGCCCTCCAAATCTTCAACAGCGTGAATCTTGTCTTCGTGTTCTCGGTGTACACTAAACCACTGTCTAGTCACGGCTCGTTTATCTTTCCGCCCGGCCATGCCGACATCTCTCTCTGATACTCCATGTCTTTTCAAGGCGTCGACTATGTCATACGACGTGAGATCACGTTTCTCAACATAGAGGTAAATATAATCTCCATTGCCTGAGGGTAGGTAACTTGGAATCTCCGTAACTTGAAAATCATCTATCTCAACCCTAACCCTGCCTCCCGTACCTTCCATATCATCAGACACTACAGGCAACTCATCCCAATCAAATCTAAATCTCTCTGTATTAAATGGATCAGTGGTTATATTCACAAATACACACTAATTCAATTAAGAAGAAGAAACGCCGTAAACCCATACTTGGCCTAGTACATTGATTTCTAATGAATTCTGCAAAGTAAATCCATCAGTAATACTCATAAGTTGCCAAAGTCCCTCTTCTTGCATATTGCGCACTTTGGTTTTGAGTCGCTCGTCCAAATAATGCCCGGGAAGAGTTGCGAATATCACGACTCCCATTCGCTTTGTCACTCTTGCCATTTCTAACAGCAAATCAGGGTCAGAATCCTCAGTGAGGAGACCAGTCGCACATATTACTGCATCAAAATGATTATCCGGAAAATCTAATCGGTGCGATGAAGAGGATTGCATCAATTTCCCATAAACATTCCTACGTCTCGCTTCATCAATCATAGATATTGAGTTGTCTACTCCCTCAATATTCCAATATCCTAATCTGGTTAAATAATCCCCACACAATCCTGTCCTTGTACCTACATCCAGTATCTTGCCTTCTTTGGCAACGTGCTGCGCTAATTCCTCCGCGGTGGCTATAGAACTCTGGAGGGTTAATTGCTCAAAGAACTCAACATTTAGATTGTCATTCTCATATTTATAAACTGCATGATTTGTGCCAGTCTCATTCTGCTCGTAGGCTCTATCTCTCTGAAGCATTTAGTCCCTCCTTCCATTTATACATCTATTTATCTAATTCTGATCAAGATAAGGACGTTATTTTATGTGCATTAATCCAATCCCAATCAACTTCATACCCAATGCCTGCTTTATTGGGTGCTTCAATCATACCAGACGCAGTCAATCGCACGTCTTCCTTAAACCCAAATTGATGTGCTTCTTGCGGCATCCAATATTCAAAAAAATCACAATTCTCAACCGAAAATATCACATGCAAATTGGCAGCATTCATATAGGAATTCTGTGCAGTTCCAATCTCACAATTCATTCCAAAACCTTCTGCCAATGAACACAATTTTTTGAGGCCGGTTATTCCCAGTTTGTAGGCAGTGCCCCTTACAAATCTGAGAGAATTATCTTTAATCATAGCGGCCCCATACCGAAACTGATCTGGTGCCGTGTCACTCATGCACAAGGGGACCCCAATAAGATTTTTTAACTCTGATATCGCCTCCTTGTCCCACCAAGGAACTGGATCTTCATACCAGTAAAACCCATTCTCATCAAGCGAACGTCCAATAGCAAGCGCTTTCCGAAAGTCATAATTATTATTGGGGTCGAGCATTAGTTTAATTTCCTTGCCAACCTCTGCTCTTACTGCAGTAACCATCTCTTTGACATTCTTTTCTGACATAACTCCCGGATGAATCTTGTAAGCCCTGAATCCGGAAGAAACTATCTCTGACGACTCAGTCACGTATCCATCCATTGAATTGTGACGCGGAGGATATGTTGCGTAAACCTCTGTTTCTGATCGCTTCTGACCTAGTAATTTATAAATTGGCATGCCGGCTAATTTGCCTGTGGCATCCCACATCGCAACGTCCACCGCAGCCCACGCCGTCATGCTTAGACCTTTCCTCCGTTGAAGTATGCCCAAACGACTCCAAAGCCATTCTCTATCGGTGCACTCTCTTCCCAGTATCTCCGGCTTAATAATGGCTATAATCTGGCTAATGTCAGACTGACCCCCAGTACGAAAATTACCCACGAAGCAATTTCCTTCAATCCCCTCGTCAGTCAACAACCTAAGCACACCCTGCTCAACTTCCCCACTGAACCTTCCAAGGTCGGACTCTAGCCCAACTGCAGGCACTTTCCGTCGGACCACATCAACAACTACATCTATAATCTTCAAGCAAACACTCAGCCTTTATCGAACTATTTAAATGCTAATGTACCAAGAGACTAACAGTTAGTCTAGAGCCCTTAACATGTTGCCTATTGAACACCTAGGTCGTAGTTATTCAAGTAAGTCCGGTCTGCGCGCTGCAGTCCGCGCAATGGCATTCTGACGTCGCCATTGCTTAATGGCAGAATGATTACCAGATAAAAGGATCTCTGGCACCTCCCAACCACGAAAATTCGACGGCCGTGTATACTGAGGATACTGCAAAATCCTGCTGGTAAAAGAATCATTCCTAGTAGATTCTGCAGATCCGAGGACACCTGGAATAAGCCTTGTCACCGAATCGATTAATACCATAGCAGGCAGTTCTCCCCCGGTCAGAACATAGTCCCCAATGCTTATTTCATCAGTGACGAGGTGTTTTCTAATCCTTTCATCTACTCCTTCGTAATGCCCACAAATCAAGATAACATTATTCTCCAGAGATAAGTCTTCTGCCATTGGTTGGGTAAGCAAAGTACCTTGAGGGCTTAGCAAAATTACTGGTGCCTGTAACAAAGACTCATCAGAGGCGTACAAGCTCTCTACAGTTTCGAAAATAGGTTCTGCTTTCAAAATCATCCCTGGACCACCACCAAAAGGATAATCATCGACGGTACCTCTCTTATCGTGCGTTAGGTCCCTAATGTCGTATAGCTCTATATCAATCAAGTCATTTTTGACTGCCCTTGACAATATGCTTTGAGACACTGGACCCTCGAACATCTCAGGAAACAACGTCAATACATGAAAATTTATAGACAATTTTTAGTCCCTCTTTATCCCTGTAGTTTAAAATTGCTTTAACTAATGAATACGCCAACCCTTAAGCATTTGGAGGGCATGACCAAGCGCGGGTAACACGGCCTGTAAAGTCTCTTTCACCGCTTTCTCACTACCCGGGAGATTTATAATGAGGCAACCTGAACGAACCCCAGCCACTGATCGACTCAACATAGCGAAAGGTGTGAATTTCAAAGTCTCTAATCTCATGACCTCTCCGATTCCTGGCACATCAAAATCTATCACCTTTTCTGTGGCCTCCGGGGTAACATCGCGAGGACCAAGTCCAGTGCCCCCAGTAGAAATCAATATGTCTATTGAACCTGAGTCCGACCACTCAATCAATTTGCCAGATATCAAGTCCACTTCATCCGGAACTATATCCCTTTTGCGAACTTCAAATCCATTTTCACGCATAATCTTTGATATAGCCTCTCCACTTGTGTCTTCGCGCTTTCCAATAGATCCTAAATCACTAATGGTTAGAATTCCCAATTGAAATATATCTTTGTTCTGATTGCTCATATTGATTAATCCATCAAACTCCTTGACCGATTTTGCGTCAAACAGATATCCAAAAGACCTTGCATCAGCAAACCACCCTTTGGGAAACTCAATTCATGGTGTAACCCTGTGGGACTCTTCAGGCCTGAGAAGCAAGTCGTATCAGCTGTTACACGACGCAGCCTTCATATTACACGATGGATATAAGAGACCGCATCTTGGTAAACGTTAAAGGATGCTCTCTAGCAACAAAGTGTTAAGCAATACTGTGAGGTGCGTAAGGCATCCGGGACTGTGTTCACAAAGTGAATCAAGGGAACCAATCAGTGGCCCCAAAAGGATCTGATAGACCGTGGTGAAATTTAGTCACAAGCCCGTTTTAGTGAAAGAGGTACTAGAGGCACTACAAGTGAAAACGTCCGGTGTTTATGTAGATGGCACGGTTGGTGAAGGAGGACACTCCTATGAAATACTTTCCTCCACTGTCCCTAGTCCTCGAATGTTATGTCTAGACTTAGATGAAGAATCGCTGGATGTTGCCAAGGTGCGACTGAGATCCATGGAAGACAAAGTAATAATCATGAAAGCGAACTATAGTGACATGGGGACAATCTCAAAATCTGTGGGATTTATGGTTGTAAACGGCATTTTGCTTGATTTGGGATTATCGTCGCGTCAAATCGAAAACCGCCGGAGGGGATTCAGTTTCATGTTAGAGGGCGCACTAGACATGAGATTTGACAAAACAGATGAAACGCTGACAGCGCGTGACGTAGTTAATGAATATCCTGAAGAGGCGTTAGCAGATGTCATTCGGAAATATGGAGAGGAACGAAAGGCTCGTAGGATCGCAAAGGCGATCAGGGGAAATAGACCTTTAAACACCACCATAGAACTAGCAAATGTAGTGGCCCGTGCCGCGGGGGGAAGGAATACTGGAGCCAAGGTACACCCTGCTACCAGAACATTTCAAGCAATTCGGATAGAAGTAAATGATGAATTACAAAACGTTTCCAAAGGAATAGACGAGGCTGTAAACATTGCAACGTCGGGGGGCCGAATAGCCATAATAAGTTATCACTCGATTGAGGATAGAATAGTGAAAAATGCATTTCGCCAAAGATCTGCAGACTGTATCTGTGATCCTCACGCACCTGTATGTGTGTGCAACCACGCAAAGGACGTAAAACTAGTTAACAAGAAGGTTATTAAGCCTTCCTACCTGGAGATTCGCAATAATCATAGAAGCAGAAGTGCAAAATTAAGAATTGCGGAAAAATTATGATCTTAATAGCCATATGATAATTACCAGTCAGTAGCCAAGGTTACATAAACTGAAATCTAGCCAGAGGAAGTCTTACATAAATGACGGAGCAACCATTATGAGATCAAACGCCCAAGTCAAAAAATTGATAGCGGCAATAGACATAGGGACAAATAAAATCTGCACTCTCATTGGAGCCCAATCTCCTCTAGGTGTAGACGTCATTGGCTGGGGGATATCGCCAAGTTCAGGAATCTCAAAAGGCAACATTGAGAACATACCCTTGGCTATAGATGCCCTAAAGGCATCGGTCGAAGCTGCGGAAGCACGATCAGGTGAAAAAATAAAATCCGCGTACGTAGGAATTACAGGAACTCACTTGAAGTTTGAAAATAGAAAAGACAGGCTAGATTGGGTTGGAAAACACGGAGTAATCACGTCAGAGGAGTTAATGAAAATCCCTACGGAATTATCTTCTAGCCTCTCCTCCGCAACTCAAGAAGTTATACATACCATACCTGTCGGTTATTCAATAGACGGGAAAAACGGAATTCGCAATCCCCTAGGCATGCACGCTAGTAATCTCGCAGTAGAAACTCATATTGTTTCGGCTTCAACCTTAATGATCAATAAGATGAAGGACACTATGAAAGGGATAGGAATCGAAATGGATGGCTTAGTTATGGAGTCATTCGCTAGTAGTAAATCAATACTCACCGAGGAGGAAAAAGCACTCGGAGTGGCACTCATAGATATCGGTGCAGGAACGACAGATATCTCAATACATGTAGGGGGCGCTATAACTCACTCCGCAGTGATCCCGGTCGGAGGATTTCAATTTACCAACGATATCTGCGTCACTTACAACACCAATTTTGATGCTGCCGAAGCCGTTAAGATTAATGAAGCTCATACACTACCCGACACTGTACGACCACTTGAGGAAATTAACCTACCAGTCCTGGGCAGAGTCACGGGACTAAATGTGCCTCTTAGAGATATTTGTATATTGATGAGGGAACGTGCACAAGAGCTCATGAGGCTGGTTGTCATTAAACTACGAGATGCCGGAATAGAGGACGTAAGCGATTTTCGCCTAGTTTTCACCGGTGGCGGTTCACAACTTACCGGATTAGAAGATCTTGCACGACGCATGATATCTGGCAAGGTTCGCACTGGAATGCCGCACTCCAATACAGGTGTGCCTGAAGAACTGATTGATCCCTCATATTCTACCGCAGTTGGTATTCTTCTGTGGGGAAATACAAAGCTTGGATCTAATAACCGGATTCCTGTAGGCAACTCCTACGGTGCGGATCGAAGAACTAATCAATCGTCTAATCCATCAACCAGAATATCAAAATTACTGAGTGCATTTAAATTTAATTAAGCCCAAAACTAGGGAAACGTAGGGGAGGAATCAATGGTTGTTAATAACCGCGAGCGCGAGGGCATGGCCCGAATAAAAGTCATTGGCGTGGGAGGTGGGGGATCAAATGCAGTGTCTCGCATGTTCAGAGAACGGGTACCACTAGTTGACTACATGGTAGTCAATACTGACGCCCAGGCTCTCGTTACATGCGATGTCCCACTTAAAATTCGTATCGGAGAGCAATTAACTGGAGGCAAAGGAGTTGGCGGGAATCCTGACGTAGGCACAAAATCAGCAGAGGAAAGTAGAGAAGAACTTTATGACGCTGTAAGGGATGCAGATATGATTTTCGTGGCCGCAGGTATGGGCGGTGGAACAGGAACGGGGGCAGCTCCTGTTATTGCAGAAATCGCTAAGGAGACTGGAGCACTTACTGTTGGAGTTGTAACCAGTCCATTTAACTTTGAAGGCGGGAGACGAGCCCGACAAGCGGAGGAGGGAATTGAACGTCTCAAAAACCATGTGGACACCCTGTTAGTAATCCCAAATGAGCGCCTACACGTGATAGCAGAGGAAGAAATCTCCGCTGAAAACGCCTTTAAAATGGCTGACGATGTTCTGAGAATGGGAGTACAGTCTATTGCTGAACTGGTCACCGTTCCGGGAGAAATCAATTTGGATTTTGCGGATATCCAGTCAATAATGCGCAATTCAGGCCCTGCCTGGATGTCCATTGGATGGGGAGTGGGTGATCAGAGAGCGAGAGAAGCTGCTGAAAGAGCTATTTCAAATCCACTACTCGATGTTTCAATAGACGGCGCCCGGGGCATCCTATTTAATATAACAGGCGGCAGTGACTTAAAACTTGCCGAACTCCACGAAGCAGCGGAGGTTATACAGAGGGTCGTCGATCCTGATGCAAATATAATATTTGGCATGGTCACTGACCTCAAAATGGAGAATGAGATTAAACTCACTATAATAGCAACAGGATTCCCTTCAACAGAAAATCTACAAGATAGGGAAGACCATGCGGCAGATATACTTCGAGAGGCCCTGGACAGTAACGATGGCCAGCTCGACATACCTCCATTTCTCAGGCGACACGTCAAATCACGACAGAGCACGACGACTCCAGAACGCGAACTTCAAAGTTAGCCACAAGACTCAAACACATAGCAATTCAGGCAGGTGGTGATCGGTACCGATTGACACCTGCCTAAAATGTTTCTTCCATATCACTAACTTTTTTCATCCTTCTTAGATGTCTTTCTTCTCCGCTAAAAACAGCCGTCACAAATGATAATACTAATTCCCTAGCAGTTTCCTCACCTATTATACGAGCTCCAAGGCAAAGAACGTTCATGTCGTCATGCTCCACACCTTGATGAGCAGAATACGTATCATGACACACACTAGCTCTTACTCCTCTAACCTTATTGGAAGCCACCGCAGCACCAACACCACTTCCGCACAGGACTATACCCTTCTCAGCCTCTTTGGCAGAAACTAGTTCCGCTACCGCCTGAGCAAAATCAGGATAATCATCAGCGGGATTTAGATCATAGGCTCCAACATCAAGAACTTCGTGGCCTCCACTTTCTAAAATGCTCACCAACATATCTTTGATCGGAAACCCACCATGATCTGCACCTATAGCTATTTTCATACTACTCCCTTGAAACGGACGCTAATTCACTTAACGTTCAATATTTTTACCCTACTGACACCGGTTAACTATCGTTAAAGCATTTCACTCGTGGCAACAGCTAGTATAACAATCCTTCGTTGAAATTGTTCAGAATTACTTTGTTTGCAGCACAAAATCTTAATGGTAAAATCAAAGGAGAAGTGAAGACCACAAGTGTAATACAAAACTCAACATACACATATACAAGAACAGAGGATTTATTATGTCATTAGAAAAACTAGAGATCACCCATGAAAAACTGTTCTCCAACGGTGAAAGCTTTGGGGAAGTAGGTACTTACCAAGAAATCACGGGAATTGCCCATTTTTCTATCGATCCCAATAATCCGAACAATAATGGAATAATTGACATTAATTTAGCCCCTAGGAATCCCCACGGTGAGATTTCCTTTACATCACAGTTCGTAATGCTTAAACCTACCCGCCAAGAACTAGGAAATGGAAGCGTGCTTTTCGATGTCGTTAATCGCGGCCGCAAGACCGCTATGAACGTTTTCAACAGCTCTAACCGAACTAACCTAGGAGATGTTCCTATAGACAGCGGAAATGGATTTCTAATGAGGCAAGGGTACACTGTCGTATTTGGAGGATGGCAATATGATGTGCCTCCTGAACCAGGTCTTATTGGCATCTCTGCTCCACAAGCATTTTACGATGATGGGTCCCCTGTGCAAGGCAAAATTCATTGCTGGTTTCAAATACAACAAGAAGATCCCACTAGCATTCTGCTTTTGTCAGACAGAAATCATCTACCTCACTCACCCACTGACCCAAACGAGGAGTCAGCAATGCTTTTTGAAAGGCAACATCCAAACGAATTGCCTACCGCTATAGACAGATCTTTATGGAGATTCATACGAGTAGAAGACAACCAATTGGAGCCTGATACAAACTATATTTATTACGACGAACAATTCAAACCCGGCACAATCTACGAATTGGTTTTTACAACCAAAAAGAGCCATATAGCGGGCTTGGGCTTTGCTGCTATGAGAGATATGGTATCGTTCTTAAAATACGCTGAAGAAGGAAATCCTTGTGGCACTTCCATAAAAAAAGCACACGCTTTCGGAGCCTCACAAAGTGGAAGATTCCTGAGAACCTATCTGTACACAGGAATAAATTCAGACGAGTCGGGCCGTCAAGCCCTAGATGGAGTTATAGCTCATGTAGCAGGCGGAATGAAAGGCGAATTTAACATAAGGTTCGCACAGCCATCAAAAGATATATGTTACGTACTACCTGGTTTGTTCCCATGTGCGGATACTGAGCAGTTAGACCCTCTAACTGGACTCTCAGGCTCTCTCTTAGATGTTTCAAGAAAAAATGGTAACCTCCCAAAAATCATGTTCACTAATACTTCCGCAGAGTACTGGCGAGGAGATGCCGCACTTATACACACCAACCTTTCAGAAATGTCTGATCAGCCAGAAGACTCCGAAAATATTAGACGATACTTATTTGCAGGAACCCAACATGGAATAGGGGAGTTCCCTCCTGAGAAATACAGAAGCGCGGACACAGTTATAGGCCAAGAAAGCTTCAATACAGTAGACTATTCGCCCCTTCTAAGATCAGTGTTAGAGAATTTGAATGACTGGGTATTTGGGGAAAATAATCCACCTGAGAGTCAACATCCCAGCCTATCCAAGGGCACTGCTGTAGACTCCGAAAAAATCGCCACGCGTTTCCAAGACATCCCTAAAGTCAATGCGCCTACCATGATCCCAAGAGCCATGCGTTTAGATCATGGCGATGAACTGGACGAAGGAAGGACCACTACGTTGCCACCTAAACAAGGCGAGTACTTCCCCGCCTTAGTTTCAGATATTGGCGAGGACTACAATGAAATATCTGGAATAATATTGCCAGATATTTCAGTTCCTTTAGCAACCTATACGGGATGGAACTTGAGAGATCCTAAAATCGGAAATCCAAAATTGGTAATAGGCATAACTGGCGGCCTAGCCGGGTCAACGATAACATTCCCAGCAACTCGCCAAGAGCAAATAGCAAGATCTGACCCAAGAAAGTCTATTGAAGAACTTTATAATTCGGAAAATACCTATATTGCAATGGTTAAAGGGGCTGCTGACCAATTGGTAGACCTGAGGTATTTATTGGAAGAAGACGTAGAACGAATAGTTGAACAGTCAAAAATAAAATGGAATTACTACACAACTGAGCAGTAGAAGTGACTCCAAAAAGCACTATTACGACTTACTCTACGAGCAAATCCAAACTTTTCCAATTGCTCGAACAACTTCCCAATAACGATTGGTGCACTGAATCTATCTACATAAGTCAAGCAACCTTGGAAAATTCGACTCTGACCCAATCAGTGATTCCTTCATATTTTATTGAGCGAATTCAGTCAAAAAACATAATGCTACAATTGCAAACCTCCGACACCGGCATCGCCCTGTTTATAGGAGAAAAACAAGGAATGGCGATATTACCCCCATTTCCGATCTTATCGGATTGTCGGGAAAGAGGCTTTCAGACTACCCAGCTTAAAGAGATTTTAAGAAAAAAGTACACTGTAGGCGTCGTTCTTGTCAGACTTGGACGATTCGGGCTTGGGATACTCCAAGGAAATACGCTGAAAATAAGTAAGACGTCCACTCGTTATGTAAAAAACAGACACAAGGCGGGCGGGCAATCACAAAGGAGATTTGAACGCAACCGTGAAAGACTCATCAAGGAGCTCTACGGAGAAATTTGCACCAAGTCCAAGGAATTATTCAAACCTTTCGAAGATCACTTAGACTATATCTTATTCGGAGGTGACGATCACGTCCTGAGAAATTTGTTAAATTCCTGCCCATATTTGTCTCGTCTAGAAAACAAAATGCTACACAGGAAACTGGCAATCAACCAACCTAACCAGAAAACCCTTGAAAACATAGACTTCGAGCTCTGGAAAAGTAAAATAATCGACTTTCAATATTAATGAATTGATAAGACCTGAAAATGCCCACACATAGTCAACTGCCTTATTGAGCTGTGTAGCCTCCGTCTACGATCAGAGGAGAACCAGTGATAAAAGAGGCATCATCAGAAGCCAAAAATAAGGCTGCTTTTGCGATTTCATCTGGTCTCCCTAGTCTACCCATAGGGTGCCTTTCTTCCAAAAAAGCCAGCCTATGAGGATCATCTGTAAGACCTTTAGTAAGATTAGTCTCCACAAAACCAGGGCAAATACAATTCACCCTTATACCACTCTTGGCACAATCTATCGACAAATTGCGGGTAAACTGCAGAACTGCTCCTTTTGACGGATTGTATGGAGAAAACCCACCACCCGGCCACCCGACAGGATAGCCGACCAAAGCCATAATAGACGCTAGATTGATAATAGAACCACCGCCCGACCTCTTCATTTCTTCTACGGCAAACCATGATACTAAATAGGTCCCCTTTAAATTCACATCTATTACCTTATCCCAAATATCTTCATGAGGAACTTCGGTTGTAAAAGCATTTAGTGCACTTATGCCGGCGCTATTTATCAAAATATCAAGTGCTCCAAACCTATCGCAAGCAGTTGCCACCATCCGTTCTGCATCAGCTCTTACAGTCACATCCCCTTTGACTAATTCCATCTTGCCACCTTTGACTCCAATTTCTCTTTCTATTTCATGAAATTTTGAGTCGTCAAGATCTGATACTACGACAGAGGCACCTTCCTGCAGAAATAATTCAGCTGTAGCCCTCCCTATCCCAGAACTGCCTCCAGTGATTAAGGCAACCTTGTTTTCTAATTTCATAATGCTTTCTCCATTAAGCAGTTTTTATATGATAAGAAATCTATTATATATATCTTACAAGGGCCAGACTATCCTCTTCTCACCACCACACCATTGAACCACGGGCATGGTATGAGCTAGCTGACGCCCAGTCACTTTATCTATTTTAAAATGACCATAAAAAGTCCGTATATCTAATTCGCAAGCGGCATCCCAGAGCAGATTATCTTCCAGAGATTCAGAATTTTCAATACATTTTTGAGCGATCAAACACCCGGCGAAAGCCTGTGCAGCCGGATAATCTACGAAATCTAATCCCTGATTTTTAATGAGTGAAATAGCTGAATCTACCGATGGTCCAAAATTCACATCCTTGGCCCGTTCTAATTCCCACTGACTGGGTCCCACAAAGTACGCAGAATTTTCGCCAAGAGTCTCGTAAAACAATTTTAATGGTGCTGCAATTAAGCCTACAACCGGTATCCGCAATTTAGCGCTTACAATTGCATTGGCAAAAGCTAAATCATCTTCAATTCGACCAACTTGCAGTAAAACAGTAGGGGAGATCTCCTCTACTTTCTCTAGTATGGAGGAAAAGTCTCGGGCACCAGGTAGATAAGTATTTATTGAAATCTTGTCACATCCGATAGAGCGCAACCTATTGATAGCTCCGGAAATCACTGTATATGGGAAATGTCCAGCTGATGAATACACTACCATAGCCTTGTCTATCGGCTGAACGCATATCTGTGCATACTCAATGACACTGTCGAAATAAATACTTGCCGGACTAAGTAAATCTACGCACATGGAACCCTCTACACCGCCTAATGCACCGCCATGGTTCCATATCACACGATTTTTACTGGAAGTAATCTCGCTCGCTGCCAGCATTAGGCCACTAGAATATGGCCCCATAATAATGTCTGCACGGTCTTCAGTTATTAGCCGTTTAATAGAAGCGACACACCTAGCCCTACCGCTTCTATCATCATAACTCTTGATAACGACTGTATGATTATTTGCATTCTTACCCAAAGGAATTCCGCCACGACTATTAGTCCATTCAGACCACGCCATGATTCCTGCTAGAGCCTGCTTACCAGGATAAGAATATCTGCCACTAAGGGAAAGTGCCGCGCCGACAATTATGTTATTTTTACTCAAGGAAAATCTACTTCTTTTCTATAGCTCTGAATTTAGAGAATCCCCTACGGATATTTCATTCCATCCCACACGATCGTATATTAAAACTTGTCCTTGTCCTAACACATGAGTGACCACAGAAGTTTCAACATCGATCACGCAAGCAGTTCCAGAGTCTATGCCCAACGCAACAATACCATCAGGCATGCTCCCTGAAAATTCAATTGATACGTCTACTGGATTGGAATTTTCATGGTGAGGTAATATGACTACATCCTCAATTAACGACAACCCCTTCACCCACCCTCGATACTTCATCCATCCACCCATCACCATAGCCCCCGCACTCGATCCCGCAAGAATTCCACCATCATATAAGAATCTTTTTAAGCGCCGTAAAAACGATGAATTATCCAAAACATTCAATAGATGGATCGGGTTGCCTCCAGTGAAATATACTATGTCTGCGTCATCTACAGATGAAATTAAAGCATTATCTTCCGCATCTGAAGGCTGTAAAACCATAGCTGAAGAAGCGTGAGCTCCGAGCGAATGAAAGTACTCTACGCCGTTTTCAGCAGCCATTTCTGGTCGAGAATCGGCTGCTGCCGCCGGTACAATCAAGACACGGACATTCGTAATTTGAGGAAGAGCGAGGAGATGTGAATCCATAGAACGGCAACCTGCTCGAAATTCATCCCCACCTACAAAAACCAGTTTGCCTGACACGTTGAAATCCACCATCAAAGCGTTACTTATTCAAAATAATCAATATATGCCAATCATTACGTGATTATATGGCGAGCACACCACCATCTACTACAACTTCAGCACCTGTTATATAAGATGCCTCATCTGAGGCAAGAAACAAAACTGCATACGCCACCTCTTCTCTACGCCCTAACCGACGCATAGGAATAGTCTGAGCAGCACGTTCTTCTCGATCTACCGATGGATCTCCA
>Ga0310344_10000902_pt1 | contig 23051 bp, 22 predicted proteins | sample HC15DNA20200_MG_FD_203801 | JGI IMG/M metagenome (GOLD analysis project Ga0310344, IMG submission 203801) | Marine microbial communities from station ALOHA, North Pacific Subtropical Gyre - HC15-DNA-20-200_MG | ecosystem: Environmental > Aquatic > Marine > Oceanic | place: Pacific Ocean: North...
GTAATACCAGGGACAATGAAGGATGTTATATTACCAATTTTAGAGAAGAACTCCAAGAAAAAAGCTGGTAGAGACTTTGGTTTAATTTCTAATCCAGAATTTCTACAAGAAAGTAATGCAATACAGGATACAATAAAACCACATGCAATAGTATTAGGAGGATATAGAACAAAATTCATGAATAATACTAGGAAATTCTTTTCACGATTTAATCCAAACACTCCAATAATAATTACGAATCATCAAACAGCTGAGATGATCAAATATGCAAACAATTCTTTTTTAGCTACTAAGATCAGTTTCATCAATCAACTTGCGAGCATTTGTCAGAAGATTCCAGATACAAATATTGATGATATAGCACAGGTAATCGGATTGGATCCTAGAATAGGAAATTTATTTCTTAATGCTGGACCAGGATACGGTGGTTCATGTTTACCAAAGGATATGAAAGCAATTATCAATTTATCGTCTAAAGTTGGTGTTAAGCCAACCATGCTTAATGCTGTAGAAAAAACCAACAAACAGCAGATTAACAATATTATAGAATTGATAAAACAGAACATTGGAAAAATCAAGAGAAAGAAGATTACAGTTTTAGGCGTAGCATTCAAACCAAACACTGATGATATACGAGATTCAACGAGCATTGAACTCATTCGTAGATTAATCAAATTAGATGCGATAGTAACAATTCATGATCCAAAGGCTCTAGATAATGCTAGAAAGATTTTCCATGATAACATCAAATATGAAAACTCTGTTCCATCCTCGCTAAAAAATTCTCAATGTGCTATCATCATGACTAAATGGAAAGAATATGAAGGAATTAATAATAAAACTATAAAATGCATGGATAAAAAATTCATAATAGATACCAGAAGAATTCTTTCTAACAAAAATTTAGATATAAAATATCATGGAATAGGATTAGGATAAAAAATATGAAAATTCTTGTGACAGGTGGTGCTGGTTTTATTGGAAGCCATATTGCAGAATATCTGGTTCAGCGCGGTGACGATGTAACAATTTTAGATAATCTCAATACTGGAAAGAAAGAAAATCTTGCAAAAATTAATGATAAGATTAATTTTGTGAATGGTGATATTAGAGATTACAAACTCCTTGAGGAATTAGTTAATAATACAACCGGTGTTTTCCATGAGGCAGCATTAGCTTCCGTACAAGATTCGTTTAACATGAAAGATGAGTACGTTGACGTTAATGTAAATGGAACAGAGAATATCTTAAAACTAGGAAAGGAATATGGATTCAAAATTGTTTATGCTAGTTCTTCCAGCGTATACGGTAACCCTAACACAATCCCAGTTAAAGAAACCGATGAAAGAAAGCCAATTAATCCATATGCTCAAACAAAACTTGATGATGAATATTTAGCCAAAAAATACTCTGAAATGGGAGTCAGCGTAATTGGTCTACGTTATTTCAATGTATTTGGACCAAGACAATCAAAGGAATATGCTGGAGTGATCAAACTTTTTTTAGAAAAAATTAAGCAAGAAATATCACCAAAGATTAATGGTGATGGCCTGCAAACCAGAGATTTTGTGCACATAGATGATGTTGTTAAAGCCAATATTTTAGCAATGGATAGTAACATCAAACATGAATTTTTCAATGTTGGTACAGGAAATTCCATATCTATACTAGATTTAGCGAATGTGGTAATAGACGCGTCTGGTTTATCCTTAGAACCTATTCATGGTCCTGAATTACCTGGTGATGTAAGAGCAACTCAGGCAGATGTAACCTTGATAAGAAAATTGCTTAACTGGGAACCAAAAATGAGACTAGATAACTGGTTAACTAAAATTATTTCAAATAAAGATTTTCAATACATTTAGTATATTTTAATCGATTATCTCTTATAGATTGGTACGAGTATAATATCGCAAAGGGAAAAATTTGAGATTATTAATAGGCGGTTCAACCACATTTACTTTTCATCTAAAAGAATTTTCTGACACACTAAATAGATTAGGAGTTGAATCCAAATTAGTTATTGACACTGATTATTCTGATGGGTTTCCAAGTAGAAAAGTGGGAAATTGGTTCCAAACTAGAAAAAAATTTAATAAATTAATAGACGAATTCAAACCTAATGCAATTTTTGTTGATAGGCAACGACACTTTGGAATTGATTCATTAAAAGCAGGCATTCCTCTCTTTGCTCTTCTACGAGGGCACTATTGGTCAGAACTTTATTGGAATAAAAGGACAATGTACAAGGCATTACATAAACGACTTGCATTATGGCAATGGGATAGGATGAGCCAAGAAATTTTCAACGGCGCAACTGCAATTTTACCAATTTGTAGATTTCTTGAAAAAGTTACAAATCAATATGTTCCTGGTAAACCAACTGGTGTTTTTTTTGAAGGAATAGATGCATCCAAATGGTATGAAGTAAAAGGAATGAAGCTAAAACATCCATGTGTTGGTTTACTACAGCAGTCAAATTGGTGGGGAAAAACTTCTGAGATGCTAATTTTAAATAAAGTCTTAGAAAGAATGCCTGATGTTCATTTTTACTGGGTAGGTGATGGTCCTCTCCTAGAACGTGTACTTCCTAAATTAAATAAGCATGATAATTTTCATTGGTTAGGAAGATTACAATATCCAGATAAAGTAAGAGAATATCTCAGTGAGATTGATGTTTATGCTTTGGTAACAGGAATGGATTTAGCTCCATTAACCCTAAAAGAAGCACAGTTAATGAAAAAACCCGTTATTGCAACCAATGTAGGAGGAGATCCTGAAATGATGGTAGATGGGAAAACAGGATTTTTAGTAGAAAAAGGTGATCATGAAGAATTAATTGAAAAACTTAGATTATTACTTGAAGATAAAGACTTAGCAAAAAAAATGGGAAATGAAGGTCGTAAGTTTATTGAAGAGACATTTAATTGGGAACTAATAACAAAAAATTTTATTAAAATTGCAGAATCATACTTGAAATAAATTAAACGGTTATGAAAAATTTTGTTTAGTATTCATTAATGTAGAAGAGATTCATAAGTATCAAGGTAAAGTTTTCCAACTTGTTTCCAATCATACTTTGTAACAGTTTTAAGCCCTTCCGCAGCCATCGCAAGTCTTTTTTCTTTTTTTGTTAGTAAATCAGAGATTTTGTCTAAGAGTTTTTCTGCGTTATTTGGTTCAATAAGAATTCCAGTTTTATCATTATCTAAAATTTCTGCGTTACCGCCTACATTACTCGCTATAATACAAGTTCCACAGCCCATCGCCTCAAGTAATGTAGAACTTATTCCTTCCATAATCGATGGTTGTACAAGTAAATCTGATCCACGTATTAATGAAATTGTGTCTTCTTTAGATTGATATCCTAAATAATGTACGTTTGTTTTTGAATTAACTACATTACGAATTTTTTCTTCACTAGGCCCTATTCCTACAATAAGAAGGTTGTATTTTGGTGGTAGACGTTCAGCTACATCTAACAATGTGTCTATTCCTTTCTCCTTTGATAAGCGTCCTGCATAAATAATCTGATTTTCAAATTTTTTCATAGGATTTTTTGGGAAATTATTTAGATCTACAGCATTTGGAATATGCCTAACATTGAAACCAAATTTAGAATAATATTCACATGTTTCTTTTGATACAGCGGTTATTGAATCAGCCCAGTTTAATGCCTTCTCTTCATAATTTTTTGAAACAGTAGAATAGGTTTTTCCATGAAGCTCAGTAATTTGTTGTGAATAAATACCATGAAGTGATAAAACTTTCTTACCTTCGGCTTTTTTCATGGCAAGTGCAGAAGGTATGTTATGAGCATGAACAATGTCATTTCCCTTCACTGATCTAGATTTCAAAAATGATGATAACATAAAGCTGGGATTCTTAAGGCCTTTTATTGGAATAGTGAAGGTGTTTTCAGAGGATATAATGCTAACTTTGTGATTTTTGTTAGTTAAGAATTGAGAGAAACCTTGAACATGTTGCGCAACACCACCAATACCCTTCTCTGTTGGGGAAATTAATAATATTTTCATTGTAAAAAAATTAAATTGATTGCATAAAAGCTATTGGATGGATTAATCAATCTTTACTAAAAAAATTTATTCGTTTTCTATGTGTTTTAACATCTTGACGACTAATTCTTCCAAAGAGTAATTAAGAAAGAATATGTAAAAATCACATTGAGTTTTGAACAAGGAATATCAAAGGTAGAACCTTATTCAATTACAAATATTCTTACTCTTAGGTATGATCCTTCAGTAACTCCAATTTTTCCTAAAAAAACTTGGCAGGATATTTCTCCACAAAGTTTTCAAACAGTTGATTTTTTTGAAAAATTAATTGAAAAAAATATCAATCACACTATAGAAACTCATCAGACAAAAAAAATTAGTATTGCACTAAGTGGTGGGGTTGATTCAACACTTGTACTTGCAATGATTAGAAAGATGTTTCCTGATATTGAAATAAATGCAATTTCAATAAAATTTGCAGATAGTATTGACGAAACAAAAAGGGCTTCTGAAATTGCCGATAAATTTGAAGCAAACCATCTTGTATTACATGTAGAAAATTATTTCCAAAATCTCCCGGAAGCAATTAGTATAGTCAAATTACCATTTTGGGATTTGCATTGGTTTTACGTAGTAAATAAAGCTAAAACACTTTCTAAAATTCTTGCTTCGGGTGATGGCGGTGATGAATTATTTGGGGGATACACTTTCAGATATCAAAAATTTTTATCTTTGGTTAATTCCAACTCAACTCCATTAGAAAAAGTTAAAGCTTACCTACTTTGCCATGAAAGGGATAGAGTTCCAGATCAGGAATTACTTTTTAGTACTAACGCAAAATTTTCATGGGATAACATTCATGAAATATTACTTCCTTATTTTGATAACCCATTATCATCACTTGAACAAGTTTTTCTAGCAGATTATAATGGTAAATTATTGTATAATTTTACTCCAGTAAATTCAAGAATTTTAGAAAATTTTGAGATGAAATCACTATCACCGCTTTTATCAAATGAATTAATATCAAATGCACTAAAAATAGCGAAAGAACAAAAATACGATGAATCTAGTAATGTAGGTAAATTAGTCCTAAGGAAATTATTGTCAAAGTTTGATATCAACTCAATCATTACTAATGAGAAATTAGGTTTTAACGTAGATTCAATTAAATTATGGGAAGCGCATGGACACCAAATTTGTTCAGAATATCTAAACAATTCAAGAATCGTGAATGAAAATTGGATTAATGCTGATTGGATTGAAAAATATATTGATAGAAGTGATTTAGATATTAGATATATTAATAAATTTTATGGATTATTAGCTTTTGAAATCTGGCATCGAATATTCATAACAAAAGAAATGAATGCAAATACTAAACTGGATTAATTTTTAACTTTTGATGTTTTGTAATTTGTTCTACTAATTTTATTAGTTTTCTTATCCAATTGTATTATTTATGAAGTCTATTAAAGAAGTAATTTCAAAAGTATGACCATGATTAATTTGTTCATCATGAATTATAATAGTTAATTTTTCTTCAGAATCAAACAATTTGTATGAATTGCTAATGAGTTTAGCTGAATATTGATTGTTTGCCTCATAACCAAATTCAACGTTTTCATTTAATCCCCATGATAGATACAATGGTTTTGGTGAAAGAGCTGCAGCAAGGTCGGGCTGATCAAAATATTCAAGCATTCCTGGTGTTATGCCACTTCCGCCTGTTTTATACTGACTAATAATTCCACTAGCAGCAACCGTACTAGCGACATTAGGTGAAATATTTGAAACTGCTATTGATACAGGTCCACCCAACGATAGACCTGCAATTGTAATTTTTTCATTATTAACATAATCTAAATTATGTATATGTTTGAGCAATTGCATCGTATCTATAATCTGTAAAGAGTGTTGATTGTATCCTAGATTTAACAAATGTTTATGTAATTTATTGCCTGAACAATAAACATCTGGTTGTTCACAATTCATTTTAATATCTAATACTCTTTCTCCCCAACCTCTGTTTTCGATTACAAAAACTACATAACCTAATTTTACTAATTTCTCAGCTATTCCTTGATGGTAATAATATGGTGAGTATTGGCTTGGTTGATTTATTACATCTAATGCTCCTTGATTACCACTACCAGGTATTATCAATACTGTTGAATAACATGGCTTACCCTCACAAAATGTTAATTTTGTATCATTTTTTGGTTTAAGTTCATAAAAAATTATTTTATCATTATCCTGCGCACTAGTTGAATATTTGTTTAACAAATACTCATTCTGTTCATCTCCTGAAATTTTTTCTACTGGCATTAAAATTATATCATCATAGTTTGGAATTTCAAAAATATTTTGGAATTTTTTAATTAATTCTGCTTTCCATGGTATGAAGTCATGCTTTGAGGAAACATTTTTTTCGAAACTTAGCAACAAAACCTGGTTTTCATATATTTCTGGTATTTGAATTGGTTCAAAATTAGTTGTCTGTGAGCCTATAAATTTATCAAAAAGCTGAGTTGGTGTATATTTATCACTGTAATAGTAACCAATGAATGCATTAATTGAAATTGAAATTATTAAAACTGCTATTAGAAACTTGAATCTAGATCTCATTTTTCCTCCGTATACTTACTCATTATTCTTAGAAACTTTTCAGTGATAACCTCCCAACTAAAATTTTCTTCAACAAATTTTCTTCCCTCTTCTCCCATCCTATCCCGCTTTGTTTTGTCATCAATTAAAACAGAAATTTTATCAATGAGATCTAAATGATTTCCTTTTTCTATTAGAAAACCAGTTACATTATTCTTCACAAGTTCTGGTATTCCACCAACATTTGTAGCGATCACAGGTTTTTTCATTAATTGTGCTTCTTGAAGTGTTAATGGTGACATATCAATACCTGTGAGTAATGCGTAAATATCAATTTCAGAAAGAAACTGTCGTACTTTTTCAGGATAATCCAATTTTCCTAACCATTTAAAATTTTCATATTTCTCTAGTCTTGACAAAATGGTTTCTTTGTATGGACCATCACCTACCCAATAGAACATTATTTTTGGAAATGCATCTAGAACTTTTGGAAGAATCTCAAGCTCCTTTGCCTTTCCAAAAATATTTGCATTTTGTACCAAGCCTACACATGGATGTTTTAGATTTAGACCCTTTTGATAATACCAATTAGATGGATCAATTCCTTGATAAAGAATATCTGTTTTATTTTCGGGAAAATATTCCTTAACTTTATTCTCAAGATATTTACATATTGGTAAAATTGAAGTGGAGTTCTCAAAACATTTTTTTGCAATTCTTTCTTTAAACCAAATCACTGAACGCTTAGATGCAGATGTGTGCAATGTTTGTTTCGACATCTCTACTTCTGACCAAACATCTCCTCTTAAATGGACAAAAAGTGGAATTTTTAATCTGCTTGCAGCTAACCCAAAGTTTGTTTGTCTATCTATAAACACTGCATCAGGCTGAAAATCTTTAATTAAATCATTAAATTTTCTTTTTGTTTCAAACCATTTTGTAATATCTTTACTCGGAAATCCTGTATACACGGATGTATCTATTACCAGTTTGGATTCTACACCTTTTTTTCTAAGGCTTCCTCCAAATTCTTTTAAATGGAAAAATTTATCCGGTGAACAACCTATTAGTAATTTCAATGTATTTTTCAAAATATTTTCATCATTTTAAGCATTAAGTAACTATCCTATCATTCAAATTGAGTTAGATTACGTTGAAGTGTTCATATTCACGGGTTATACATATGAAATGTGATAAAATCTACCTTATGTTGATATATTACAAAAAAATTGTTTTACTGTGACAAAACATAGAGGATTCCGTGGATGGTACTATCTGAGAACTGGATGGACAACCTATTTTGCATTTATTTTTGCAGCAGTGAATACACTTGTTGTGACATACTATCTTGCGATAGAACAAATCCCAGCCTTGCAATTCATATTCCCAAATTTCTACAGTTATGTTTTGATTTTATCGTGTATAGGAATTCCACTGTTAATAATTACTGGGTATATGCATTTCCAAAGGAGTCATGCATACGGTTCAGAAGCTGAAATTAGCGTGGAACAATCTCCATATTTTTACAAAGCTGCACCAGGATGGTTAAGAGATGTTCAATGGCCATTTTTCCTAAAACTATCAGAACTGCTAATAAAAACAAACATGAATGAAAAATTAACTAAGAAAGATCTAGAGGAATTAGAAGAATTACAAAAGAAGATGAAAATTTTAACTGAAGGCGGGGCTATAGGCGATCCTAGACAAAAATCAACTAGTGATTAACATTTATTGAAATATTTTTTTTAATTTTTTGGTGTATAATTTATTAGCAATTAAAAAGAACGACAGTCTAAAACGTAATTTTATTTTTGATGTATTACGATTAATTGAATCATATTTTCTGATAAATTCTTCAAACAGGTTATCCCATTCAGCACCAACTTGATATGGTTCTCCAATAGTTTTTATGAATTCAGATTCCTTTTGAAGCAATTCTTTTCTAAATTGCTCTGATTCCACTACTAAATCAATAGTTTTTGCTAATTCTTTTGGATCTTTTGATATTGGTAAAAAAGGCGATTTTTTTTCTTTTCCATTTAATAAATATGCATAATTAGGATCATGAAACGCGACAACTGGTTTGTTACAAAAAACAGCTTCTCTGTCAACTGCTTCAGGATATCCTATTCCTACAGAAGCCAATACAGCATCTGAAAAAGCATAGTAGCTTGCCATTTCTTTCGTTGTCATTAATGGAACAAACTTAATCTGGTGAGGCTTATTTTTTTTCACATTATTAGCAAACTCCGTTTCTTTTCTGTTTCTTTTATCAAACCACTCTACTTGAATGATTTCAAAATCTGATTTACAATAAGACAGTGATTCAATTATAATATTATATCCTTTTTGTAGCGCCACTTTTTGAGGAGAAAAAAATGTAAACTTGGTCTTTTTTCTATATACTGGCTTGACATCCTTATTAAAAATAGTTGTATCCACAGCCATTTTATCCAGCCTTCTTCCATCAGACCTGTACTGTTTAAGATAATTAAATTGGTTCTGAAAACTTGCTATACAAGTTTTTGCATTCTGATAAACATTCCAATAAAATTTTCTTTCAAGAAAATTATAGTTATAGATTGCAGCATCTGAAGCTAGTGGATCTTTTACATTTTTTATAAATGGAGGAGTTCTAATATCATTTCCTACTAAATAAAAAATATAATTTAAATCTGCTAAATATGCTAGTCTTGCTCCTGCTGGGCTCATGACTAAGCAGACATCAAACCTGTCCTTTAATTCATTAATTTTGTTTAGTTGTTCCACAACATTATTTGGGTCTATGAATAATACATTTTCTTTTTCATCAGTAATTGTACTTGCCCCTGTCCATGGAAAATTAACAAGGAAGATCTCAGATTTTTTTACATATTTTCTCAAAACTGCAATATTGTTTGCTAAATCACCTATAGCAAGTACTTTAATTACCAATTTAATTCGTAAAATGTTTAATTGTCTTTCTCAAACCTTTAGCATAAATTTCAACCCGTTCATTTTCCACAGGACTGATTGTTGTATTTAGCATTCTTGGAACAATATATTCTGCATTTGGACATAATCCTTTGGAATAATCTATTTTTCCTTCATAAAGTGATTGGTATTTGCTAGATGCAATCCAATTTACACTGGGTTCACTGAAAATTGGATATCTGTAGGATGGACTGGGTTCAAGATCAAAAGCACCATGTGGCATAAACGATGGTAAAAAGTAATCTGCATTATTTCTCTTTAATTCTTTCATAAATTCATTATAATTAATTCCATGCTTATCTCCGGTAAATGTAGCCGCCCAAATATGGTATGGTGACCAATTTTCTTTTGGTATTTTTTGTGGCTTTAACCAATTGCAATCTTCTAAAGATTCAGTATACAAAGTTGCTAATTCATTATCCTTTCGAACATAGGTTTTTGCCTTTTCCCATTGAGCAATAGCAATTGCTGCAATAATGCCTGACATTGCATAATTTGGTGTTACTCGTGCAGGTATTCTTCCAAATCCTTGATCTTTTGATTTTTCAGCATAATCTTTAGAATTAATCAGCAAAAAACCCCCTTGGCCAGTACTTAGTTGCTTTCTATGGTTAAAGCTAAACGCCCCAAAATCGCCAAAAAGACCCGCAAACTTTCCATCTTGAGTTGCATACAATGCATGTGCACAATCTTCTATTACTGGTATATGATGCTGTTTGGCAAGTAAGGAAATAGATTTCATATCACAAATGTTACCAAAATGATGCGTACAGATGATAGCCTTAGTCCTTGAGGTAATTCTTTCTGAGATTGATTTAGGATCAATGTTATAAGTTTCTGAATCTATATCCGCAAATACAGGAACCGCATTTTGATACATTACTGCCATACCTCCGAACACTACAATTGGATCAACAATTACTTCATCACCAGGACCAACACCTATTGTCTGTAGAGCCAAATGTAGACTGCCCATTGCAGAATTTGTGCAAATTACTTTTTGTGTTTGAAATTCTTTAGCAATTATCTCTTCCAAATCTTTTGTAATAGTCTCAGATCTACTATCTTGGTTATTATCTAACCATTTTTTAACAAATTCAAGTTCTTTGTTAGAAACTGTTCTTGTACCCATATAACTATACCAGAATTAATTAATACTAATTACTCTTCCTTCTCTAAGAGACTTTTCTATTGCTGAGATTACTATAAAATTCTCCCAGGCCTCTTCAAAGGAATTTAACGGTGGTTTATTACATTCAATTGATTCCAACATATTTTCGAATTGTAATCCAAGGTCAATTATTTTTTGTTCAATTTTTATTTCATCTGATAAAAATGCTTGATTATTTTTTTTTCCAAAAACTTTTGTATTATTAATTATACTGCCACTAGTTAGCCAATAATCAAATTCAAATAAATTAGGTCTAAGCGCACCGGCTGAAATAGAACAATTTGCCAAAATACCATTCTCAAATTCTAGCGAGATTGAAAATGTATCTGATTTTAATTCTTTTAATTCCAAAGTAGTTGATGTTGCAAATACTTTTTTTACTTTACCCCCATTCCATCTTATTAGATCTATACAATGAATTCCTCCTCCGTGCAAAAAAGGGAATATGTCAGGTGGATATTCTAACCACCAAGGTTTTTCCTGTTTCTTTACAGATTCAACAGCATTTGCTGCGTAAGTAGATTTCAAAAATCTCAATTTGCCTAATTCGCCTTTATCAATAATTTCTTTAGGTTTGTAGTATTGTTCTCTAAATCTACAATTCATACCAACTTGTAGAACCTTTCTACTTTTTTCTAGTTCCTTTTTAATAATATGAAAATCCTCTTTTGTTCTTGCTAGTGGTTTTTCGCATAAAACATGTTTGCCTCCTCTTAAAAATTTAGTTACTAAATTTGCATGTGTTGAATCAGGTGTACATATGATCACAATGTCTATGTTGTGATCCCGAATAACTGAATCAATATCTGTAGAAGTTTTTTTGAATCCAAATTTTTGTCTAAATTCTTCAGCTTCTGCTGTGCTTTTCTCAGTTGAAACAATTGTATCTAGAACTATTTTACTGGAATCCGACATAGCATCACAATGTTTTTTTGCCATATACCCAGTTCCTATTATTGCTATCTTGTATCCCAAAAAAATCACTAAATTAATCTAAGTTTACTCGAATTTAGATGATCTTTTGCATTAACAGGTTCTTCGTTATCTAGTTTTACCTTTTTTATTTTTAAAATTCCATCACCAGTGACAACTATAACACTCCCATCTTTGAATGTCATACCTACTTGTCCAATAGTTCCATAGTAAGTTTTCTTCTCTATTAACTCAGCTTCAAGAATAAATAATTTTTTAGAATTTAAAAATGTGAATGCAGGATACGATGGTTCAGACGCTCTAATTAGGTTGAAAATATACCTTGAGCTCTTTGACCAATCTATTTTTCCATCATCTGGAATTCTTTGACACCCATATGTTCCCTCAACCTGTTGTTTTATTCTTTTTCCAGTTTTGTTAAGTACGGGAATAATATTCTCAGCAATCAATTCAACTGCAAGATTGTTAATCCTTTTTTTCAAATCTGTTATGTTGTCACCATCTTGAATTTTTGTTTTCTTCTGCCCAATAATATCTCCAGAATCAATACCTCTATCCATAAAAAACATAGTAATTCCCGCTTCTGAATCTCCGTTTATTATTGCCCAATTAAGAGGAGCTTGACCTCTAAGATGAGGTAATGTAGATGCATGCAATCCTACAATGCCAAATTTTGGTATATCTAAAATTTCTTGAGGGAATAATTTGCGATAGCCCACAACTAAAATTAATTCAGGATTAAGGGATTTGATCTTCTTAACAGTCAAGTCTTCTGGGGAAAATAATGGTATATTATTTTTCTTAGCGATAATATCTACAGATTTTTCCCATGTTTCATGTCGATCAGGTACAAAAGTGAAAATCGCATCAACTTGTATTCCGAGCTCCATAAGTTTCTCCAAACAGTCATGTCCCATATTTTGGCTTCCTATGAAAATTATGCCCATTCAATCCTCAACCGTTTCTTTAATTATTCCGCAAATTCTTTCCTGATCATCATACGTAAGGTTTTGATGAAGAGGCAAGGTTATGGCATTATCAAATAATTTTTCTGAATTAGACAAATTACCTATGCGACTTAAGTTTTTGTATGCAGGCTCTAAGTGAAGCGCATATGTTCCAATTTGGCTTTGTATATTCTCATCTGCTAATGCATTTCTAATCTTATCTCTATATCCATCCTTCTCTACATAACAAGTATATGATTGAAAAGTTTGTCTCGTTCCCTTGCTAACATAGGCCGGTTTAATATCCTTGATAGGAGATAATAGTTCTTGAAAGATCTTAGCTTTCTCATTTCTCATTTTAATTATGCTTTCAATTTTTTGCATCTGAATTAATCCAATTGCAGCCAAAACATTTGACATTTTATAATTTGTTCCAACTATTTCGAATGAACTTCCTTTAGCACCAAAATGTTTGAAAGAATAACAACTTTCTGCAATACTTTCATTATTTGTAGTGATCATTCCGCCCTCACCAGTTGTAATTATTTTTCTAGGATGAAAACTAAAACAAGAAAAATCAGCTACATTTCCTACAAAATTGTTGCCTATTTTGGCTCCCAAACTACATGCAGCGTCTTCAAGACATATCAAACCTAATTTCTTTGCAGTTTTGTATAGATCTGATTCTAAAGGAACTCCTGCCCAAGAAACTGGCGAGAAAACATTCATTCCTTCTTCAAATGATTCTTCTAGAGTTTGAGCTGTCATATTCATGCTTTCCAAATCTACATCTACCAATATTGGATTGCCACCAGCCAAAAGAACAGCCTCTGCCGTTGCTGGATAAGTATAATCCGGAATTATTACATTCTTGCCTTTAACATTCAAGCATTCAAGAACTGTGTGTAAGCCAGTAGTACAAGAAGTTACAGCAATTGCGTGTTTAACTCCCAAATAATCAGCCACGGACTTCTCAAATTCTTTAGTTGTTGTACCCTCCGTTAAGAAGCCTGTACTGAATACTTTGTTAATTTCATTTAATTCTTCTTTTCCCACATCTGGGACAGCTAGTGGTATTAGTTTTTTAGTCAAATAATGTGTGATTTCGGTTTACGTATATTAAAGATTAGATCAAATTTGATGATTATTACTTAGCATCATAAATTTTTTTTAGGATTGAGATCCTTTTTTATAAAAATTCTATACCAAATTTCTAGAGCAAGAATAGAAGTAATTCTATTAAGATATCTCACATCACCATCATTTTCAATAAGTTCTAATGCATGAATGACCCAGTCACGGTTAATAATTTTTTTAGAATAAATATTAGATTTTTTTTCAAACGCATACTCCATAAAAATTTCCTTACCACATTTTTGCCAATCAAAAATAAGACTTGGAGAAAAACCCAGCTTCTTTTTCATATATTTTATTTTTAATCTTTTGTTAATTTGACGTAAAACAATTTTGCCTTCGTCAGTTGCATGATTATATTTCGATTTGATAGAAAGACCAAGTGCAAATGATTGAACTTCTTTGTCCAAAAACGGCGAAAATCTGTTAATTTTGTGATATGAATTTATGGCGTTACCTGTTGGAATAAAATCATGTAAAAGTTTTCCATTAAAATCTGCCAACATCACTTGTTTGAGTGGGTCTAGTTTATTTTTAAAATAGGGCTTGAAATAATTATAAATCTGATTCCAATTAAATTTAATACCTTTACCAAAAAGAAATTTTTGGTTAGGAACCCAATCTCTATTATGACATTCTAAATATTTGGTAGTTTTTGTTTTCCAATCATCATTTGGTTTTATTAGATCTAAAAATTTTTTATATCTAAATGTGTAACCACCAAATAATTCATCTCCACCATCACCGGTCACTAATATTTTTGAAAATTTCTTTGCCTGCTTTGCAATTAAATGGTTGTATGTATTCCATCTAGGTTTCTTTGCAATATAGACGATTTCTGGCATTTTGCTATAAATTGACTCCATTTGGATAGGAAAAAAATCAGCGTCATTTTTTTCTGCTAATTTTTTCGCATATACAGATTCATCAAATGCATTTTCAAAAATACCAGAAATTGCAATAATTTTTGCCTTTGGAAAATTTTTACGAAGTAATACTAAACATAAACTTGAATCAATTCCACCGCTAAGAGATATTGAAAATTTATTATATTTTTCAATTTTTTTAAAGGATTCATTTAGTAATTTTTCAGTTCTATGACCACCCTGATCATTAAATGATTTGTTGAAGTCTTGTACGGTAACAAGTTTTTTTGCAGGTTTTTCTGTAGTAATATCATATCTAAGTGTAAGTATGTTTCTTATGGAAATTGGGTTTAATTTCATTTTAGATTCAGGGTTTTATCCAATAAGCTCTAGCGACATTACCATGTTCATCTACATTAGAAATATTTTTTTCTTTAATTATATGCAAATTGGATTTCCCTAATGATTCATCAACTGCTTTGTTACATCCTTTATAGTCGTGATAATTGTAGTCATCAAAAAGGATTATACCTTTTGAGTACATTCGATCTTTAAGGAATTCTATACATTGTTTTACACTAACGTAACTATCAGCATCAACATGAGCAAAACAAAATTTTTTGTCTGATATTTCTAAAAAGGTTTTTTCAAATAACCCTTTCAAAAAAATTGTATTATCAAGATTGTTTTTTAAAAAAAGCTTCCTGATTTGTTTAACATCAACATCATTCAAAGACCCCTTAAATTTTATTGGTTCCTCATTGCCAAAAGCTTCTTTTTTTAATTTTTCAGGCATATCATGAAAATCATCGTATGGATGTCCTTCAAAAGTGTCTAACGCATAAAGATATTTTTTTGAATTGAGGCTTTTGAGTTTTTTCGCTATTTGAAAGCTGGTCCCACCCTTGTAAACCCCACATTCTATTACATCGCCTTCCAGAGTTGTTACACATTTTTCTAACAATGTTAATGTAAACTTCATAGCCTCTAAAGATTGTAAAGGTGTGTTAGTATCAGTTCCCCATGCACTATTATTATTTTCATCAATAACTTGTTTTTGAAATTTTTTCCCTAAATAGGATCGAAATCTAGACTTTGGTAAAATTTTGCGTCCAGTTTTAACAAGGATATCTTTTTTCATTGGTATCTCACCTGCCTCTTTTACATTTAATCCTTATTAGTTAATTAAATAGAATTTGAACGAAACAAATCATTAATTTCTATCATAGTTTTATGTTCAATATTATTTTTCTCAATAAAATCTAAAATCTTAAAAAAAACATTTCGATTTCCAGGCTTTTCATAATTTTTCACCGAATTGAGATAATCCACATCATGATAATTTTGTTTTATTTTTTCATACTCGTCAAGACTATGTGTGTTCATATAAACATGAGATGGATGAAAATCAAATACTTTCACACCTGAGTCATTCAGATTAATCTTATCAAGATCAAAATTAGGGAAAGTAGAAAATTGGTAATCCATAAAGATAAATGGAATTTCAAGTATAGATGAATGATCATGAAAAAATGGTAATGGTTTTTCATAATTAGGCAAAAAATGATTTGAATCGTATTCTATGCCAAAATTATGATATGCTGTAATAAGATCTGAAGTTTGGTATTTTTTATGAGAACGGGTGCCTTTTGTAGTTTTAGAAGGAAGATAGGAAATGGTTTTTTGCAATATTTCATTGAAATTAGAGTTTTTTTCAAAATTAGGATGAATGGCTAATTCATGTCCCTTAAGTTTAGAAAAGTCATAGACATTGGTAACAAAAAACGTTGCTTTAACCCCATAATTATTTAGTATTTCAGCAACATCATCAAGCATTACTTGCGGAACCCATTCAGTATCAATAGTAATAGAGAACATATCTAATTGAATTTCTGAGGTAGTTTATATTTTTCAGTATCAATTAACAATAGATAGTTAATTTATTAATAATCCAGAATGAATTTGACTTGATGAAGGAAAAGATTAGTAATATGCATAATATTTCAGATTTCACTGAAAAACATTATAGATATTTAATTAAAACTGCAAAAAAGAATTATTTGTTTGAGCCTTTTACTACTAAAACCAAGTCACCGCATATATTATGGAGACATGATATTGACTTTTCAATACACAGAGCTTCAAGTCTTGCAAAAATTGAAAATGAATTGGGTGTTAAAGCAACTTATTTTCTAAAGCTTCATAGTGAGTTTTATAATTTATTTGAAAAATCAATTTTTGAAAAAGTTCTAAAAATTATAGAGTTTGGCCATAATATAGGATTGCATTTTGAACATCATTTTTATGATAATAATAAAAAGAGATTAGAAGAAAATTTACATTTTGAGAGAAAAATTTTAGAAAAATTTTTTTCCATTAAAGTAAAAGTTTTTTCATTTGATTCTCCGACACTAAGTAATGCGTTAGATATTTCGGACAATAAAATTTCTAGTATGATTAATGCTTATGGAAAAGAAATAAAAAATAACTATCATTATTGTACAGACTCTAATGGATATTGGAGATTTGAAAGGTTAGCAGACGTTTTAGAAAATAGAGAATACCCGTATTTACACATCTTAACTCATCCAGGATGGTGGCAAAAAAATCCGATGAAACCAAGGCAAAGAGTTGAACGTTGCGTAAAGCATAGAGGATTGGAAACACTGAAAACATATGATAAAATTTTAAAAAAAACAGGTAGAAAGAATATTGGATAGAAAAATTGTTTTTTGTGGTTGTAGTAGAGCGGGATTAGAAGTTCTCGATTTTCTTATATCTAAAAATTTTGAAATATCACATATAATTTCATTAAATTCACAACAGGCAACGCAGTACAATGTATCAGGTTACGCTTCTTTTGATGAAATTGCTAGAAAAAATAATATTCCAATTTATTTTCCTAAAACGTATGCCCTAAAAGATAATGAGGATATTGGTTTCTTTGAAAAAAATAATTTTGATCTATTATTGATTGGGGGATGGCAGAGATTAATTCCTGAAATAATTCTGAGTAAATTAAAAATTGGTGGCATAGGATTTCATGGAAGCTCAGAATTGTTACCTAAGGGAAGAGGACGTTCACCTGTAAACTGGTCATTGATCGAAGGTAAAACACAATTCATTCTCCACGCATTTCTCATGACTCCAGGTATCGACGATGGCGATGTTATAACCCATGAAATTTTTGACATTAACGAATGGGATACTTGCCAAACAATATACTATAAAATATCAATTATACAAAAACGAATTCTTGCGGAAATCATCCCAAAATTAGTCTCTAATAATTTTAAACATACTCCCCAAACTGGAGAACCATCTTACTATGCAAAACGAACACCAGATGATGGTTTAATTGATTGGTCCAAATCTGTACATGAAATCTATAATTTTGTTAGGGCATTAACTCGACCATACCCTGGAGCTTTTACTTTTTTAAACGGTCAAAGATTAAACATATGGAAATTACAACCATTTGATTCAAAAATTAGATATGAATCTAAAAATGGTCAAATTGTTGAAAAATTTTCAACAGGGGATTTTGTTGTAGGTTGTAAAGATGGATTATTATTGATTACAGATTATGAAGGAACAGTAACAGTTGGGGAGATATTCAGTGAAGCATAAACTGAACAATTCATCCATCATTTTTTATAATACATTTTTTATTTCTACACGTTGAAAGTTCTTTTATTAGGTTCAGAGGGATTCGTTGGTCAAAATCTAATAGATGGGTTAAAAGAAAAACATGAATTATTAACTGCAGATGTGTTAAACTCTGGTACACATACTAACTATACAAAATTTGACATTACAAATCTAGATGAAACATATAGTCTGATCAAAAATATTGATGTTGTAATCAATCTTGTAACCCACACTTTAACTCAATCATTAAATGATGTGATATCGAATGCAAATACCAACATAATAGGTCTCTTGAATGTGTTAGAAGCATGTAGAAAAAATAAAATTAAAAAAACTATTTTCACATCAGCATCATCTATAATTGGACTTCCTAACACATTTTCTGTTGATGAAAAACATTCTGTTATGCCTAAAACTGCATATGGAATTACAAAAATGGCAGCAGAACATTATCATAGATTGTATAAAGAGATTTATGATTTGAACTATGTGATATTTAGATTTTTTAATATATATGGTCCTCACCAAAAAAATGGCATAATACCATCATTTCATAAGAAACTAATTAACAACGAACCTATCACAATTTTTGGTGAGGGCAAACAAATACGTGATTTTGTTTTTATTCGAGATGTTGTACCTTTCTTTGATAATGTGATCACCTCGTCAAAATTTGATAACCAGACGTATAATCTTGGTACAGGTAATGGGACAACTATTATAGAAGTAATTGAAAAAATCTCAAAACTACTATCTGTTAAACCAAAAATTAATTTTCAGCCAGAGAGAACTGGTGAAATTGGAAATTTTGTTGCAAATACTGACTTTTTATTATCTGAATTTGGTTTTAAACCGGAAACTAGTATCGAAAATGGATTAAAAGACACAATTTCATGACTAGAATTAATAAAAACACAAGACTAAGCTATCAAAAAAGTTATTTTGAAAAGGAACATTGCAATATAAAATTAAAATGTATGAATGAGAGATATTACAGTTTATTCTTAACAAAAATTAGTAACAGTATTAACCTCAAGTAAAAATCTGAAATATAAAATGTTGTACCTGGATCTATTACCCAACTCAATAAGAAGAATTCAGGAGATGGATGTAAGAGTTTGTGTCATAGGAGTTGGAACCATAGGTTTACCATTGGCAACTTTCTTAGCAAAGGTAGGATTTCAGGTAACTGGATTAGACATTGATCAAAAGCGAGTAGATGAGATAAACTCGGCTAAGGTAGTATACGAATACACAAACATTCTAGACGATGTAGTTTTAAAAAGTAAAAAATTACATGCGACTACTGAGCCTAAAGAAGCATTAGATCAGGCCGAAATAATTTTTGTCTGTGTTCCCACGCCTCTGAATACTAAAAAAGAGATGGATAACTCAAATTTGCTTGATGTAGCTAATAGAATCAGTCCATATTTGACTAAAGGTATGATTTTGATTTTTGAAAGCTCTGTTGCAATAGGATCTACTAGAAAAATTTCCAAGACAATAGAAAGTTTATGCAGTTTGAAATTTGGAATAGATTTAGGATTAGCATATTGTCCTGAACGTTATAACCCGACTCCTATGAAAAAACAAACATCAGATGTGGATTACACAATTTCGGCTAAAGGTGAAAGTTTTACTGTAGATAGGATCAGTAGAGTAGTAGGAGGTATTGATGAAAAAAGCACAAAGATCACTAAATCAATCTATTCAAAATTTATCAAAACTAGTGTTTTAGAATTATCTTCTATTGAGGCTACGGAAGCAACTAAGCTGTTAGAAAACATATTCAGAGATGTTAATATCGCTCTTGTTAATGAGTTGGCAAAAATATATCCAAAATTTGGATTGGATATTTACGAAATCATCAATGCTGCAACAAGCAAACCTTTTGCATTCATGCCACATTATCCTGGAGCTGGTGTTGGTGGAGAATGCATTCCCGTGGATACATGGTATCTCATTAGCCAAGCTGAGAAATTAGGTATGGATACAAGAATTTTGAATACTGCAAGACAAATTAACGATTCTATGCCTACACATATGATTACTTTACTTGAAAACGAGTTACAAAAACACGGTAAGGAATTATCATCAGCAAAAATTTCAATTCTTGGTTTATGTTACAAAAAAAATGTTCCAGATATAAGACTTAGTCCCACACTTTCAATAATTGAACAATTAAAAGAAAAGAAAGTAAACCTCCTAGTTTGCGATCCGGTGTATGAAAAAGTAGATTCAAGTATTAAATTAACGCCATTATCACAAGTCTTTAAAGATTCTGATGCAATTTTGGTTATCACAGATCATGATATTTTTACTACACTTGATTTTACTAAAATAAAAGATGAGATGAAAACACCAGTTGTTATAGATGGGAGAAATTTCTTTAATGCGGAAAAATTAACCTCACTTGGTTTTTCTTATAGAGCTATTGGGAAACCATAAAATGCTTCAATTTGTGCTTGAAATACAAAAAAATATTTAACTGAAAAATACTATACTTTACTCTTAACAAAAATTAGCAACAGTATTAACCTCCTGATAAAAATTGCTGTTTAATGAAAACAAAAGATGTAGTTGCTGGCATGGGCGAGATAGGAAGACCGATTCAGAAATTAATTTCAAAAGGTGAATTCACCATTGGTTTTGATAAAAATAAAACATTGATGGATATTAACAAATTTAAAAAAAATATTGACGTTCCAACCAAAACCCTTCACATTTGTATTCCATTTACAAATAATTTTCAACAGAATGTTATTTCGTTGTGCAACAAATTCTCACCAAAATGTCTAGTAATTCATAGTACACTATCACCATATACTACAAAAAAACTACAAAATAAATTAACCATTCCGGTGATTTTTAGTCCAACTCGTGGTGTGCATAAACGAATGTTGTATGATTTGAAACGTTACACAAAATTTTTTGCAATAGAACCTAATGCACCAAAAAAAGCTTGGGCAATTACGGAATATAGTAAATTAATGAAAAAATGTAATGTTAAAGCAAAAAAAATGTCAGATCCTGTTACATTAGAATTAGCTAAAATTATTTGTGACACTTCATATTATGGTTGGTTAATTAATTATGCGCAGATGAGTAAGATAATCGCAACTGAAAATAATGTTGACTATGATGAAATGTGGGAATTTTCAGATGAAATTCATCAATATCTTGGTAATCGTCCCAAGATGTATCCCGGAATAATTGGTGGGCATTGTGTTATTCCTAATTTGGATCTAATGCAAAATCAAACTCTAGATTTTATTAAAAAATTAAATAAAAAGTATGTAGATAAAGTCAAAACGCGTAAATAATTTCAACAAAATATAAAACGAAATGGAAAATAAACTGAATAAAATATTACAATGAAACTAGATAATAGGATTTTCATAGTTATTATTGCTACAATTGCACTTTATTTCATTTTTCTTGTTATTTCTGACTTGAGTGAAGTTTATGATCACTTAAATGAAATGGATCTTAGTTATTTACCAATAATTTTGTTATTAATTCCTCTAAGCTGGATGGTTCTTTTTACAAGATGGAACTTGTTGCTAAAAAATTCAGATATACATGTACCAATTAAAGATAATCTAAAAATATATCTGTCTGGCTTTGCATTATCAATTACACCCGGAAAAATTGGTGAACTAATAAAATCACAGTTGTTGAAAACAAAATTTGGAATTCCGAGGGAAAAAACTGCCCCAATAGTTCTGGTTGAACAATTGTATAATATTATAGGAATAATTGGTGTTTCAATATTAGGACTTTGGTATTTTGAATTTGGTGCACATATAATATTAATCGCTGCAGCATTACTAGTCATTGCATTAATTTTAATTTCTTCAAAAAGATTTTTTGAAAAATTCTTAACCATTCTTAGTAAGATAAAATTTTTATCCAAATACACATCAGCCTTTTCTAATTCCTATGATGTTTTACAGAAATCAACTCGTGGCTGGATTGTTGTTTATGCATCAATACTTTCTATTGTGTTCTGGTTTGTGGAATCAGTAATAGCTTATTTTGTATTACTGTCTTTTGGAATAAATCATCTAGAACTTCTAGGTATTATTACCACGTATACAAGTTCAATAATTCTGGGCGTAGCCTCTTTCCTTCCATTAGGAATAGGTGTTGTTGAAGGAAGTCTTGCAGGATTTTTTACTCTTCAAGGGGTTGATGTGTCAATCGCATTGACACTTGTCATTTTTATAAGAATTTTTACACGATGGATTCCAGTATCTGTTGGATTCATAGCATTAAAATTTACTAGTGCCTTCTCGTCTAGTCAGGATTCTTCTTAACGAATAGTAAAACTTTCTAAGTTTTTTTATTTATGAAATTAATAATAGTATTTGCTATGAATTCTCTCTGTGGTTCTTTGATCCTGTGGTGATTTCCTATAAGGAATGAATGCTTCATGATATATTGAGCATTTTTCAGCTTAGAATTCTTTCTAAATTTGAACATTTTACTAACCGGTTGCTCAAGAATATTTCCAGCCATTACCGGTCTAGTTTCTATTCCAGCTTTTTCTAGATGATTTACTAATTCTTGTTTTGAAAAATAATTATTTTTGATAACAGTCAAAGGATAAAACAGGAATGATTTTTTATAATGTGGTTTTAACTTAGGTAAAATTAAAAATTCATCACAAGATGATAGTTTATTATTCCAGAAAATAGCGTTTTTAATCCTAATTTTAATTAGATTATCTAGTTTTTTAATTTGATGAATA
>Ga0310344_10000903_pt1 | contig 23033 bp, 22 predicted proteins | sample HC15DNA20200_MG_FD_203801 | JGI IMG/M metagenome (GOLD analysis project Ga0310344, IMG submission 203801) | Marine microbial communities from station ALOHA, North Pacific Subtropical Gyre - HC15-DNA-20-200_MG | ecosystem: Environmental > Aquatic > Marine > Oceanic | place: Pacific Ocean: North...
CGTCCTGAGCCAGGATCAAACTCGCTCTAAAAAGAACCTACCTTCCACTATTCAGTTGTTAAAGTGCTCCTATCCACATCCTCATCCCATCCAAAACGAATCCCCATCATAACACACTTGTATATACCTTTACCAGTGAACGTATAAATGCATGACTTTAGTGGTACAAAACACAACAAATAAACAAGGGGACAGGCTCAAATACCTGTCCCCTTGTTCTCAAATTAGCACTACAAATAAAGTTCTAAAACTGTGCTGATTCTGTGGAACCGCTCAATGCACCTGTAGATGCCTGTCCCTCGCTTACACTAAGAAGAACCTCATCAAAGTAACCAGCACCGACTTCGGCCTGATGTTTTGTAGCAGTGTATCCGTATTTCTCTGCCGCAAATTCCTGTTCTTGCATCGCTGAGAAAGTAGTCATGCCATGCTCTTTGTAAGCCCTTGCAAATTCGAAAGCATTTAGGTTAACCATATGCCAACCAGCCAAGGTTATGAACTGGAATTTGTATCCAACTTTCCCAAGTTCATCCTGGAATTTCGCGATTGTAGCATCGTCCAAATATCCCTTCCAATTAAATGAAGGAGAGCAATTGTAAGCTAACATCATGTCAGGATGCTCAGCGTGAATAGCCTCAGCGAAAGCTATCGCTTCATCAAGATCTGGCTCAGAGGTCTCACACCAGAGCAAATCGGCATAAGGTGCATATCTTAAACCTCTGGATACCGCTGCATCAAAGCCATCATTTACAACATAGAATCCTTCTGATGTCCTATCACCAGTGGCAAATTTCCTATCAGTATCGTCTATATCACTTGTAAGAAGCGTTGCTGCCCTAGCATCTGTTCTGGCACACAATATTGTAGGAACATCAAGTACATCGGCCGCTAATCTGGCAGCATTTAATGTCTGAACAAACATATTTGAAGGTATCAGTACTTTACCACCCATGTGTCCACATTTCTTAGCAGAGGACAATTGGTCTTCGTAATGTACACCAGCAGCACCAGCCTGAATCATCCATCTCATTAACTCGTATGCATGTATAGCTCCACCGAAGCCTGCTTCTGCATCTGCCACTATTGGCAAGAAGTAGTCTAAGTCACCACTCTTATCTAAGGTCTGAATCTGATCTGCTCTTATCAAAGCATTGTTAAGCCTTTGCACTACGGCAGGTACGCTGTTCGATGGATACAAACTCTGGTCTGGAAAAGTTTGAGATGCCAGATTTGCGTCACCAGCCACTTGCCATCCACTTAAATATAGAGCCTGTAGGCCTGCCTTCGCCATATTTGTAGCCTGCATACCAGTGTATGCCCCAAATGTACGTATGAAACCCTCCTGGTTTAGAGATTTCCATAACCTCTCTGCTCCTCGTCGAGCGAGAGTATGTTCAATCTGAACACTGCCCCGCAGTCTAATTACGTCTTCTCCGGTGTAATTTCTTTCAACACCCTTCCACCTAGGATCGGTTTTCCATCTCTGCTCCAATTCCTTAGCCTGTTGCGATATTCCAGAACCATTATTGCTCACGCTATTCCTCCTATAATCAAATAAATAACTCTCAGATATATAAATCCAAGTATTTCTAGCAGTCCACTACCTATACGAACGGACACACATATACCCTATGTTGTGGTCCGGTATTCAAGTTATTCGTCTATAGAATCGTCTCTGCCGATTCAATTATACGAACGAGAAGGTATAATGCAAGACCCGTAGTATCTATGCCAGTGATAGGTGTATACTATCACTGGCCGCGGTCAGATGCAATATAATTTGCCCATACGAAACCACACTAAATGAGAGGTCCTAATCTTGGAGATAGCTCAATTAGAAGCTTTTATACTTGCTGCTGACTTGGGCAGCTTTAGACGCGCTGCCGACTATCTGCATTTATCGCAGCCATCACTAAGCGCTAGAATACATTCCCTCGAGCAAGAACTTGGTGTATCTCTTTTTCACCGCATGGGCAGAGGTGTACGTCTAACGGAAATGGGTAAATTATTCCTTGGCTACGGGGAGAAAACCCTATCCACATTAAACCAAGGCAAGGAAGCTATCAACAGCGCCATGAACGCATCTGGTGGGATATTGAACATGGCCTCTGCAAGAAATATCGGAACCTATACAATGCCCTCCATGCTGGATAAATTTCGTCAAGCGTATCCTGGCATTAATGTCCATATAAACATCGGAAGATCTTCCGATGTATTACAGATGGTACTTAATGAAGAAGTTCACTTAGGCTTATCCAGAGCACTTAATCATCCGGACATACTTACAATACACCTCTACGACGAAGAAATAGTGCTTACTACAAACCCAAATCATCCATTTGCAGTTAAGGGAATGGCAAGTATATATGACGTAGCTAGAGAACCTCTAATCCTGTACGACAGAGAATCTTCCTATTTTGTGCTAATAAACGAAACTTGCAGGGCCGCAGGTATATCGCCCAGAGTTGAAATGACATTGGACAGTATCGAGGCGACTAAGCATCTTGTCGAGTTGGACATGGGGATATCTTTCTTGCCCAAGAGTGGCGTTAAAGACGAACTTGAGAGGGGGACGTTGTCTATAATACCTCTAGAAGAAGGTTACAGCGTAACATTACCTACCGCAGTTCTTATAAAGAGGTCTCAAACTTACTTACCGTCTGTCACTGCGTTCCTAAAAGTGTTAAGAAATACCTATCAATTTGAATTACCACAGTTGCCAGAAAATTAAACTTACACATACATAACTTGTATATGCAAAGAATATAATATATATCCTAAATAGATTCTGTTAAACTTGATCTAGGCCCATCATAATAACCAATTACAATTCCTACGGGGCGTGGCGCAGATGGGAGCGCGCAGCGTTCGGGACGCTGAGGTCGGAGGTTCAAATCCTCTCGCCCCGACCATCAAGACACAATTATTACTCCCGATAGGTGTGCTGCTTGAGCAACATCGAATCAAATACATACAATAGCCCCTGATACACAATAGCCATAATAAGCCGTTTATCTGAACTTGCCTGTTCCATTGAAAGGTTTTTTTGACTATAATGTTATCCAAATTGCAGACGGGGGGTTACATGAAATGTCCTTTACAAAAATACACCACGTAGGACTAGTTAATGGAGATCTCGATCACGCTAGGCATATATTCGTTGAGGGTTTTGGCTTGTCATTGGACGAACACAGAACTCCTTTACCAGGTAAGCCTGGCTACGACGGAACTACTATATTAGAGTTCCCAATAGGTGAGATGTACTACGAAGTAGCAAAGCCGAACGACGAAAACTCTGCTGCAGGGCAATTTCTTGCAGGTACTAACGGGAGAGGCGGTATGTACTACGTAGCTATAGCATCAGATGACATAGCAAACGACATAAAGGGGGTTGTTGAAAGAGGAGGAAAGTTAGGGGAAGAATGGGATGGGAAAAGCGCAGTTTTCTTAGATAATGAAACATCTCTCGGTCTCAGAATACAAATTGTTCCAGATGAGCAATATTTTGTACACCCATACTTTAAAGGTAATGGGACATGCACTGGCATGGCACACATAGGAATAGCCGGCCGCGATGCAGAACTATCTCGTTCATTCTGGGGAAAGATACTAGGGTTAAGAGAAGACGAGGCATCTGAGCGTGGAAAAGACGGACCTGATCCAAGCAGACCAGCAAGAGCCGCTGACGATCCTGTACACATTTTGGAATATCCAATTGGAGGTACCGTAATCGAAATAAGCCATCCTACTACTACTGATAGTGGAACCGCTAGATTGGTTGCCTCTAGGGCACAGCATGGTGCTGTATTTCATCATACTGCCCCATTCGCCCCAGATGTACACAGATTTATAGACCAGGCAGTACCAGCTGGTATGGAACAGATAGGTAGTATACCTCCAAAAGAAGTGACAACCAGAGCAACAGCCTGGTTCCATCCTAGGGCCTGCCTTGGAATGTTACTTGAGCCCTGGAACAGACTTCCTGGAGACGAGCACTACAAAGCATAATATCTCAATAAGAAGATATAGAAACATAACGATATACTAGATACAGGGAGGGCTTAGCAGTGATTAGAGCCTTGGGAGACAAGAAACCAAAGATTCATCCAACAGCATTTGTTAGTGAATCCGCATATGTAGTTGGTGATGTAGAGATTGGAGAGGGATCAAGTATATGGCCAGGGACAATAATAAGAGCCAATGGCCACAAGATTAAGATAGGTAAGTTTGTGAACATACAGGACAACTGCGTGATTCACTCAGACGCAGACGGCGAATATGGAGACTACGTAACAATCGGGCATCATGTTATGTGTCACGCTACTACTGTAGCAGAGCATTGCCTAGTAGGAAATGGAGCAACAGTTAATGGTCATGCCAATATAGGTCATCACTCAATTGTGGCTGCTGGATCCGTGGTTCTAGAGCGAGCAGAAATAGAACCTTATTCCTTCGCAGTTGGAGCTCCAGCTGAAGTAAAAAGGCAAGTTAATGAAAGACATCTTCAAATGCTAGACAACCTGCCTAATGGCTATTATAGAAATGGTCAAATATTCCGCGATGCAGGATTAAACGACCCAGATATAGCGCAATTCACAGACCCAAACGTATGATATAAGACTCGATTAGAGCCTGAAAGTCATTCAAAATTAAGGGGAGGACAGTACTTAGATACTATCCTCCCCTTAAAATATCTCAATAAAGCCCAGCTTAATACTAGTGTTATTTATTAACAACCTTTGATATCAATTCTTTGAGCTCTTGAACTGTGGCTTTTTGCCAATCCGGAAACCTGCCGTTTATCTGATCTCTTCGGGCTCTTCTAACTGTCTGTTCATCCTGACCTGCCATTTCAGTCTCAATCTTGTTGTTTATCTCAGCCATATCTTTATTGGCCAATGCAGGACGCTCGATCCAATGGCATAGATATTCATGTCCCTCAGTATAGAATACAACGGCCGGAATAGATTGAAATTGTCCGTCCTTGAGAAATTCATTCATTATGTCTAAATGAGAATCCCTGGGAAATATACGGAGGTCCATCCCTGAAACTTCGGCTATCCTAGCTATTAAAGGCATTCCTCTGTAAACATCTGGACACCAATCTTCACCGACTACCATAACTCGAGTAGCTCCACCCGGACCATTCATTAAATCTTTGAAATCCTTGGTGTCATTCTCATCTACAACATCGGTCGCTGTATCATAATATCTCTGAAATCTATCCTTGTTGACGTTTATTTGATCTATATAATCTTGATACCTAAATCCCTGATCAAATCTTTCTTTAGTAACAACGCTGTGATCTGCCATATTATTACCTCCTAGGTCTGATAATCTTAACCTGCGAATCGCCATATTCCTATGACATTAATATATATCCCATCATGTCACCCGATATAGCAACCTATGACTCCCTCTGGATTAACATCCACCTTACCATCAGGGTAAAGAACTATTGGAACTATATCTCCTAATGCCCTAGCTTCCTCCATGACATCCTGATCTAAGTCAGCTCTACGTTCCTCGTACCGGATCCCTTCTTTATCCCATTTTTCCAGCAGCTTAACACAACCTATACATCCCTTAATAGTGTATACAATCGGAACAGATGTCATTTCTTATCCCCCTAAGATATACTCATGTTGAGTAAAAGATGTGTCGTTATCGGGAGATTATATTATCTATCAACTGCTGTTGTCATCTAGATATATACTATTATTTATCCTGATATTTCAGGGCTCAAATACTGAAATGAATGTGGGCTAGTCATTTTTAAAATATCTGACAGAAGAGGACTAATATTGTGGTCGTACAAAATTGTGATAAGAATCCAAATTTCGATCTTATCCAAAATTACTATAATTATCTAGACAGTCTACAAGATGAAGAAGGCGGCCCCTACAAGCGAACTGCAGTTGGTCAATTCGTGCCGTCTCCCCTTTCACACATAAAAACTGCCTTCGACTACCTAATAGAAACGAATACTATTGATACCACCAGGCCATTCCTAGATGCTGGATCTGGTGACGGCAGGATAGTAGCGATATCCTCATTGGCTTATGGAATAGATTCCACGGGAGTAGAATACGATCAAGAGCTCTGTGAATTCTCCAGTGCCAATCTAGATCATCTATCGAAACTCTGCACACCTCACAAATCGGGCTATATAATTGAAGGAGATTTCACTGAAGATTCTACGTACTCATCAAAAGGCATGACTTTCGATACGTTTTTCACTGTCTTCAACTACATCAATAATGAAAGTTCTATAGCCCATAAGATAGCTCAATCTTCTAGGCCCGGAACTAAGTTCGTTCTGCTAGGAGCTTTCCCAATCAAACACTATTATCAATTGACATTAGAGAAAAACCTACACCTTACTCGAGATGAAAAAGATCCAGACAAAATATTGATCTCGGATCAACCTCTCTCAGAAGACACGTGGATAGATCCATTTGGAACATACCTTCAGGTTTACAGGCGGTGAAGTTCCATGTATACATTATCTGAAATCTGAATTTGACTATTAGGTGATATATGAAAGTAGAATTAGTAAATACAAAAACCGAAGATGGCTTTCTATTGGATGGCATATATACTACCCCAAATAATATTGCAAGCTCTTCTATAGATGCATTTCTGTTAATTCATGGCACCTACGGCAATTTCTACAACCCAGGCCTCTTGGATATCACTAAGAAACTTAACGAATCTGGATTTCCCGTAGCCTCATTTAACACAAGAGCACACGACGTGATCTCAAGATCCAGAAGAGATGATAGCTTTGAAATATCTGGCACTGCGCTTGAGAATCTAGATGACTCAATCCAAGATCTGGATGCTTGTGTGAAATGGCTAGTAGATTTGGGTCATGAAAACATTGCAATATTAGGGGTTAGTATGGGAGCAGTGAAGGTTGTCTACTATCAAAGCAACAAACAAAATCCATTAGTTAAAGCAATTATCGCAGTATCTCCTGTACGCTTATCGAAATCTTTCTACCTAGAATCCGAAGCATCCGAGCCTTATCAGCTTTACCACAAACAAGCATCACTTATGGCTCAACTTGGCAAACCTGAGGGCCTTATAAATATAGAGGACGAGATAGTCCCAGGTCAGGGTATATTCGGGGCCGCTGCTTACTTAGACAAGTATGGTTCTGAGAAATACAATATAGTAAATTATTCACACCAAATTAATGACCCTTTACTAATTATGTCCGGTACTCTTGAAACACATCCGAGATTAATAGATTGTGCCAAGGACGCATATGATAGCCTGAAGGGTGCACACAAAGGTAAACTTGTAATCATAGACGGAGGAGATCACGGTTTGAGAAATATAGGAGATAGATTGCCAGAGATCATACTAGAGTGGGTAGATTCTATATAAATGTTTCACAGTTCTATAAGAAAAAAACGCCTCATAGGCATAATTCTATTAATACTAGTTATATTGCCTTTCCTAATTGGCAATAGATTCGCCAAATTAGATATAGTCGCATCTGACATCATGACCATCAATCAACCACAGGTGGAATGTTTCCAAGGATTCTGCATAGAGAAGAATCCAGAAGACACTTTCCTCGAAAGGTGGTGGGGGTTTTCTTCTGAATATATAAAACTTGTATCCATTGGTATGGCATTCGCTTTCACAGTGGGCGCAATTACAGAAGGATTTATTTTCCCAAGAGGAGCTGGAATCAATCTATGGTCAGGGGGGACTTTTAAGAGGGTATTCAAGGGATTAGCTATTTCCCCTATCCTTAATGTCTGCGCGGCTTGTGTAGTTCCACCCGCTGTCGGAGCAGCGCGAAGAGGAGCGGGCATCCCGGCGACTATCGCCATAGTTCAGGGATCGGCAACAATGAATTTCCTAGCGATGATAATGGTATTCGTTATATTCTCACCACTTCTTGCAACAAGTAGGGTAATCATTACCATCCTAGCGGCTCTATTGTTGGGGCCTATAGTATCTGCAATAGCTGGTAAATCAGGAATATGTGAGATAGATGAGTTTACTGAACTAGAGATAGATATGGAAAGCCATCAATCGACATGGCGGAAGATCCTGAACGAAGGATTTAGGGATTCATTAAGAGTTCTTTATAGTTACATCCTCAAATTAGCCCCAATAATGTTAATAGCTGGCTTTTTTAGTGGTATATTCGCCCAATTGATAAGCCCAGATACTATATCTACGTATTTAGGTAATGACCTCAGAGGAATAGCTATAGCTGCTACTTTGGGTGTACTTATAAACGTACCTCTTCTTTTCGAAATACCCCTAGTGGCGCTTCTAATTATGATGGGCGCCGGAGCGGCTCCAGCAGCAGTATTGCTTTGGACAGCGGCTGCTGGTGGCCCCATAACATTTTGGGGACTTGCAACTGTAATGTCCAGAAAAGCAATTGCTAGCTTCGCTAGTGGTACTTGGGTATTTGGTTTCGTAGGAGGCCTAGCAGTTTGGGCACTTATCACCCTAATTCCTGGCATTTATACAGGAATCAACCCAGAAAAAGTAACTGCAGCACCTGCTCTAACTACTCAGTCTATGGAATCAGACATACAGTTCGGAGATCCGAATATGATAGTAAGAGGCCATACGCTTCAAAAGTTAATGCCATCTATGACCAGAACAGCAGCACTTTGGGATGGTATACCTTCTATATCAAATCCAAACATGGTAGAAGTGCAAGATGTACATGAATTGTTCAGAGATGACGAAGAGATCATAGGGATATCTATCAATGGAAACGCCAGGGCATATCCTAAAGACGTGCTAAGCAGACACGAAATAGTCAATGATGAAATAGACGGAATACCAATAGCCGTAACATGGTGCCCACTTATATATATGGGTATAGCTTTCGACCGTACTGTGGATAATAAAACCCTTGACCTTGCTGTAACCGGATATCTTGTTCTTAACAACTTAATAATGTTTGACAGAGATACAGAAAGTTGGTGGGTGCAGCTTACTGGGGATTCCATAAAGGGCGACTGGTCCGGTTCTCGCATGAAAAAGATTCCAGTAGTCCAAACCACTTGGGGTAGATGGAAGGAGATGTATCCAAAGACACTTATATTAGATGAAAACCTTGGGTACCAATTTGATCCCTATGAAGGTTACTATCAAAGTGGTTGGACAGCAGGCGGGCGTAAAGTATTAGATGACAGGATCTATAAAAAAGAATATGTACTCGGAGTTGTATCAAACGAGTCGGCAAAAGCATATCCATTCCCGAATCTCTCAACCAATCCAGTATTAAACGATTCTATAAATTCTGTAGACTTGGTCGTTACATTCGATCCAACAACCAACACCTCCGGAGGAGCATTCAAAAGACAAGTTAACGGGCAAGGTCTTACCTTTGAATCTGTCAAAGATGAGTCGGGATCTCCAATTATGAAAGACCTGGAAACAGGCTCTGAGTGGAACATATTCACAGGACAATCTACAAAAGGTCCGCTTAAGGGGAACTCCCTTATTCCGATGGAATATAACGTCTCATTTTGGTTTGCATGGGTAGACTGGCATCCTAACAGTGATATTTTCCTTAACTAAAACTAATTGAGAAAATCTACAAAAATTATACTGTACTGAAACAATTTGAATCAGAGGCAATATGTCTTCACATAATAATTCAATGGAAACGGATCAGCATAAGCTACGCAAGTGGATTGGAGTAGCCAGTTTCCTAATAGGTTCAGTATTGTTGCTACTGTGCATCGGCTATTTCTCGCTATCTAATTTTTCCCGATCACAACTTATTAGATTGGAATACCAAATAAGTGAAACCAGAATCGATAACCCTACAAATAATGGCATATCCCCAGAATATTGGACAAATCCTAGGTGGGCAGACACTGCATATATTCAAGCTAATCCTAATCTAGGAATCATGAGGGGCTTTGTACCTATAGACCCGGACACTTTGCCTAAATCTATCGGAAGTGCCCCAATACCCACGAAACTTTCAATCCCATCTATTGGACTTAACTCCCAAATTAAAGAGCTCGAAGTGGTTAATATAAATGATGCTAATGCCTGGGAGACTCCAAAACATATTGCAGGTCATATACCCACTACATCACGGCCAGGCGAAAGAGGAATTCTATATTTATTCGGCCATTTACACAGCCCAGTTAAGGGCGAAGGGTCAGTATTCCGTGATCTTATAAAAATACCCGGATTATTAGAGAACGGCAGGGAAATACACGTATTAGTCGAAAATCAGCATAAAGTGTCTTTCTTATATGAGATAAATAACAGCAAGGTCATACATGAAGACTCATTTACCTTAGAGAAATCAGATGATTCTATGCTAACTCTAGTAGCCTGTGTCCCGAAATATGTATACGACCACAGGCTAATGGTTTCAGGAAAATTGATAGCTATAAAACAATAATTATTCATATTGGTCACTACAAATACATGTGAAAAATAAGGTTCAGAATGATAGGAAAGATAAAGTCTTCTACCAGCCAAATGCTTATAGCATTTGATATACCAAACTACAGGCTCCTTTTCACTGGGAGAGTCACATCTAACACGGGGCGAACTATGCGTGTATTTGCGAGAGCATGGTTTGTTTACGAGCTCACAGAATCTCCTCTTAGGATGGGTATTGCAACATCAGCCTTAACTTGGCCAATGCTAATAATGCCACTTTTCGGTGGCATAGTAGCAGACAGGGTAGACAGAAAGAGGTTACTACTCTTCACAGAATCAATGTTAGTTATTCTATGGGTTATAGTTGCCATCTTGATTACAATGGACATCTTTGAGTGGTGGTATTTCATAATATCAGCAGTAATCAGTGGGATTATTCAATCCTTCGGAAGACCAGGACACCAAGCCATGATAGGGAGTATTGTAGACTCTACTAGGCTTGGAAACGCAGTAGCATTGGATTCAGTATCAGAAACCTGGCCTAGAATTGTTGCTCCAGCATTGGGTGCATTACTGATAGGTGTCATTGGTATACATGGATTATTCTGGTTGACCGCACTAGCACAATTCATTACTTTGATCACGCTAGTAAAGATACGTTGGGAACCGTTGGATTTAAATAACAGCCGGAAGATGGGAAACAATATAATAGAGGCGATTCAGCACATAAGGAAAGAATCCATAATTATCGCCTTAGTATCTTTAGGGCTACTATCAAGCCTCTTTGCAGGTTCCTATAACTTTCTCTTACCTATATTTGCGGACGATATACTCAGCGTTGGAGAAACAGGATTAGGAATACTTATGACAGTCGGAGCATTAGGTGGAGCCTTAGGCTCAATCATTGTAGTAGCTGCAAGCAATGCAAAGCGTGGACGCGGAACTATCTTGATCTCAATATCTATAATAAAAACTGTAGCACTAATAGCATTCTCTCAAGCTCATATCTTTCCGATTGCCATTACTGCTATGTTTTTCATGGGCTCTACTCAGGTAATGTTTATGACTATGCTGACTATTGCCATGCAGCAGCTGGCACCAGATCATCTGAGAGGCAGAATAATGAGCTTGAGGGTGATATTCATGGGATTCTCACCATTCGGGGTTCTTATTATGGGAACAATAGCAGAGTTACACGGTGCATCAAACACTGTATTGATTGGAGCTATACTCTACGGCACAACATCATTGCTGGTATTAATACTGATACCTACGCTAAGAAGATTCCAGTAACCATACCCCACCTACACTTCAGGAGTTCCTACTTAAATTCAATGACTCAGCACTAGGCACCATATACTATACACGTATTTACACCTATAGCTTGTGAAAATACTCTCAGGTAAATAGAATATAAGTGTCATTAGTAAAAATGAAATCACAATCTGTGCTGATAACTGAGGGAAATAAAACTTTAACACATAGGGAGGATACATGAGGATAGGATTAATATCAGACACGCGTCTGAACAACGCGAGTGGCATGCCTGAACAAATAATAACTGCTTTTGACGGCGTAGAACTGATCCTCCACGCTGGTGGAATACAAACCACAGAAATTCTAGATTGGCTAGAAAGAATAGCCCCAGTTAAGGCTGTAGGAAGATTAGAAGGCGGACAGGCTGAACAACCGGAACCTTTCCTGAATGAACTTGCTAATGACCCTAGAGTAAGCCCTATAGACGTAATGGAACTAGAGGGACACAGAGTTGGTATGGTAAATGAGTTATTTCTGCCACTTGTAAGGGATGAAATCATGCCTGGAGTGATAAAGGGTGAAGGATTGCGAGAGGGGCTTATATCAACCATGGTTGAAGAACAATTTGCACAACCAGTTGATATAGTCGTTTTTGGCAGAACCCTATATCCTCTTGTCGAAGAACACGAAGGTATACTATTTGTAAACTCCGGAAGTCCTACTTTGCCAAAAAACCTAAATCGACTAGGGAATGTAGCTGTAATGGAGTTGACCACAAATAATAGGGAAGCCACTATCATAGACTTAAGAGAATTGAATTAATCCCTTTTTTGAATTAAATCCATTCCATCAAAACTGGTAGTTCCTAATACAAGATTCGCAACCATTGACAATCGATCTGACTGGCTGCAAAATGTAACAACTATACTAGGAAGCGGAGGTGAGATTTGCCTAAACAATCTCCGGTACCAAATGAGCTGACTCAGCCATTCTGGGACGCTGCAAACGAAGGGCGTCTCGTGATCCAGAGGTGCAACGCCTGTACTGACAGACGTGGCCTCAACGTACTCCAGTTCCCTCCAGAACCGGTGTGCGCATGGTGTGGGTCCGACAAAGATCTGGTGTGGCACCAGGTAAGCGGTCGCGGATACGTACAAACATACGGTGTACTCCACGATGCAGCCCAGAAGTCACTCCAGGCAGATCAACCATTAAATATGGCCGTTATTGGGCTAGAGGACGCAGGACCTCCAGGATGTTTCATGCTCTCCCACCTTAGGGATACTCCAGTGGACGAAGTCCCAATAGGGGCATCTGTGGAAGTAGTTTTCGAAACTACCCCTGCCACAGGCCAGAAAGTACCCGAATGGCGGGTAGTAAACAATAGATCAGGATTCCTCCCAGATTAACCAAAATACCTGATTTTGGCAGCCTTCTATGGCTGCCTCACTAATAAAGAGAGGTGAAAAATGACACAACCGGCACCACAATCGGCTTATAGGAAAAGAGAAGGACTTGGTGTTTGGGAGCACAAAGGCAAAGTTGCCGCAGTAGGAATAGGTCACTCCGACACAGCTCGACGCTGGGACGGAACCGCAGCAAACAGTATTGGTGCTTTCGCTATAGACGCTCTGCGCAAGGCAATGGCCGACGCGGGGGTCAACCCGGATCAAGTCGATGGATTAGTTATAGACCCTGGTACTACAACAGGAGCTCACTGGGATGACCAGCCACTCCCTTGGGATGTAATTCAAGCTTACAACCAAACAGACGACCCTCTAGATGGAATCGCAAAACTCAGCGCTGAATGGCTGATCGCAAACATGCCAGAGCTGACAAATGTCAAATTTACAAGATACGGCCCAGGCTGCATGTCCAATGCAATAGTAGTTGCGGCACAAGCAGTAGGTGACGGTGAGACTCACACCTGCCTAGTCCTTAAAGGCTGGCACAACCTTGCTGGAAGGTATTACCAAGGTGGAGCTGCCGCTCAGGATACCGTCAGCGGACCAGGTGTTTGGGGACAAATGTGGGGAACCAGAGCTGGCACAGTTGATGCTTGGACATTCCAAGAATATCTAACTAGGTACAACAAAAGCCACGACCTTATGGCCCCTTTCGTTGTAAACTCAAAGAGGAATGGACTACTTTTCCCAGAGGGTTTCTTCGCACAGCATAGGCCAGATGCAATCACAGTAGAGGACTACCTAGCCGCCAGATGGATAGTGAAGCCTCTAAACTTGTTTGACATGGATATACCAATAATGGCTGCAGCAGCTTACTTGTTTACCACACCAGAAAGAGCTAAGGATATGGCTCAAAAGCCAGTTTACATCCTAAATCACTGCACCACTAGGCCTAAATTTGGACTAGCTCAAGGATTAGATAACGCACAGGCTTCTACCGATTCAACAGGTAGGAAATTGTACGATGGCTCGGGACTAACACCAGCTGATCTAGACCTAGAAAACATGTACGATGGTTTCACAACTTTCCACCCATACTTCGTAGAAGGTCTACGCTACAGAGGAATGGGTAGAGGTGACTTCTTAGACTTCGTACAAGGAGATATCAGCCTTGAAGGTCCTAACCCTATATCAATCAGCGGAGGTAACTCCGGTAGCGGTAGGACACGGTTCTGGATGCATACGGATTCAATCCAACAGATCCAGGGTCGAGCAGGAGCTCGACAAGCTCATTTGAAGAACGGCCGACCGGACACGGTTATATCTGGCGGTCCTATGCCTCAAGGTGGAGACTTCACTGTCTGGGCCTCGAGTCCCGACTAGTAGTAGCAGAAAACTACAAAGGATTAGATCCGAACGAAGGAGTCTAGCGAGAGATACTCTCGTTAGACTCCTTCTACTATGCATTACAACCATCAAAAATAAGTCTTAGTATATGAACAGTCAAAAACGTTGACAGCAAGTCGCAGTGTGACGTAACATCAAGGCTAATCTAAATTTGGCATGGAGGTGAGATTTGCCTAAACAATCTCCGGTACCAGATGAAGTAACCAAGCCCTTCTGGGATGCCTGCAATGAAGGTAAACTTATAATGCAGACATGCAAGGCCTGCGATAGAATGCAGTTCCCGCCAGAGGCCACTTGTGTACAATGCGGCTCAGGCGACAATTTCGAATGGCGTGAAGTAAATGGTAGAGGTAAAGTGCACGGATTCTGCACAATGTACGACTCCCGCATAAAACTCCTCCAGGAAAATCAACCGTTCAATATAGTTGTCATAGAGTTAGATGATAATCCTGAAATCAAAATGCTAAGTCATTTACCAGGCTCAGCACCCGAAGAAGTCCCAGTGGGTGCATCGGTTCAACTTGAATTTGAGGCTACTGCCGGAACAGACCAAAAAGTTCCAGAATGGCGCGTAGTAAGCTAGTAGCAATTCAGCAAAAATCCACAGTTAACCACATAGGAGGTGAACAAATTGGCACCAACAGGTTGGTTTCCCACAGAAAGATATAGAAGTAAAGAAGGACTAGGAGTCTGGGAGCACCGAGGAAAAGTCGCTGCTACTGGTTTCGGTCAGGCCCCAATCGCTAGACGATGGGATGAAAGCCTAGAGACAAGTCTTGGCGCACTAACTATAGATGCCGTAGAGAAGGCCCTAGCTGACTCAGGTCTCAGAAGAGATCAAATAGACGGAGTAGTCTCGTGCCCTCAAGGAATGGGTGATTCATGGGGCCCAATCCGACCTTTCTTCGATCCACCATACGATAGTGAAGATGGATTAAGTGGCGTAAGCGCCGATTGGATAGTAAGAGAAATGGGACTGGACAATGTAAAGGTAACCTATCATGCCCCTGGGTGTATGTCCACTGCATTGGTTGCAGGATCACAAGTAGTTGGAGATGGAGAGGCCAAAAACGTCTTGGTAATACGAGGCACAGGCAATATGCCAGGAAGATATCATCAAACTCCTGGAGACACCGCAAGTGGAGGCCAACAATTTACTAACCCATGGGGATGGCAGTTAATTCCTCAGATAGCATTCGGTTTCGATCAGTACTGCAGAAAATATGGCACAAACCACGACAAGATGGCTCCATATGTGCTGAACAACCGAAGAAACGGAGCTAGGCAACCACTCGGATATTATTATCAACACAGACCAGATGACTTAAACATAACTGTTGAGGATTACCTTGCAGCTAGATGGATATGCAAACCAATGAACATATATGACTGCGACCTTCCTATACAGACCGCCGCAGCTTTCATATTCAGCACTGCAGAAATCGCTAAGGATTTGAAACAGAAACCTGTCTACGTGTTGAACCACGTTACACAACGAGGTGTTGTTAGAAGTAGCGTTGAGACTCTTGCAGAAACCGAAGAATTCTCGGCCAGCATCGCTAAGAAATCTTATGAAGGTTCTGGGCTAACTCCCAAGGATGTGGATATATTCAATCCATACGACGGATTCACACTCTTCACACAATATTTCTTGGAAGGTTTCCAGTGGCATGGTGTGGGATTGGGCGAAGCACATGACTTTTACGGTGGAGATATAAGAGTCGAAGGGCCACACCCATTCAACTCAAGCGGATGCAATAACGGGAACGGTAGAACCCGCTGGTGGGGATACATAGACTGTATGGAACAGCTTAGAGAACAAGCTGGAACCAGACAGGTCACAATAAAAAATGGCCGACCAGAAACTGGCATAGCCGGAGCATTCACTCCTGGCCATTCAGACTGGATGATTTACGGCACAAGCCCTGATTAGCCATATACTAGAAAAGCAAAAAATAAAGCCTACCAACAAAACGGTAGGCTTTATTTTTTTATAAGGAGATAATACATTCAACTTGACAAATATTCCCCTCTTCAACATAATGATTTCAATTACAAATAGGTGAATAGGAGGTGAGTATTGCCTAAACAGTCTCCGGTTCCCGACGAATTAACCAAGCCGTTCTGGGATGGATGCAACGAAGGGCGACTTGTGTTACAAAATTGTAAGCCATGTCACAGGCTAAATTTCCCAGCAAAGACAGCCTGCACTCAGTGTGGCTCAGGTGATAATTTCGAGTGGCGTGAAGTTAAAGGCCTAGGAAAAATAACTGGATACGGCGTTGTAAACGACTCGAGAATCAGACAACTGCAAGAACAACAACCATTCAACCTCGCAGTTATATCATTGTACGAAGATCCAGAAATACTGTTCTATTCACATCTTCCTGGTCTCCCACCAAACGAAGTCCCTATAGGGGCTGATGTGGAAGTATTCTTCGAGGATACGCCAGCAACAGGTCAAAAGGTACCTGAGTGGCGCCTCGTATGAGGATCAATGGCCGATACAATGTTTCTTCAAAAATGTCTACATATTTATAGATAGAGAGGTTCGCAACATGACAACTATTGGACAAACACCGGTAGTCCCTCAGGAGTGGTTTAGAAAATACGAGGGATTAGGAGCGTGGGAAGGTAAAGGCAAGGTTGTAGCAGTTGGAGTAGGTCACTCCCCGACAGCACGGCGATGGGATGGAGCACCGGAAACGAGCATCGGAGCACTAGCTATAGATTCATTAAGACGCGCAGCTGAAGACGCTGGCGTACCATTAGACCAAGTTGATGGCCTAGTTATGGATCCCACTACAACTACAGGTGCCTACTGGCCAGAAGATAGGCCAATACCTGAAGATTTCCTTGCAGCATTCAAACCTGGACTAAATCGCATGGATGGCATTAACTCGCTTAGCACCGAATGGATACTTAATAATTTCCCTGAACTAAGTAACGTACAATTCACAATGTACGCATCAACGTGTATGTCTCAAGCAATCTGTGTAGCAGCGGAAGCGGTTTCAAGAGGACTAACAAAAAACTGTCTAGTGCTTAAGGCATGGGATAACTTGGAAGGACGATACGGTCAAGGTGGAGCTGCAGCACAGGACACCGTTTCTGGTAGAGATGTAGCATCTCTATGGGGAGCTGTAGGACCATATTACCCAGCATACTGGTTCAATCAATATCTACACAAATACGGAGGATCCCATGACATGATGGCTCCGTTTGTGGTTAATTCTAAGAGGAATGGCCTGCTATTCCCTGAGGGATTCTGGTACCAGAATAGGCCAGAGCCTCTGTCAGTCGAGGATTACCTAGCAGCAAGATGGATAATCCAACCGGTAAACCTGTATGATTGTGACATCCCTATAATGTCATCTGCAGCTTATCTATTCACTACCCCAGAGAGGGCTAAAGATATGAAGCAGAAGCCTGTGTATATCATGAGTCACACACAAGCTAATACTAAACACAGGGGAGTTGAGCAAACACTAGAAGAATGCGAAGAGTCTGCTACCAGAATCGCTCATATACTCTACGAAGGAGCAGGTATAACTTCGAGCGACCTATCCTTTGAGAACATGTACGATGGATATACCCTCTTCCACCATCTAATGATGGAAGGACTGAAATACCGCGGTGTACAAAGGGGCGAAGGATTAGACTTCTACCAAACAGACATTAGCATAGAAGGCCCGAACCCTGTATCGCCAAGTGGTGGTAATGCAGGTAGTGGAAGAACCAGATTCTGGATGCATACCGACTGCATTCAGCAAATCCAGGGCCGCGCTGGTGCAAGGCAAATCAAAATCCCAGCGGAGGTCGGTGTATCTGGAGGACCCCACCCTAGGGGTGGTGACTTCATGACCTGGGGTGCTAGTGTAGACTAGTTACCTCCGAGATAAGACTCATAATAATCAGGCCCCTCATTCTCGGATGAGGGGCCTGATAGGTTTCTAATCGAATGTAAAAGGTTGGATTGTACGAAAAACAATATCTAGCTTAGAATATAGTAGTTGTGTTAGGTTATCAGTTGCAATAGGTAATTAATTAACATGTATTATCCATCAATAGAGGAAATAAAAGAATTATCCCATAATGGGAATACTATACCTGTTTATAGAGAGATAAGTGCCGATATGGAAACACCTGTTTCTGCATATCTAAAAGTTGCTCGTGGCCCTTACTCTTTCTTATTGGAAAGTGTAGAAGGTGGCGAAAGACTAGCAAGGTATAGTTTCATAGGAACTGAACCATTCAAAACGATTAAGACCGGTCCTGGTCAAAAACTTGGTGAAATAGATCCCCTGGAAATAATAGAAAAAACCCTGGAACACTACGACCCTGTATCGATACCCGGATTACCTAGATTCCACGGTGGAGCTGTAGGCTATATAGCCTACGATGCTGTACGCTATTTCGAACCACTGCTACCACCCGAAAAAGATGTCCTAGGGCTTCCTGAATCTATATTCTTATTAGTAGATACACTATTAGTTTTCGATCACCTTAGACACAAAATTAAAGTTGTAAGCCATATCCACATCAACGAAACCGACATAGAAACCTCCTACAATGAGGCTACAGAAAGAATAGATAGGCTTGTGGATAGGCTCAACAGCCCAATCCCTAAGATCGAGAATGATCCTATAATCCAGACTGATACCAAGGAAAGAGATATACAATCCAACTGGACCAAAGACCAATACCAAGCGATGGTCAACAGAGTAAAGGAATATATCTTCGCTGGAGATATAATACAAGCCGTACCTTCCCAAAGACTATCAACTAATACGAAAGCATCGCCATTTAACATATATAGAACCCTCCGCACTTTGAACCCTTCTCCGTATATGTACTATCTTCACCTAGATGATTTCCACATAGTTGGAGCCTCACCAGAGCTATTAGTAAGAGTTGAAGACGGAGTAGTCTATAATTTCCCGCTTGCAGGTACTAGACGACGCGGATCCACTGCAGAAGAAGATATGGAACTAGAAATTGAACTCAAAACTGATGAAAAAGAGCAAGCCGAGCACATCATGCTTGTGGATCTCGGACGTAACGACGTTGGCAGAGTAGCAAAACCAGGATCTGTTGAGGTAACAGATCTAATGAGAATAGTAAAATACTCTCATGTAATGCACCTAGAATCTGAAGTTCGAGGTTTGCTTAGAGAAGATAGGTCTATCTATGATGCCTTAAGATCTTGCCTGCCAGCAGGCACTTTGTCAGGGGCTCCTAAAGTAAGAGCGATGGAGATTATATCAGAACAAGAAGGAGAACGTAGAGGTCCATATGGAGGTGCAGTCGGCTATTTTAGTTTCTCAGGGAATATGGATACAGCCATTACTATAAGGACTATGGTCATAAAAGATAATATAGCTTATATCCAGGCCGGAGGAGGAGTAGTTGCAGATAGCGATCCAGAGATGGAATACCAAGAGACACTTCATAAGGCCCAGGCTCTTTTGCGCTCACTAGATGAGGCCGAAAAGATATGATTCTACTGATAGACAACTACGATAGTTTTACATACAACTTGTATCAATATCTCTGTGAACTAGGTGCAGAAGTCCGCGTAGTTCGTAATGACCAGATAACAATCGAAGACATAGAATTAATGAATCCCGAAAAGATTGTAATATCCCCTGGTCCCTGTACTCCTGATAAGGCAGGTATTTCCAATGACGTAGTTATGCATTTCGGAAGAAAAAAACCGTTGTTAGGAGTATGCCTAGGACATCAGTGTATTGGTCAATCTTACGGCGGCCTTGTAGATAGAGCTGGGGAAATTGTACATGGCAAAACCTCACTAATATATCATGACGAGAAAGGTATATTCAGAGGACTTCCCAATCCTTTTGAAGCAATTCGATACCACTCACTCGCAGTCTATAAGTCAAATTTGCCGAAAGAACTTGAAATAAGTGCCTGGACAGAGAATGGATTAATTATGGGTTTAAGACATAAAGAACATCCTGTAGAAGGCGTACAATTCCATCCAGAATCTATCCTCACTACCGTTGGCAAAGACCTATTAAGTAACTTTCTGAACTCGCCTAGCTTATAACTCACACTCATGAATTCACTGTCATTACAAAACTATATACCAACCCTAGAATTCGTTGAGAATAGAAGAATAGGAGGACACGTATGATACAGGATTCGATAAATCAACTTGTACTCGGTAATTCCCTATCCAAAGAGACAGCCTCTACAGTGATGGATGAGATAATGACGGGAGTAGCGACGCCTGCACAATTCGGGGCATTCGTTACTGCCCTACGTATCAAAGGAGAGACTGTAGAAGAGATAGCAGGCATGGCTGAAGTAATGAGAGAAAAAGCCCTAAAAGTAGTCTCAAACAACAAATTGATAGACACATGTGGGACCGGTGGGGATGGATCAAGTACAATAAATATATCTACCATATCCGCGTTTGTGGTTTCCGGCGCAGGTTTGAAAGTTGCTAAGCATGGCAACAGAGCAATAACCAGCTCTTGTGGAAGTGCTGACATATTAGAAGCAGCAGGCGTAAAAATTGAACTAAGCCCAGGAGCAGTTGCCGAATGCATAGATAAGGTTGGCATTGGGTTTATGTTTGCCCCTATATTCCATCCAGCTATGAAATATGCAGCAGCTCCTAGACGGGAAATTGGAATCAGAAGTGTATTCAACATACTTGGACCATTAACAAACCCAGCTAGAGCGAAGAATCAATTACTTGGAATAGCAGATCCATCTATGGGAGAAAAGATGGCTGGAGTATTGATTTCTTTGGGTTGTGAAAGAGCATTTGTGGTCCACGGACAGAATGGCATAGATGAGTTATCCATATCTGCTCCAAGCACTATATGGGAAGTACGAGATAACAATATAAATAAATACGATATATCGCCAGAAGATCTTGGCATTACAAGACAGCCCGAAGAATCATTAAGAAGTGATAGCCTCCAAAGCAATCTAGATGCTATGACAAGTATATTAGAAGGTGAAAAAGGTCCAAAAAGAGATGTTATACTTCTTAATTCCTCTGTAGCATTACTAGCAGGCGACAAAGTCAGAACTTTATCAGAAGGCATGAAACTATCAGAAGAATCCCTAGATAGTGGTTCAGCACTACGTAAATTACAGAATTTAGTTGAACTAAGTAATAAATTAGAATGAGACATTCCTCACGGGAAATTTAAAATGGAAAGCATACTTGAAAAGATAGTCAAAGATAAATCTAGAGACCTAGAATTGACTAAAGATTCTATACCCCTAGATGTTCTAAAGGGCCAATTATATGATGCACCAATTCCACTTAACCTAGCCGGTTCACTCATGGGTAGTTCTATTCGCCTCATTGCTGAGAGCAAGAAGGCATCACCTTCCAAAGGTTTGTTATCTGACAATTACAACCCTGGCTCCATAGCTTTAGCGTACGCCCTGAATGGAGCTGCTGCGGTATCTGTACTAACAGAGTCCAACTATTTCCAGGGATCCCTAGAACATATGGATGCGGTATCCTCCAATATCCGAGATAAAGGAATACCCACCCTTAGAAAGGACTTTATATTTGACCCATATCAGATATATGAAGCAAAGGCACATAGAGCAGACGCGATCCTATTAATAGTATCAATATTGACTCCGCAATCCCTAGATAATTTACTCTCCATATGCAAAGATCTATGGATTCAAGCACTAGTAGAAATACACGATGAAAAAGAATTAACCATAGCGTTAGATGCCGGGGCCGAGATAATTGGAATAAATAATAGAAATCTTAGATCATTCGAAACTGACATCGCCCTAACCGAAATGCTGGCTCCAAAGATACCAAAGGGTAAAATAATAGTTAGTGAAAGTGGTATACATACTCGAGAGGACATAATTAGGATACAGAAAGCAGGTGCCCACGCGGCCTTAATAGGCGAAGCTCTTATGGTTTCAAATAATCCAAGCGAAAAAATAGAAGAACTATTCAAGGATTAAATTACAAACAACCCTGAATTGTTCGTTGATAAACATGACAAAGATCAAAATATGTGGGCTGAAAAATATAGATAACGCAATCGCCTCAGCCGAATACGGAGCTGATTTCTTAGGTGTTGTTTTCGCAAAACATAGTAAACGATATGTTTCACCAGAAGACGCTAAGGCCCTGATCGAATCTTGCAAGAATAGCTTTAATAGCAAACTGATACCGAAATGGGTAGGTGTTTTCCAAGACCAAGATCTCAAGGAAGTTAATGACATACTAACTTTCTGCGACCTAGATATAGCACAATTGTCTGGTGATGAAGACATTAACTATTGCAGAGGGTTATCCAAACCGATATTCAAGGTGACACATGTACAAAAGGAAGAAGACTCCAAGCAAATAAATTCTGTAGAAGAAGCAGTAAGAGCTACCACCACTAGTGGTCATATATCTATGCTAGATACGTCATTAGAAAATGTAAAAGGTGGCACGGGGGTACAGTTTGACTGGAATATAGCAAGCCAAATTAGCAAGAAGTACAAACTGATTATAGCTGGCGGGCTAAATAGTAATAATGTTTATAAAGCTATCTATAA